>ERZ772889.1061-NODE-1061-length-26665-cov-7.880458_pt1 | contig 26665 bp, 24 predicted proteins | sample MGYA00512127_ERZ772889 | MGnify/ENA primary metagenome ERZ772889 (study PRJEB29015, sample SAMEA2737689) | human gut metagenome | biome: human gut; feature: human-associated habitat; material: faeces | place: China | collected 2012 ...
GGGCCCGCTGGCCCTGCCCCATATCCTGGTCACCCGGCACATGCTGCAGGCCATGCCGGAGGAATTCGCGGGCTTTTCCTCTGTGGCAGCTCTGACCACCGGGGTCTTGGCGGAGACAGGATTGGAAAGCTACGAGCTTATCGCCGCTGTAGCGGAAAAGCTGCAGCCCCGATGCGCCATCGTATTGGACGCCCTGGCCGCCGCCGGCCGGGAAAAGCTCTGCGCCGTGCTGCAAATTACGGACACGGGCCTGACACCCGGGTCCGGAGTAGGCAACCACCGCCGGGAGGTATCCCAAAAAACTCTGGGGATGCCGGTGCTGGCCCTGGGCCTGCCCACGGTGATCCGGGCGGATCAGCTCATAGGCGAGGAGGCTCCGGCAGAGGGAGAGGCCCTGTTCGTCACGCCCCGGGACATCGACCAGCGGGTGCGGGAGCTGAGCCGCATGATGGCCTACGGCATAGACCTGGCCCTGCAGCCCCATTTGACCGTGGAGGACATCACGGGGCTGCTGGGATGAGGGGAGCCCTTCCGAAAGCTCCTTTATGCGCCCCTCCCTGTAGTAGCCGCAGTTCTTCACTTTACCGACAGTCCAACCGGCGCGACCTATATGGTCGCGCCGCAGCGTGTCGAAAAAGTCTTTTCGCCCCGCTGCCTTCACCGGGGCGCCGCCAAAAGCCTCTTAAATTTTTGTGAATTCCCACATTTCCGCTTGCACAGCGCATTTTCGTGGGATATACTTATAGTAATTTGTTATTTCCGAGGTGAGATTTCTGTATGAGCTCCTTTATTTCCTTTGAGAACGTAGAAAAGCGGTACGGCACGGGCGAGGTGTCCGTGCAGGCGCTGCACGACGCCAGCTTTATCATCGAAAAGGGCGAGATCTGCGTCATCGTGGGCCCCTCCGGCGCAGGCAAAACCACGCTGCTGAATATTTTGGGCGGCATGGATACCCTTACCTCCGGACAGGTGTTTTTAGATGGGCGAGAGGTCTCCGCCTTCAACAGCCGCCAGCTGGCAGATTACCGGCGGCGGGACATCGGATTCGTCTTCCAGTTTTACAACCTGATGCCCAACCTCACGGCGCTTGAAAACGTCGAGCTTGCGGCGCAGATCTGTAAAGACCCGCTCGACGCAGCGACGGTCTTGAACGAGGTCGGCCTGTCCGCGCGCGCGAACAACTTCCCCGGTCAGCTCTCCGGCGGCGAGCAGCAGCGCGTCGCCATCGCCCGCGCGCTGGCGAAAAATCCGAAGCTCCTGCTCTGCGACGAGCCGACCGGCGCGCTCGACTATGTGACCGGCAAGCAGATCCTCAAGCTCTTGCAGGACACCTGCCGGCAAAAGGGTGTGACGGTCGTGGTCATCACGCACAACAGCGCCATCACGCCGATGGCCGACCGCGTCATCCACATCAAAAACGGCACAGTAGAGAGTATGCAGTGCAATGAGCATCCGACCAGCGTGGAACTGATCGAATGGTAACGAAGAAATCGGAACGAAAGGGGGCGGCGCGATGAAAAACGCCATGCAGAAGGACTTCTGGCGCGAGATCCAGCACACGCGCAGCCGCTTTTTCTCCATTATGATCCTGGTCGCGCTATCGGTCGCGTTTCTCTCCGGTCTCAAGGCGACCGCGCCGGACATGAAGAAGACCGGCGACGATTATCTCGATTCCCTGCACTTGGCGGACATTCAAGTGCTTTCGACGCTCGGCCTGACCGACGATGACATCACGGCCATTCGCGCGCAGGACAAGGTCGAGGACGCCGAGGGCGAGTACGTCATCGACGCGTTTGCCTCGTCCGATTCACTCGACGCGGTGGTCAAGGTCCTCTCCCTCACGGGCCGCGGCATCAACGAGGTGCTGCTGCGCGGCGGGCGCATGCCCGAGCGCGCGGACGAGTGCGTGGTGGAGGAAAACATGCTCTCGCTGATGAACATTGAAATTGGCGATCGCATCACTCTGACGCCGGGGGACGATCTCTCCGACGCGCTCGCGCAGGACACGTATACGGTCGTCGGCACGGTGCGCTCGCCCGTGTACCTTGCGGTGGAGCGCGGCACGTCGACACTCGGCAGCGGCACGGTCAAGGCGTATCTGTACCTGCCGCGCGAGGCGTTCACGCTCGACTACTACACGGCGGCCTATGTGCGCGTCTCCGGCGCGGCGGAGATGACCGCGTTTTACAGCGACTATGACGACTATATCGACGCCGTCATCGACGAGCTGGAGCCGTTCGGCGACGCACGCTCTCAGCTGCGGCACGACGATCTTGTCGACGAGGCGACGGAAAAGCTCGACGATGCGCAGCGTGAGCTCGATGACGCGAAGGCCGAGGCCGACGAAAAGCTCGGCGACGCGCAAAAAGAACTGAGCGACGCGCGCAAAAAGCTCGACGACGGCTGGAAGGATTACTACGACGGCCAGCAGGAGCTCAAGGACGCACGCGCGGAGCTGGACGACGCAAAAATCGAGCTCGACGACGGCGAGATGCAATACCTCAACGGCATGGAAGAGTACGAAGACGCGCTGGACGAGTACGAAAAGGGCAGGGCAGAGTATGAAGACGGCCTCGCCCAGTACGAGGACGGCGTCAAGGAGCTTGAGAGCGGCGAAAAAGAGCTTGCCGCAGGCAGGAGCAAACTGGAAAGCGGCCAGCAGCAGCTCAATTCGCTGGCCAAGACTGTGACGGACGCGCTCGCGGGCACAGGCTCTCCTTATGCGGGCGCGCCGGGGAAGCTGCTCGACGATCTCGGCCGCGGCGACAGCGCAGCCATCGCTGCGACGGACGCCGCGCTGGGCGGTATGCGCGCGCAGCTTGAAGGCGGCATCGCGCAGGCGCAGGAAAAGATCGACGAGATGCAGGCACAGCTCACTGAGGTCAACAAGAACCTTTCAGCGCTTGAGCAGACGCCCACTGAGGGAATGCCGGAAGAGCAGCTTGCGGCGTATCAGGCGCAGCTTGCGGAGCTGCAAGGCGCAAAGCAAAAGCTCGAGGCCGGCATTGCCGAGGCGCAGGCGAAAAAAGCGGAGCTTACCCAACAGCTTGCCCAGCTGCAAAGCGTCAGCGCGAGCAGCATCGCCGCAAACAAGCGGGAACTGGACAACGGCTGGAGCGAGTATTACAGCGGCGCGGCCGAACTCGACGCGGGCAGAAAAGAGCTGCTTGACGCCAAAAAGCAGCTAAACGACGCAAAAACGCAGCTCAACGACGCGCCCGCGCAGCTTGCGGACGCGAAAAAGGAGCTTTCTGACGCGCGCAAAAAGCTCGACGACGGCTGGAAGGACTACTACGACGGCGAAGAGCAGTACGCCGACGGCGTCAAGGAGCTCTCGGACGCCTACACTGAGCTGACGGACGGCGAGCGCGACTACCGCAAGGGCCTGCGCGAATACGCGGACGGCAAGGCGGAGGCGGATGAGAAGATCGCCGACGCGCAGGAGAAGATCACCGACGCGCGCCGCAAGGTCGCGGATATCGACAGCTGCGAATGGTACATCTTCAGCCGCAGCTACAACCCTGGCTACACGGGCTTCGGCCAGGACGCCGACCGCATGGCGAACCTCGCAAGCGTGCTGCCGATCATCTTTTTCCTCGTCGCGGCGCTCGTGTGCCTCACGACGATGACGCGCATGGTCGAAGAGCAGCGCGTGCAGATCGGCGCGCTCAAGGCGCTCGGTTACAGCCGCCTTTCGATCTCACGGAAGTACATCGGCTACGGGCTGCTGCCGAGCCTTGTCGGCGGCGTTCTGGGCCTTGTCATCGGCTATATCCTGTTCCCGAAGATGATCTTCACGGCCTATCAGATCATGTATCAGATGCCGGATATCGAGCTGCACGCCTACACGGATATTTCGCTCTTTTCCGTGCTCGCAGCGGTCGCCTGCACAACAGTCGCGACGCTCTGGGCCTGCCTTGCCACGCTGCGCGAAACGCCGGCGAGCCTGATGCGCCCCCGCACGCCGAAGGCGGGCAAGCGCGTGTTCCTTGAGTATATCAAGCCCCTGTGGAGACGTATGTCGTTCATCCACAAGGTCACGGCGCGCAACCTCTTCCGCTATCAGAAGCGCTTCTGGATGACGGTCATCGGCATCGGCGGCTGCACGGCGCTCATCATCGCGGGCTTTGGCATGAGGTCTTCCCTGCTCTTTACGATGTCGCGCCAGTATGACGAGCTGTTCCACTACTCGGCACAGGTGACGCTTGCCGACAACGCCCTGCCCGAGGAGCGCGCGGCGGTGGAGGACTTCCTTGCAGGCGACTCCCGCGTTGTGAACTACATTCCCTGTGCGGCCTCGTCCGCCACGGTGGTCACCCCCTCCTATTCAACCACCGCCTATGTCGAGGTGATGGCCTCCGACGAGATCGGCAAGGTCGTGGACCTTTTTGACTACAAGAGCGGAGATCCCATCGCAATGGGCGATGAGGGCGTATACATTGACCAGAAGCTCTCCGAGCTTTTGAAGGTCTCGGTGGGCGACACCTTCTTCCTCGACGGCGACGTGCGCGGCGATGTGACGGTCGCGGGCATCTACGAGCACTATACGGGCCACTTCATCTATATGACGCCCGGCTACTATGAAAATGCGCTCCACGCCGGGAGCGAGCCGAACGCCTACCTTCTGAACTTCACGAGCGACGATACCGACACCTGCAACGCCATTTTTGAAAAGCTGCTCGACATGAGCGGCGTGGCGACGACCTCGCGCATGCGCGACACGCAGGATACCTACATGCACAGCATGGAGCGCGTGGACTTCGTTGTGGTCATCATCATTCTGGCGGCGGCGGCGCTGGCGATGGTCGTGCTCTTCAACCTTTCGAACATCAACATCACTGAGCGCCAGCGCGAGCTCGCGACGATCAAGCTGCTGGGCTTTTACGACGGCGAGGTCTCGGCCTATGTGTATCGCGAGAACATCGTGCTCACGCTGTTCGGCATCCTGCTCGGCTGCTTTATGGGCCACTGGCTGCACATTTACCTTGTGCTCTCGACGGAAATTGACCTCATGATGTTCGGGCGGCAGACCGCGCCGTCGGCCTACGTGTACGCGGCGATCCTGACGGCGCTGTTCTCGCTGCTCGTCAACGTGCTCGCACACTTCAGGATGAAGAAGATCGACATGGTCGAGAGTCTCAAGAGCGCAGAATAAAATTTCTTGTTTCAAGGCAGGACAGTGTGCTACAATAAGGGGCGGCAAAAGCCGCCCCTTACTATTGTCGAAAAAGCGGCGCGCCGCTTTTTCGAGGAGAATTCGCTGCGCTTCGTGCCTTGCCACCCGCAGGGCGGCTGCGACATTGCACCGTCGCGGCATTACGATTCCCGCGCCCTTTCAGGCGCGCCAATCGTGCCGCTTCCTCGAAAACGGCTTGCTGTTTCCGTCACAGACGGCGCTTCACCGTTTTCCGCTCCGCGCAAAGTGTTTTCTGCCAGAAGGTGAATTGCCCCGCAGCGGGCAAGAGAAGCCCCTCTGGAGGGCGCACATGCCGCGGCGGAAACCCGATTTGAATTTATTTCGTGCCGTGCGCGGCACGAAACTCTGCGAGGCTTTTTTGCTTATAGCCTCCTATTAGATTGGAGTTCCCATGGCGAGACAAAGAAAAAAACATCATTTCTGGCGCAACCTGCTCATTTTGATCGTGCTGTTCGGCATTTACCTCTACTGGGGCAACCGCAACATCGAGACCGACGAGGCGACATTCACCTCAGGCGCGCTGCCTGCGGGCTTTGACGGCTGCCGCATCGTGCAGCTCAGTGATCTGCATGGCAAATACTTCGGCAAGGGCAACGAGCGCCTGTACAGTGCGGTCAAGGCCGCGCATCCGGAGTATATCTTCGTGACGGGCGACTTAGTCGACCGCAAGACCGAGAACCCGACCATCTACGCCGGCGAGGTCGGCGCGGCGCTCTCGGCCATCGCACCGACGTATTACGTCACGGGCAACCACGAATGGGGTCACGGCACAAAGGTCGTGGAGGAGATCAAGCGCACGCTGCGGGAATCCGGCGTGACGGTGCTCTCGAACGAATTCGTACCGCTCACGCGAAACGGCGACAGTATCGTCCTCGCAGGCATCGACGATCCGAACGGCTACGCCGATCAGGAAACGCCGTACGAGCTTGCTCAGGAGGTCTACGCCGCCTGCGGCGACCCCTTCTGGATGCTGCTCGCGCACCGAAACGACCGCTTTGCGCGGGAATACAGTCTCCTCGGCGCAGACCTGACGCTCTCCGGTCACGGCCACGGCGGCATCTGGAGATTTCCGTTCGTGGGCGGGGTGTTCGGCACGCAGAGGAACCTCTTCCCCACGCACACGGCGGGCTTTTATTCAGACAACGGCGCGTCCGTCTTCGTCAACCGCGGGCTCGGAAACTCGCCGCGCGTCATCCCGCGCATTCTGAACAGACCGCAGGTGGCGGTCATCACACTGGAAAGGGGCTGAGGCTATGCGTGAATTTTCTGCCGGAAGCTACGATGTCGCCGTCATCGGCGCGGGACACGCGGGCATCGAGGCATCTCTTGCCTGTGCGCGCCTCGGCATGAAAACGGTGTGCTTTACCATCAACTTAGACGCGGTGGGCAACATGCCCTGCAACCCCGCCATTGGCGGCACGGGCAAGGGCCATCTCGTGCGCGAACTGGACGCCCTCGGCGGCGAGATGGCAAGGGCGGCTGACTTAGCCTGCATTCAATACCGCATGCTCAACCGGGGCAAGGGCCCCGCCGTCTGGTCGCTGCGCGCGCAGGCCGACCGGCGGCGCTACCAGAGCGTGATGAAGCACACGCTCGAAACGCAGGAAAATCTGCTGCTGCGGCAGGCGGAGATCGTCGACTTACGCGTCACCGACGGCCACGTGTCCGCCGTTGTGACCGAGACAGGCGGCGTTTACGCGGTCAGGGCTGTCATCCTCTGCTCGGGCACATTTTTGGATGGCCGCACCATCGTCGGCGAATGTGTGCGCGAGAGCGGCCCCGACGGGATGCACGCCTCGCTCACGCTGGCGGACGCGCTCAAAAAGCTCGGACTGCCGCTGCGCCGTTTCAAGACCGGCACGCCGCCGCGCGTGAACGCGCGCAGCGTCGATTTTTCTCAGATGGAGGTGCAGACGGGCGACAAAACGCCGCTGCCGTTCTCGTTTTCGACGGAACACCCGCCCGAAAATCAGGCGGTCTGCTACCTGACTTACACCACGGAGGAGACGCACCGCGTCATCCGCGAGAATCTGGATCGCAGTCCCATCTACTCCGGCGTCATCGAGGGCGTCGGCCCGCGCTACTGCCCGAGTATCGAGACAAAGATCGTCCGCTTTCCCGACAAGCCCCGCCATCAGCTCTTCATCGAGCCGATGGGCCTCGATACAGAAGAACTCTACATTCAGGGCTTTTCGTCGTCCATGCCCGAGGAGGTGCAGATTGAAATGCTGCACTCGGTCAAGGGATTGGAGCACGCGGAGATCATGCGCCCGGCCTACGCCATCGAATATGACTGCATCGACCCGACCGCGCTCTACCCGACGCTTGAATACAAGCACATTTCGGGCCTGTACGGCGCGGGACAGTTCAACGGCTCGTCGGGCTACGAGGAGGCGGCGGTGCAGGGCTTCGTCGCGGGCGTGAACGCCGCACGCAAATTAAAGGGCGAAACGCCGTTCATTCTGGGCCGCGAGCAGGCGTACATCGGTACACTCATCGACGACCTTGTGACCAAGGGAACGAACGAGCCCTATCGCATGATGACGAGCCGCAGCGAGTACCGCCTCATCCTGCGGCAGGACAACGCCGACGAGCGCCTTGCGCCCATCGGGCACGAGCTTGGCCTTGTCAGCGATGAAACGCTGCAAAAGGTCGTGGGCAAATACGACGCGGTGCGCCGCGAGATCAAGCGCCTCGAGCACACGGGCGTCCCCTCGTCCGACGCGCTCAACGCGCTGTTGACTTCGCGCGGCACAGCGGAGGTGCACGACGGCAGCTCGCTCATCGCGCTGCTGCGCCGCCCGCAGCTCACCTATGACGACCTGCGCGATTTTGATGCGGGCTGCCGCGCCTTCCCGCCCGCACTCGCCGAGAGCGTGGAGATCACCGTCAAATACGAGGGCTACATCCGCCGCCAGATGGCGGAGGTCGCGGAGTTTGCGCGCCTGGAGCACCGCGCCATTCCCGAGGATATCGATTACGCAAAGATCGACGGTCTCCGTCTGGAGGCGCGCGAAAAGCTCGCCGCCATTCGTCCGCAGAATCTGGGGCAGGCGGGGAGAATCTCGGGTGTCAGTCCGGCGGATGTTGCAGCTTTAATGCTCTATATTACTTCAAAAACGCGGGACTGAGTCCCGCGTTTTTGAGTATTTGAAAAGGCGGCTATGCCGCCTTTTCAAGGGGATTCGCTGCGCTTCGTGCCTTGCCGCCCGTGAGGCGGCTGCGACACGAGCTCCGCGCAGAGAGTAATTTGTCACGCGCATGTCGCGACAAATTACGATTAAAATTATTTGCACCGTGCGCGGTGCAAAATCTACGATGTTAAAACAGGCGGTCGCTGCGTTGGCAGCGGCCGCCTGTTTATGTCTGGGGTTTTACTTTTTACCGAATTTGGTGAAGAGTGTGACCAGTACGGTGATGAGTCCCATCACGGCGAAGATGCCGAGCATTCCCTGCCCCGTGATGAGCAGCGCGATCTCAAGATTTGTCATAGTGCGTTCCTCCTTACCCTAAAAGCTGCGGCACGAGATTGAGGATCATGCCGCCTGCGAGCACCGATGCGATCTGACCGGCGACGTTCGCGCCGACGGCGTGCATCAGCAGGTGATTGGTGCAGTCCGCCTCCTGCCCCATCTTCTGGATAACGCGCGCGGACATCGGGAAGGCCGAGATACCGGCCGCACCGACCATCGGATTCACCTTGTTCTTGCAGAAGAGGTTCAGAAGCTTTGCAAACATCACGCCCGCGATGGAGTCAAAGACGAAGGCGACAAGACCCAGCGCCATGATGATGAGCGTTTTGAGATTGACGAACTGGTCGGCCTGCATCGAAAACGAGATCGTGATGCCGAGAAGCAGCGTGATGAGGTTCGCCAAATCGTTCTGCGCCGTCTGGGAAAGACGCTCCAAGCAGCCGCACTCACGCAGCAGGTTGCCGAACATCAGAAAGCCCACAAGCGAGACCGACATCGGCGCGATGAAGCCCGCGATGATCGTGACCATGATGGGGAAGCAGATGCGCAGCGAACGGGAGACGTGCTTGGGGTTGTAGGGCATGTGCATCGCGCGCTCTTTTTTGGTGGTCACGAGCTTGATGGCAAACGGCTGGATGATCGGCACGAGCGCCATGTACGAGTACGCCGCGACAGCGATGGGGCCGATATAATTGGAGTGCAAGACCTGTGAAACAAGAATCGACGTCGGGCCGTCCGCCGCGCCGATGATGCCGATGGAGGCCGCGTCCTTCAAGTCAAAGCCCAGCAGCACCGCGGCGATCATCGCAAAGAAGATGCCGAACTGCGCCGCCGCGCCGAAGAGGAACATCTTCGGGTTTGAAAGCAGCGGGCCGAAGTCGATCATCGCGCCGATGCCGATGAACAGCAGCAGCGGCAGCGCCTCGCTCGCTTCAATCGTCGTTTCAAAGAGCCACTGAATGATGCCCTGACTCTCGCCCACGCCCGCGACCATCTGGTTCAGAACGCCGGACATCGGCAGGTTCACGAGGATCGCGCCGAAGCCCATCGGCAGCAGAAGCGAGGGCTCATAGTCCTTTTTGATGGCGAGATAGATGAGCAGCGCGCCCACCACATACATCACGCACTGCTGCGGTGTGACCGCGCGGATGCCGTCAAGCAAAAACTCCATGCTGTAAACACTCCTTATACTCAGTCGGTTTTGGTAGCCGAACAAAAGAAAAAAGACCTTTACCGCGGGCGCCGCCCGGGGTAAAAGTCTTGCCATTTCGCAAGCAGACCGGGGAAACTTTCCCGCGATGACGATCTGCTCAACGCCCGTGGGCGCCGGCTACTCCCTTTTTTCCGTGCTGCAAAAGGTATCACATTTTTTTTGCGCTGTCAAGCGCTCACGGGCGTATTTTGCCGTGGTTTACAAGTTTTTACTCCAAATTTACATCTTTTTCTGCCCTGAGAGCGCCGCGGTGGGGTTGACAAAGCCCAAAAAAGCCGATATATTACTACTGCATTATGAAATATGCGTGGATGAGGACAAGTAAACCCCTCCCCCGCGGCAAAGAGAACCGCCGTTTTGGTGAAAGGCGGGACGCGGCAGGGCCGAATATCACCTCGGAGCAGCCGGACTGAACTTTAAGTAAGGCCGGACGGGTGCGACCGTTATATCGCAGCATTTGAGCGGCTGTGCAAGACACAGCAAGAAGAGTGGTACCGCAGAGGTCAGCGCCTTTGTCTCTTTATGGGGACAGGGCGCGTATTTTTTTAGTAAAGAGGGGATTTCATCCCCCCTTTAGAGTCCCCCGCACCAGTGACACAAGTCACTGGCGTCGCCGCCCAAGGCGGCTGGGTCAAGGAATTTTTGCCACGCACATGTCGCGGCAAAAATCAATTCAAGCATTTTGTCAGGACACATTCCCCACCGTTCCTTCGTCCCCTTCCGGCGCAAACCAGCGAAGCGTTTGTGCCGGAAAAACGAGGAGCAGCGGAACGAGCAAACTTTGGCCGCAAGGCCGAAGCGAGGGATGTGCAGCTTGTGACGAGTTACTCGACGATGGCCAGGATATCGTTCTGACGGACAACTACGTACTCCACGTCCTCCAGGGTCACCTTGGTGCCGGCATACTGGCTGGTGATGACCTTATCGCCGGGCTTCACGGTCATGGTGACTTCCTTGCCGTCTACCATGCCGCCGGGGCCCACGGAAATGACTTCGGCCACAGAGGGCTTTTCCTTGGCGGAGCCGGTGAGGATGATGCCGCCCTTGGTGGTCTCTTCGGCCTCGAGCATCTTGAGGATGACGCGGTCGGCAAGCGGAGTGAGTTTCATGGGAATGTGCCTCCTTCTATATTTTCACAAATTTGAAAAAACAAATTCACCGTTGGTTAGCACTCATTACGTCCGAGTGCTAACCAACGGTGCTATCATAGCGCAAGGCAAGCGATATTGCAAGGGGATTTTATGAAAAATCCGGTCGATTTGCAAAAATTCACAGTTTGGTAAAATTCTCTCAGCGCGCCGTCGCGTTCGGGTCGCAGCCGGCGGGGCCGAAGAAATTGAGCTTTTTGTCCGCCAGACGGAGCGTCACGTCATGCGAATGGGAGCACTCACCGTCCAGACAGGTCACGATGTCGCCGTCGTCGGAGTGGATGCGCACGACCTTCGCTGTGGAAAAGCGCACCACGTCCTTCGGGAGCTTTTCGTGGTTTCCCGCAGAGTAGTCCGGGAAGAGCCGCGCGAAGCGGAGCTTGCTGATGTTCTTCACCAAAACCGTGTGCAGCACGCCGTCGTTCATCCGCGCCTCCGGCACCGGCGTGGAGCCGCCGCCGTAGTAGCGTCCGTTGCACATGGAGACGAGGGCGAAGTCGTCCTCGATCCTCTCCTCGTCCAGCCAGACCGTCCAATGCCGTCCGATGCGGCCGAAGATGCCATTCGCCGCCACGCTGACCAGATAGCTGCCGCGCCCGCTCAGGTGCGGATTGGCGCTGAACTTATGCACGCTCTCGGCAATGCGCGCGTCGATGCCCGAGCAGGCGATCGTCAGGCAGTAACGCCCGCTGCAGTCGATGAGGTCGAGCGCCTGCGTTTCGCCGTTCCAGAGATTTTCTGCGTCAAGGAACCTTTCGTAGTCCGCGCCGAAGTTTTTGAGAAAATCGTTGCCCGTGCCGATGGGGATGCAGGTCATCGCGGCGTTGGCATAGCCCGCGATGCCGTTGGCGACCTCATTGACCGTGCCGTCGCCGCCGCAGGCATAGAGCCGCACCTCTTCTCCGCTCTCGGCAAGACCGCGCGCGAGCGTGGCCGCGTGGCCGACCGACGCGGTGAGCATACACTGTACGTCCAGACCGTGCTTTTCCCGCAGCGCCTCCGCCATCGTGTAGATGCGCTGGCGGCTGTCGTTCTTACCGGCCGACGGATTGATGATAAAAATGTGTTTCAAGGTACAGGTCCCCCGTTTCGATGACGCGGCGGGAGGAACCTCCCCCGCGCAGACTCTCTTCCTTAAATCATAGCGCATACCGCGTAAAAAATGCAATGAACATTTTATGAAAAAGTGTCACAACCGGAGCGCGGTGCAGAAGCCTTAACGAAAAATTAACACCGGCGTCCCCGCGGACCGCCGGTGTTCGTTTTATCTCAGAGCCGCTTCCCGTACATGAACAGGTCGCACTTGAGCATACCGTTGTAGAGCTTGCGCTTTTTGTCGGCTGTGCGGCCGAAGCAGCGCTCAAACTCCGTGTGCGACGAGAGCACATAAACGCGCCAGGTCTCCGGCAGCTTATCCACCGCGCGGCCGAAGGCGCGGTAAAGCTCCTCGGCCTCCTTCTGCTCCAGCAGACGCTCACCGTAGGGCGGATTCGTCACAACGCGCCCATACTGCCCGCCCCAGTGGAAGCGCGTCGCATCGTCCACCTCAAAGCGCACCGTATCGTCCACCTCAGCAAGCTCCGCGTTGTGCCGCGCGATCTCAACGGCGTGAGGGTCGATGTCGCCGCCCCAGATCTCGTAGGTCTTGTCGTGAAATTCATTGTCCATCGCCTCGTCCGCCGCATCGAGCCATATCCTTTTGTCCACCATCGCCCAGTGCTGCGCGGCAAAGCTGCGGTTGAGCCCCGGGGCGCGGTTTTTGGCGATCAGCGCCGCCTCGATAGCGATGGTGCCGCTGCCGCAGAAGGGGTCGCAGAACGGGTCACGTCCGTTGTAGTGCGAGAGCTTCACCATCGCGGCGGCCAGCGTCTCCTTGAGCGGAGCCGCTACGCCGACGGCGCGGTAGCCGCGCTTGTAAAGCCCCTCGCCGCTCGCGTCGAGGCAGAGCATCACCTCGTCCTTCATGATCGAGAAGCGGATCTGATAGCGCTTGCCGGTCTCCGGCAGCTTTTCAAGCCCATAGGCCGCCCCGAGCCGCTCGACGACCGCCTTCTTCACGATGGACTGGCAGGCGGGGACGGAGTGCAGCGTGGAGTTGATGGAATAGCCCGTCACGGGGAACTCGCCCTCGCGGGGGATCCAGTCCTCCCAGCGCACGGCGCGGGTGCCCTGAAAGAGCGTTTCAAAATCCGTCGCGCGGAAGCTCGCGAGCACGAGCAGCACGCGCGCACCGCAGCGCAGATTGATGTTCAGCCGCGCGAGGTCGCGCTCCTCGCCGCGGCACAGCACACGCCCGTTTTCCACGCGGACGTCGGCAAGACCGAGCTTTTTCACTTCATCGCCCACCAGGCTCTCGAGCCCCAGCAGGCAGGGAATGGCAAATTGCAGCATGGCGTTTCCATCGCTTTCCTCTTTCGTTTTTTCCAGTATAGCGGACGCGGCGCAAAAACGCAATCGTCCGCGCGCAAAAAAAGCATGGTAATTCCCCTCGCCCTATGGTATACTATGGAAAAGCCCCAAATGCCCCTCCGGCGGGCAATGTAACGTTAAAGTTGCGCGCCGGACAGGCAAAAACGCAAAACGCAAGCGCAGGTTGGTTGAAAAAACACGGCGCGGGCGGTAGGATAGCCACACAGAGAGAAACGGAGGAACAGGGAAATGGCCTTTGGCGAAAAGCTGCAGGAGGTCCGAAAGCAAAGCGGCATGACGCAGGAGACCTTTGCCGAGCAGCTGCACGTCTCGCGGCAGGCGGTGTCGCGTTGGGAGTCCGGCCGCGGCTACCCGGAGATCGAAAAGATCCTCTACATCTGCCACCGCTACCACACGACGCTCGACGCGCTCTTCGCCGACGAGCTTCCGCCTATCGAGGCGGAGGAGGCCGAGGTCGAGCAGCCCATCGCCGGCAAGCCGCTCAAGCGTTCCTTTGTTGACTTTCTCAGCAATCTTTCCCCCTATGACAAGCTCATCGGCGGCACGCTGATCTTTATCGTTCTGCTCTCGCTGATGGCGCTTGCCCACAGCATGAAAGGAGGTTCGGGAGGCAACATGACATTCGTATGGATCGCCGCCATCGTCATTTTCGGCATTGCCGAGGCGGCGACAGCGGGGCTGGTCTCCATCTGGTTCGTGGCGGGCGCGGTGGCCGCGCTGCTCTCGCTGGAGCTCGGCGCGGTGCTCTGGCTGCAGATCGTCGTCTTTCTGGCGGTCTCCATCGCGGCGCTGGTCGCAACGCGCCCGCTGGCGCACAAAATGCTGGATAAGACCATCGTTCCCACCAACGCCGACCGCGTGCTGCACCACACAGCCAAGGTCACCGAGACCATCGACAACGAAAACACCACCGGCGCCGTCTACATCGACGGCAAAACATGGACCGCCCGCAGCGAGGACGGCGACGTGATCGCCCGCGGCTCCATGGTCACCATCGTCCGAATGGAGGGCGTCAAGCTCTTCGTCAGAAAAGAAAGGGAGGAACCGTAATATGCCTATCGCATCCATTTTCAACTACATCGGCGTCATCGTGCTCGTCGTACTCGTGCTCATTCTTGTTGTGAGCAACATCCACGTCGTGCAGCAGTCCCGCGCCTACGTCGTCGAGCGTCTCGGCGCGTACAGCGCGACCTGGAACGTCGGCCTGCACCTGAAGATCCCCTTCATTGAGCGCGTGGTCAAGAAGGTCAGCCTCAAGGAGCAGGTCGCCGACTTCGATCCCCAGCCCGTCATCACCAAGGATAACGTCACCATGCAGATCGACACGGTCATCTATTTTCAGATCACCGACCCCAAGCTCTACACCTACGGCGTCGAGCACCCGATGAACGCCATCGAGAACCTGACCGCCACGACGCTTCGCAACATCATCGGCGAAATGGAGCTCGACCAGTCTCTCACCAGCCGCGACGTCATCAACGCCAAGATGCGCTCCATCCTTGACGAAGCGACCGACCCCTGGGGCATCAAGGTCAACCGCGTGGAGCTCAAGAACATTCTGCCGCCCAAGGAAATTCAGAACGCCATGGAAAAGCAGATGAAGGCCGAGCGCGAGCGCCGCGAGTCCATTCTGCAGGCCGAGGGCCAGAAGCAGAGCCAGATCCTCGTCGCCGAGGGCGAAAAGCAGTCCACCATCCTCAAGGCGGACGCCGAGAAGCAGGCCGCCATCCTCCACGCCGAGGCCGAGCGTCAGGCTGCCGTGCTGCGCGCTGAGGGCGAGGCCGAGGCCATCATGAAGGTGCAGACCGCGCTGGCGGACTCCATCAAGCTCCTCAACAACGCCAACCCCAACGATCAGGTCGTCAAGCTCAAGGCGCTCGAATCCTTCGAGAAGGCTGCCGACGGACAGGCGACGAAGATCATCGTGCCGAGCGAGATCCAGAGCCTTGCGGGCCTTGCCGCCAGCTTCAAGGGTCTGCTCGAGAACGAGAAGAAGTAAATCCCGCACCGCGAAAGAGAGCGCTCCGGCGCTCTCTTTTTTGTAACTCTTTTGTAACGACTTTTCCGCAAAGGCATGTTATTATGTAAATCAGCAACATGACTTGGGGAGGAACACCATGAAAACAAAGCTTACCGCGCTGCTGCTTGCCGCGGCGCTCGCGCTGACACTCGCCGCCTGCGGCGAAAAGGATATTGCGGACACGCCGCTGCCCGACGAGCCGCCGGAGCCTGTCGCCGAGCAGCCCGCCGCGGACGATGAATGGATCGTCCTGCACGCGGACGACGTGCTGCTGCACGAGGAGCCGTTCACCCTCTGCGAGGGCAGGACGGCGACGCTGCGGCTCTATGGCCGTCAGGACGGCGAGTACGACTGCGGCGTGAGCCGCATCCTTCTCCTGTGGGACGACGGCGGCGAGCAGGAGCTGCGCACCGCCGACGTCGGCGACGACGTCTGGTGTACGGACGGCTACACGAACTGCTGGACAGAGGACGGCGGCCTTGCGATCGGCGACTACAACTTTGACGGCTACATGGACCTCGGTCTGCAGATCGACACGCCCGCCTACAACCTGCCCTATTATTACTGGTTCTACGACGCGGAGACCGCCAGCTTTCAGCCTTATGGCAGCTGGACCTATCAGCTTGAGATCGATGCGGAAAATGAGGCGTGCATCTGCCAGTGGCATGCCACGCCCGAGTATTACACCGACACCTACCGTCCCGATGGGGAGGGCGGGCTGTACCTCGCGCGGCGCGACACGGAGATTTACTACAGCGCGGACGGGGTAAAGAGCTTCACCGAGGTCTATGCGGTCAATGAACAGCCGCTCACCTACGCCGACCTCGACCGCGACAGCGAGGACGAGATCCTCGTCCTCACGACCTCGGAGCCGGATGAATTTGCAAAATGCCGCTACACGCTGGAGGCGAGGAAGTACAACGGTACGGTGCTCTTCACCAAGGAGGTCACCCCCTACTATACCGGTTGGGACACCTTCTTCCTCTGCTACGGAGAGGATGAAAACGGCGTGTGGGGCGCGGATGTGCTGTGCTATCAGACCCATGAGGACGGGGGCGTGGGCAGCTGCTCCTACGATTTGATCTCCTACGCCGGCGGGCGGGAGCGCTACCTTGACGGAAACACCATCACCTTTGTGCTCGAGGCGGACGGTGCCGCGCCGGTCCCCGACATCGACCGTGCGACGCAGGCGGAATTTGTGCGCTTCCGCGAGGGGGTGGCGTCGCTGCTGAAGGGAAGTTCCTATCTGCTCTTTTGCAGCGGTCCTGCCGAGGACCCCGACACACAGCAGGCAGTTGAAAATATCCTTGCCGGGCTCGACGAGCTGGAGGCCCGTCTCTACCCCGCCGCGGGCTGAGCGCGATGCGCGCGTCTGATGCTCATCATTAGCTGTGCTTATCAAACTGTGCAAAACCATAAAAAGCGCCCGAAAACGGGCGCTTTTCTCTCTCTTTTTTTGGTCCCTCCGTCACCTTGTTTTTCTTGCGCAAATGCTCTATCATACGATACAATATCTACAATGGCAGCACAGCTCGCGCACTTATATTATACGACAGGAGGACGGTCCCATGGAACTGCTCAAGGAACGCATTCGCCGCGAAGGCAAGGTCCTGCCCGGCAACATCATCAAGGTCGACGGCTTTCTCAACCACCGCGTCGACACCAAACTGCTTGAGGCTCTGGCCGATGAGTTTGCGAAGTATTTTGACATCAGCAAGATCACCATGGTTTTAACAGCGGAGGCAAGCGGCATCGCTTTGGCCACGATCTGCGCTCAGAAATACGGTGTTCCCATGCTGTTCGCCAAGAAGGCGAAGAGCGATAACATCGAGGGCGGATTGTACCAGAGCGAGGTCTTTTCTTATACCTATAAAAAGAAGGTCACGCTGATCGTCAGCCATGAGTGGCTGCACGCGGACGACCACGTTCTCATCATCGACGACTTTATGGCCAAGGGCTACGCGATGCAGGGCCTCATCGACCTCGTAAACGCCGCGGGCGCGACACTCGAGGGCATCGGCGTCGCGGTCGAAAAGGGTTTCCAGGGCGGCGGCGACAAATTCCGTGCCTCCGGCGTACCGTACAAGGCCCTCGCCGTCATCGAGCAGGCAGACGAGAACGGCATTCTCTTCCGTGAGGACGACTGAGATGAAAAAGGTACTGGTATTGGATTTCGGCGGGCAGTACAATCTGCTCGTCGCGCGCCGCGTGCGTGAATGCGGCGTCTACTGTGAGATCAAGCCCTACACCATGTCGATGGACGACATCCGCGCCTTCGGCCCCGCCGCCATCATCTTCACCGGCGGCCCCGCAACGGTATTTGAGCCGAACGCCCCCGCGCTCGACAACGCCATTTTCGAGCTGGGCCTGCCCATCCTCGGCATCTGCTACGGCCAGCAGCTGATGATCCATCAGCTCGGCGGCGCCTGCCGCAGAGCCGAGGTCCGCGAGTACGGCAAGGTGGAGCTGACGCACGACGGCACGAGTCTGCTGTTCGACGGCATCGAGCCGACGAGCATCTGCTGGATGAGCCACGGCGTCGAGGTCGAGCGCCTTTCCCCCGGCTTCCGCGCCATCGCGCACACCGCGGGCTGCGCCTACGCCGCCATCGAGAACACGGAACGAAAGCTCTACGGCGTGCAGTTCCATCCCGAGGTGCTGCACACCGTCCACGGCACCGAAATTCTGAAGAACTTTCTCTATAAGGTCTGCGGCCTTGCCCCCGAGTGGAGCATGGCGAATTACGTCAGCGAAGCCATCGAGGAGGTCCGCGCCAAGGTCGGCAGCGGCAAGGTGCTGCTGGCGCTCTCCGGCGGCGTGGACAGCGCCGTGGCCGCCGCGCTTCTCTACCGCGCGGTCGGCGAGCAGCTCACCTGCATCTTTGTCGACCACGGCCTGCTGCGCAAGGACGAGGGCGATCAGGTCGAGCGCGCCATGCACGACTGCCTCGGCATGCGCATCGTGCGCGTGAACGCGCAGGAACGTTTTCTCACCAAGCTTGCCGGCATCTCCGAGCCGGAGCGCAAGCGCAAGATCATCGGCGAGGAGTTCATCCGCGTCTTTGAAGCGGAGGCCAAAAAGCTCGGCCGCGTCGATTTCCTCGCGCAGGGCACCATCTACCCCGACGTGGTGGAATCCGGCGTCGGCGGCGAGAGCGTCGTTATCAAGAGCCACCACAACGTCGGCGGGCTTCCCGACCATGTGGATTTCAAGGAGATCATCGAGCCCCTGCGCCGTCTCTTCAAGGACGAGGTGCGCCAGCTCGGCATTGAGCTCGGCCTGCCCGAAAGCCTTGTCTGGCGTCAGCCCTTCCCCGGCCCGGGCCTTGCCATCCGCGTCATCGGCGACATCACCGAGGAGAAGCTCGCCATCGTCCGCGAGGCGGACGCCATCTTCCGCGAGGAGGTCGCCAAGGCCGGTCTCGAGCGCAGCATCAACCAGTATTTCGCCGCGCTCACGAACCTGCGCTCGGTCGGCGTCATGGGCGACGAGCGCACCTACGATTACGCCATCGCGCTGCGCGCGGTAGAGACACAGGACTTCATGACCGCCGACTTCTCGCGTCTGCCGTGGGAGCTGCTCGACACCGTCTCCCGCCGCATCGTGAACGAGGTCAAGGGCGTCAACCGCATCCTCTACGACGTCACCTCCAAGCCCCCCGCCACGGTGGAGCTGGAGTGACCGACCGTCCAATCAATTTAACGCTCTCTTCTCAAAGCCCCCGGCTGCGGTCGGGGGCTTTGCCTATATCCGCGTGATGATTTTATGATAATCATATATAATTTATCGTAAAACGATAAGAATATATTGACAAACGAATACTCGGCGGTTATACTGTCCTCATCAAGCATCTTGAGGAGGTCGGAAAAATGAAGTGGAACCGTTGGATCATCAAGGCGGCCAAGATCATCACAAAATTTACAGAGCTCGGCTATTGGATGACGGCCGCTCTCATGCTCGCAGCCGGAATATACTCGTTTGCGGACCGCACATTTCTCGCGGACGCTCTGGCGGGATCGATCCGTACCGGTCGATTGGAGCTCAGCGTCCTCGGCTTTGAGTTCAGCGTACCGACCGCGAACGGCATTGATATGCGGGCAATGCTTCTATATTTTGCCGCAGCCGTCGTGCTTCCTTCCCTCATGGCGATGATCTTCCGCAATCTCTACCTTATCATCAAGCGGTCAGAGAGCAGCACGGTTTTTCAGGCGGATAATATCCGTATGCTCCGCGAGATCGGCATTTTCGCCATCTCCATTCCGCTCGCGGGGCTTGCGCTGAGCACCGTGTGCCGCCTGATCCTCGGCACCGATACCGTCGAAACGAGCGTTCGGCTCTACGGCTTCTCCATGGGTCTTGTGATCCTCTGCCTGACGCAGTTCTTTGCGCGCGGCGTGGAGCTGGAACAAGATGTGGAAGGGCTTGTGTAAATGGGAAAGATCATTCTGAGACTGGACCGCATGATGGTCGAGCGAAAAATGTCGCTGAACGAGCTGGCAGAGCGCGTCGGCATCTCCAACGTGAATCTGTCCAAGATCAAGAACAACAAGGTGACGGCGATCCGCTTCTCCACGCTCGCGGCGATCTGCGAGGCGCTCAACTGCGATGCCGGCGATATTCTTGAATACCGGGAAGATGACAAAGCCTGAATGAAAAATCGGAAAGCCAACGGCTCTCCGATTTTTTCTCTTGACAATATCGATATTCGATAGTATACTCTCCTCAAGAATATCGAATATCGATAAAAGGAGGCGGCGCGATGGCCCGCGAAAAATTTCAGACGCTCACCGAGCAGATGTTTTACGTCCTTCTCTGTCTGCGCGAGGAATGCTGCGGCATGGATCTGATGGAGCGCATCCGTCTGCTCACGAGCGGCCGCGTGAGCGTCGGCCCCGGCACGCTCTACAATCTTTTGGAGCAGTTTGCCGCCGAGGGCTACATCGTCGAGACCAAATGCGAGGGCCGCCGCCGCAGCTACGTTCTCACCGAAAAAGGCGAGGAGCGGCTGCACGGCGAGATGGACCGTCTGACGGCGCAGATGAACGATTACCAGCGACTTTTGAAGGGAGGCGACAAGCCATGCGAACTGACCGATGGAACAAGAAGCGGGAACTGAACCTCTACGCCTTCTACGACCACACGGGACTCGAGCGGCACCTGGAGAAAATGGCCGCCAACGGCTGGATGCTTGAATCCGTCGGCACCTACGCCCTGCGCTACCGCCGCTGCGAGCCGAAAAAGCTCCGCTTCGCGGTGGTCTACTACCCCAAGACCGACAGCTTTTGTCCCGACGAACCAAACCACGAGAACCTGACCTTTTGGGACTACTGCGCCGGCGCGGGCTGGCAGATCGTTACGCAGCGCGACGACACGCACATTTTCTACAACGAGGACCTTGACGCCGTGCCCATCGAGACCGAGGCCGTCGTGCAGGTCGAAACGATGGAGCGCGCCAAGAAGGGCTATGTGCTCAGCAACACGATCACGGTCGCCTGCATGCTGCCGACGATGCTCTATCTTCAGGTGTCGCAGCTGCGGCGCGATCCGGTCGCCTTTCTCGCGGACGGCTACGACCTCACCATGATGCTGATGATCTTCGTCATGATCCTCCTCTTCGGCGTTGAGCTGCTCGGCTACCGGCTCTGGCTGCGCAAGGCGAAGCGCAACGCCCGCGAGCTGGGCATCTTCACCCCCACCCACTCGAGCCGCTGGCTGAGCTTCCTGCGCTCGATCTGGATCTTTGTCTTTTGGGCGCTCATGGTCATCCCCCTGCTTTTCCGCAGCGCCGGTCTGTGTATCGTTCTCGTCTCCGCCGGTGTTGTGCTCGTCCCCGTCGGCGGAGCCATGCTCGTCGGCAAGCAGGTGCGGAAAAGGAGCGTACCGCCGAAAAAACGCAGGCTCATCTTAGTGCTCACGGTTCTTTGCTCCGTCCTGTTATCCGTCATGCTGATGATCGGCGTCATGACCTACGGCATATCAAGCGGCTGGTTTGACGACGTACCGAAAAACGCGGAGGAATACACCTACACCGTCGGCGGCAGCCCGCAGGTCGGCTACCTCTACCATGACACGCTCCCGCTCTATGTGCAGGGCCTGACCGATACCGACTATGCCCGCTACTCCTGCGAGGCCCTCGAGCGCGGAGACTCCGTCTTCGTCCGACAGGTCGAATACCGTCAGGAGCTCCCCTACGACGTGCGCTGGAGCGACGAGAATGACCCGCCGCTGCCGGAGCTGTTCTACACCGTCATCGACGTGAAGCTCGCCCCGCTCTTCGACTTCTGCCTCCAAAGCACGCTGCGCGCAGAAGATCTCTACGGCATCGAATACCGCGAGACCGATCCCGCGCCGTGGGGCGCCGACCGGGCGTGGCGGGAATGCGACGCCCATAGCGGCGAAAAATATGACACCTGGCTGCTCATCTACGGTCAGCGCATCGTGGAGTTCCATCCGCGCAGCTTCTCGCCCGATGCCGCGCAAATGGCTGTGATCGGTGAAAAGCTCGGCAAATGATGAAAAAGCTGAGATGGCTCACGCCGTCTCAGCTTTTATTCACCTGTTCGGCTCCATGTCGCCGGCGAGCGTGTCGAGGTATTGGTAGTACGGCATCAGAAAGCGGAAGCCGTCGAGCACCTCGCCCTTGAGCTGCGGCGTGAAAAGCACGCCCTCGGGGTTATCGTCATAGCCGATGGCAATGTTTTTGCGGTTGTACCACGGATTCAGCAGCTTGCCCGCGTCGCCCTTGGGCCGCTTGAATTCCTCGCCGGAGAGCACAAATTTTGACTTATTCAGCCGCCGCGCCAGCCTTTCGAGCGGCTTGGGGTCGTTGTCGATGCGCGCACGGAGCTTCGCCATCGTCGCCGCCCCCGCCTCCCAGTAGCCGCAGCCGTAGCTGTAGTAGTTCGGCGCAAGCTCAAAGTAGAGCGCGGGCACGCTCTCAAAGCGCTCGTGCGGCCGCTCGATGGTGAACCACAGATGCTCCTTGTACGGCCCGCGTCCGTGCAGCCGCCGCGCGTCGCGGTAGATGCGGCAGACGTGCAGCCGCCAGTCCTGCCTGGGATAGTCCTCCGCCAGCGCGGAAAAGACCTCCTTCCCCAGCTCGCGCATGGGAACGTCCACATAGTCCGTAAAATCCTGCTTGTGCGCTATGAACCAGCCCCGCTCGTTATTCAGGCTGATGCCCCAAAGGAAGTCGATGGCGTTCTGCGAAAAGCCCTGAAACATAGAAAAGACCTCTTTGCTTTTGTTTTCGTCAGTTTATCAGCTTTTCCGCGCCGCGTAAAGTGACAAATGCAACCACAAAAGAAAAAACGCAGCCGAAGCTGCGCTTTCCCTTTCTACAACGAACGAGAGGAGGAAACTCTCAGAAGTTGGCTTATTGTCCGCGCTTACTTGGCGGAGTGACCGTGATCGACCTCATACATGTGCTCGATCAGCTCGAGGACCTTGTTGGAGTAGCCGATCTCGTTATCGTACCAGCTGACGACCTTGACAAAGGTATCCGTCAGGGCGATGCCGGCGGTGGCGTCGAAAATGGAGGTGCGGGAGTCGCCGAGGAAGTCGGAGGAAACGACGGCCTCGTCGGTGTAGCCGAGGATGCCCTTCAGCTCGCCCTCGCTGGCCTTCTTCATGGCGACGCAGATCTCATCGTAGGTGGTGGGCTTCTCGAGGTTGACGGTCAGGTCAACGACGGAAACGTCCAGCGTCGGAACGCGCATGGACATACCGGTCAGCTTGCCGTTGAGCTCAGGAATGACCTTGCCGACCGCACGGGCTGCGCCGGTGGAGCTGGGGATGATGTTCGCGGTAGCCGCGCGGCCGCCGCGCCAATCCTTGAGAGAGGGACCGTCCACCGTCTCCTGTGTGGCGGTGACCGAGTGGATGGTCGTCATCAGGCCGTCCTTGATGCCGAAGTTCTCATGCAGGACCTTGGCAATGGGGGCGAGGCAGTTGGTGGTGCAGCTCGCGTTGGAGACGAACTGCATATCGCTGGTATAGTTCTTATGGTTCACGCCCATGACGAACATCGGGGTGTCGTCCTTGCTCGGCGCGGACATGACGACCTTCTTTGCGCCGGCGGCGATGTGACCGGCAGCCTTTTCCTTCGTCAGGAACAGGCCGGTGGACTCGACGATATACTCCGCGCCGAGCTTGCCCCACTTCAGGTTCGCGGGGTCTCTCTCGCTGAACACGGGAATGACCTGACCGTTGACGACCAGCGCGTTCTCGCGGCTTTCGATGTCAGCCTTGCAGCGGCCGTGCATCGTATCGTACTTGAGCATATAGGCAAGGTAATCGGCAGGGCACAGATCGTTGATGCCGACCACGTCGATCTCGGGATGCTCGAGGCAGGCACGGAACACCATACGGCCGATACGGCCAAAGCCGTTGATACCGATTTTAATAGACATAAAATGCGCTCCCTTTCGTTTTTACGGAATATATCAAATGTATGGCACATTTGGTATTATAGCATACTCTTTCCCGAATGCAAGTGTTTTTTTCAAAAATTTTTCCTTTACACGAAAGTTCTTGTATTTTCGACAGGAGTTTGGTATTCTACTTATTATCTCACATTGCGCTCATCGCGCTGCGGTACTTTTTTCCACACGAAAATCGCGCCGTCCTGCAAAGGATATGAACAGCTTTCCCAAAGGAGGCGCACTTTATGATGCCGCTTGACGAAAAAGACCTCCAGCTTCTGGCCGAGGTCCTGCCGAACGTTTCGGCCCAGCTCCGCTCCTCGATGGCGAACGTGTTTGCCGCGGCGAACCGTCTCGCGCCGGCGGAAGCGCGTGAGGCCGACCCCATGCTGGATAAAAATGCAGCCATTCTCACGATGAGCTGCCATCAAATGCTGCGTCTGGTCGGCAACCTCTCCGCCGCGAGCGAGCTGGTGCAGGGCGGACGCTTCCGGCTGTGTAACGGCGATATCGTCGGCTTCTGCCACGCGCTCTGCGAGCGTGCCGAGCCGCTTTTCGCGCTGCGCGGCGTCGCGCTGCGCTTTTCCACCAGCCACGAGAGCCACGTCATCGCATTCAACGCCCCCATGCTCGAGCGCGCGCTTTTGAACCTGCTCTCCAACGCGCTGAAATTCACGCCGGAGGGCGGCACGGTCAGCGTGCGCGTCAAATGCGGCGAGCGCCATGTTCAGCTCACCGTGGCCGACACGGGCCGCGGCATCGAGCCGGAGCGCCTTGCCCACATCTTCGAGCGCTATCTGGATACGGACCGCCTCGACCCCGCGCCGCCGCACGGTCTCGGCATCGGGCTGTCCCTCTGCCGCCGCATCGCGCAGGGCCACGGCGGGATGCTCGTGGCGGAATCCGCTGTCGGTAAGGGCACGACCTTCACGCTCTCGCTACCCAACGCCCGCTCGACGGATCTGTCGCTGTCCGACCGCCGCTTTGACTATGCCGGCGGCTTCGACCATGTTCTCATGGAGTTGAGTGACGCGCTGCCGAGCCGCGCGTTTCTGCAAAAATACCTGGATTGAGGGAGCGGCACGCATGGCAAAGAAGGTTTTAGTCGGTATGTCCGGCGGCGTGGACAGCGCCGCCTGCGTCCTCCTGCTGCAAAAGCAGGGCTATGACGTTTCGGGCGTCACGCTGCGGCTGCACCATTATAAGGACCGTCCCGGCACCTGCGGCAGCGCCGACGACATCGAGGAGGCCGCGCGCGTCGCCGCGCAGATGGGCATCTCCCACCGGGTGCTCGACCTGTGCGACCTTTTCCGCCGCGAGGTCATGGGGCATTTTGTCTCGGAATACTGCGCGGGCCGCACCCCGAACCCCTGCTTGGACTGCAACCGCGAGCTGAAGTTCGGCGCGATGCTCGACTGGGCGCTCGACCACGGCTTCGACTATGTTTCCACCGGGCACTATGCCCGCGTCGGCTTCGACGCTGCGTCGGGCCGTCACCTGCTCCTGCGCGGCGTGGACGCGCACAAGGATCAGAGCTATGTGCTCTACCAGATGACGCAGCGCCAGCTCGCGCATCTGCTGCTTCCCGTCGGCGAATACAGCAAGCCGGAGATCCGCGCCCTCGCCGCGGACTTCGGCCTTGAAAACGCGCAGAAGCCCGACTCGCAGGACATCTGCTTCGTCCCCGACGGGGACTATGTGCGCTTCCTGCGTGAGTTCGGCGGCGTCACGCCCGAGCCGGGCGACTTCGTCGATACGAGCGGCCGCGTCCTCGGTCGTCACCGCGGACTGGTCGCCTACACCGCCGGTCAGCGCAAGGGTCTCGGCGTGAGCGCGGACCGCCCGCTCTATGTGATATCCAAAAATGCCGAAAATAATACCGTGCTGCTCGGCGACAACGAGGAACTGTTTTCCGCAGCGCTGCTCGCCTCGCGCGTGAACTGGATCGCGGGGGAGACACCTGCGGAAAAAGTCTATTGCACCGCCAAAACGCGCTACAGCCAGAAAGAGTGCGACGCCGTCGTCACACCGCTGGAAGGAGGTTGCGCGCACGTCGAGCTCCTCACGCCCCAGCGCGCCGTCACGGCAGGACAGGCCGTTGTCTTCTATGATGGCGAAGAGGTCCTCGGCGGCGGCACGATCGAAAAGGCGTTATAAAAGTGAGAAAAGGCTCCGCGAAAGCGGAGCCTTTTGGCATATTATCGTTCGCTGACATGCGCCTCGCTGCCGAAGATCATGTCGTCAACATCCTGCTTGATGAAGTTCTCAAACATATTCGTTTTCACGCTCCTTTCTCTCATTTAGTTCAGTTTGTATTATAGACGCGGGAAACGCAAATTTCAATCGTCAGCTCTCATGGCTTTGCCCAAAAAATTAGCGGCTTTTTCATGCAAGTTGCTATATCTACACTTGCATTTCCGTTATTTTCCACTTATAATAAAATAGAAATGATGTTTGAAGCGGAGGAGTCGGACTATGGCGGCTTTCGTCACATTTGAGGATGTTTCCAAGGTCTACCACAGCGGAGAGATCGAAATTCGCGCGGTGGACCACATCAGCTTTACGATCGAAAAGGGTGAATTCTGCGTCATCGTCGGCCCCTCGGGCGCGGGAAAGACGACAGTTTTAAACATGCTCGGCGGCATGGACGCCTGCTCGGGCGGCACCATCACGGTCGACGGGACGCGCGTGAGCGGCTTCAACGCCCGCCAGCTCACGACCTATCGCCGCCACGACATCGGCTTTGTCTTCCAGTTCTATA
>ERZ772889.1079-NODE-1079-length-26379-cov-4.230854_pt1 | contig 26379 bp, 29 predicted proteins | sample MGYA00512127_ERZ772889 | MGnify/ENA primary metagenome ERZ772889 (study PRJEB29015, sample SAMEA2737689) | human gut metagenome | biome: human gut; feature: human-associated habitat; material: faeces | place: China | collected 2012 ...
CAGCATTACCGGACGCGATTGGATTATTAAAGCGTTTAATTAGGTTTTAGTATGAACATCCCGTACTCCGGCAGCAAGCGAATTTCCGTGTCGGATGCGTTTCGCTCCGCGACGGGCGATATCAAAGGCCGGATCACGGTCAAAAGCCCCGGTGAGCATCATATCTACGCGGTCTACTGCCGCGACAATGCGCACACTGAGGACGTATATTCCCGTGAACTGGTCAAGGAAACGCTCAACCAGCGGACGAATCAGTATGAAAAGCTGGCAAATATTTTTTACGATCGGCGCGATAATCGGTTTGGGTATGACAATATCGGCTTTGACGCCGACATTGATCCCCTGAACTATTGCCGCCGGGCGGAGGAACTGTTCGAGCTGTATCAAACGTGCGCGAACCGCAGACAGATCGAGACGATCTGCCTGAGCTATCTGCGGATGCTGGAAGCCACCAAGGTCAGCTCGACCGGGCACCTCTATTTCATCCCTCGACAGCACATGGACAAAGTGGATACGTTTGAAACGTTCATTGAGCAGCTCAGCGCGATGAATCAGAACGACAATACGCTCAGCGTCAACAGCTTTTATATCATTGACGATGCCAAGCAGCGCGATAAAATGACGGAGGAATTCTATTCCGCCGTCAAGAAAGAAATTGCGCTGTATCAGGAGAAGGCCGACTATCTCATCCAGAGCGGCAGCCGCAGCCCCAGCGTCATGGAGCGGTGGGTCAACAAAATTGCCACGCTGGAGCAGAAGAAGCAGCACTATGAAGAAATTCTCCGCCGGGAGCTCGACGGCCTCGACGATGAATTTGAAACGCTGCGTCTTCTGTCGCAGGAGCTGTCCGTAAGGGCAAACGGCCTGCGATTTCGGAAAGCGGCTTGACATGGATTTTTGATGGACATACGGCAGCCCCGACTCGGAATACCGAGCCGGGGCTACTGCTTTTTGAAAGCGGAAATTGCCGCTCTGTGGACTGGATCAGTCAAAGAATGCTCAAACGGCATCAAACTTAAGGAAAAGCAATTGGCAAAGTACCTTTATGAACTAAACCTATCATCAAAAGTTTATCCTGCTTTTTTTGATAGGAGTGAAAGGACATTGAATACGCACGCACGATTGGATGAACTACTGCATGAGAGAAACATGACATTATATCAGCTATGCCAAAGCGGAAACATTCCCTACATGACGCTTCGTGTCTCTCGCTGCAGAGGCAGCCAGCTTTCTGTAGATACCATTGAGCAAATTTGCAGGGTGCTTGGAATCTCAATGGCGGAGTTTTTTACTCCAAGCAACCAAGTCCGTACACATTGATAGCTATCGTGTATCTCTGTAGTCCAAATGGCATTTCCACAAAACTGCTTACTCTGCCAAGCCGTATTTGACTTTGACGCGGTCGAGCTTTTCGAGCATGGGTTCGGCAATCAACCACAGGAAGAAAAACGTGGCAATGGCGCGCACCAGATCGACCGGAAGGCCGGTGACGTAGTAGCTTAAAATGATTTTCCAGTTGATCGTGTTCGACCACATGAGCGCAGACGCGGGATTCATAATGCCGCCGTAGATGATCGTGGACGCGATCACGCCGAAGATACAAAGGCTCAGCCGCCCGCGCCGCAGAACACCTTTGCGGTACAAGACACCTGCCAGCCAGCCGATGATACCCATTGCGAACATCTGCCACAGGAGCCGACTGTGGAGGACACCATCGCCATCCTGCGTGGTCTGGAATCCCGGTATGAGGTGTTTCACGGCGTGAAGATCACGGACAACGCGATTATTGCCGCCGCAACGCTTTCCAACCGCTATATCACCGACCGCTTCCTGCCGGACAAGGCCATTGACCTGATCGACGAAGCGTGTGCCATGATCCGCACGGAGATGGACTCCATGCCAACCGAGCTTGACGTGATTAACCGCAAGATCATCCAGATGGAGATCGAAGAGGCTGCCCTCAAGAACGAGGACGACGAGCTGTCAAAGGGACGGCTCAGTGAGCTGCAGAAGGAGCTGGCCGAACAGCGCGACAAGTTCAACACCATGAAAGCGCAGTGGGAAAACGAAAAGAACGCGATTGGCCGCGTGCAGCAGCTGCGTGAAAAGATTGAGCAGATCAACCGCGAGATTGAAACCGCACAGCAGAACTACGATCTGGAAAAGGCCGCAAAGCTGATGTATCATCGACCTGCAAATCGCGGTGCTCAACCGCCGTCTGGCCGACAAGCAGCTGCGTTGTGAGCTGACGCAGGCTGCAAAACAGTTCATCATCGACGCGGCCTACGATCCGCAGTTCGGCGCGCGTCCGCTGCGCCGGTATGTGCAGCATACAGTGGAAACGCTGCTTGCAAAGAAGATTTTGGAGGGCAGCGTCCAGCCCGGTTCGACAATTACCGTCGATACGGAAAACGGCGAGCTGGTGCTTCGCTGAGTGTAAGGCAAATAGCAAATGCCTGGAACGCGAAATGCGTTCCGGGCATTTTGCACCCACAGGGGCGTCTTTTCTTTTGCTTTTTATTCCTGCTGCGCGCAGCCAAACAGCCTTTCAATCAGATTACTGCCCTGAAACAGCGGCTGAAGGACGGCGCACGCCGAGCCGTAGATCGGCGAGTTTGCGCCAAAGCGCGACTTGACAAAGCGCGGGCGCAGCTGCTGCTGGTGTACAGAGACGTTGATATCGGCCACCCACTGCTCCAGATACCGCACGAACTCCTCCGGCAAAAACGCCGCGTCATGCCCAAGCACCACCAGCGGCACGTTCACCAGATTCAAATAGTTGTTCAGTCCGAACGAAAGCTGCCGCATGGCATTATAAAACACGGTGTATGCGGCCTTGTTCGTCATGGCAAAGCTGGCGGCCTGCTCCATGCTGTCAAGCTCCACGCCGCACTCGTCGTGAATCAGTGACAAAATTGCCGGCGCACTGGCGTAAAGTTCCAGACAGCCGCGGCTGCCACAGGTGCAGCGCGGGCCGCCAAAGTCAATGGATGTGTGGCCAAGCTCGCCGCATGCGTCAAGCAGCTCATGATGTGATACCAGCGCCGCGCCAAGCCCCTCGGTAATGCCCATATAGAGAAAGCTGTCGGCGTCCTTGCCGGCGCCAAAGTAGAGTTCGCACAGGCCGGACGCGTGCATATCGTTGCAGACAATAATCGGAAAACGGAAATACGGCTGAAGCGCGTCGCGCAGATTTAGCGAACGGATGCCGAAGAAATCGGTGACATAGGCGATGCCGCTGGCATCGCTGCTGATAACGCCGACGGTGGAGATGCCCATGCCCAGAATCGGCCGCTCAGTGTGCTCGGTCAGCTGCTCGGCAAGCTCACGCAGCTTCTGCAAAAAGCTCTCTTCGTTTTCAATCGGGGTGAGCGGGCGCTTGGCGCGCGCCAGAAGCTGAAGCGACAGATCGCACACCACGCCGTACAGACACGTGCGGGAGATGTAAATGCCCAGCACCACCGGCGACGTGGAGCAGATGCGCAGCAGCATCGGTGTGCGCCCGGGCGACTTGATGGGGTCTTGCGGCGCAAATTCCTCGATGATGTGCTTTTGCAGCAGCTCGCTTGTGATGTTTGTCACGGTCATGGGCGACAGATGCAGCCCCTCGGAAAGCTCGCTGCGCGTGATGCTCCCCGCCGTGCAGACGGATTGCAGCAGCAGTGCGCGGTTTCGCTCCTTAACCTCGATCAGATTGATGCCGGCCTTTTTCATAGCGGCTCCTTTTTGCACTTGCAGCGCCGAAAATTCCGCCGCTTTCGGCGAAATGGCGCGGCAGCGCATATTTATCATTTTAAAAATATTATAGTATATTTGCGGGGGATTGTAAACCGCCGCCATGGGGATTTTATCCTGCGGCGATAGCCGCTGTGTCTCCGGCGGCGTCACCCACACAAGACAGCGGCCTGCAAGGGAGGGAGCGTCCCGACAGAGGCACAAAAAATCCGCGCCGCCCCTCGGGCGGCGCGGGCATTGTTTACCTGAATCAGTTGGTATCGGCGCACAGGGGGCCGGCCAGCTCTTTCATATAGAACAGCTTACCGGGCATGGTGGGAATGTTGCTGGACGTGACGTACTGGCACGGGCCATAGCGCAGCGTCATCCAGAAGCTCATGCCCTGCCACTGCATACCGCGGGACAGAACGCCGTCTGCGCCGCCGATGGCGTAGTCGGAGTTGAAGATGATCCACGGGCCGATGGTGTTGGCATAGCACGGAATCAGCGGCCAGCTGGAGCGGAACGACGTGATGGCGTTCTGCTCGATGGTGAACGGATGCAGACGCGCGCCGACGCGGTACTCGGCTGCTTTCCAGTCCTCATAGGAGGCGTAGTCCTTGGCAAAGTGCGGCTCCCAGAATGCAATATGGCACATACGGCCGATGCCGTAGACCAGAACCTGCTTTGCACCCTCAGCCTTCAGCTTGCGGATTTTCTCCGGATAGGTGGGCAGATTTTCCTTGGTTGCAAAGTTGCGCTGATTTTCGGGGACAGTCAGCTCGCCGAGCGGGCCGTAGAACGCGCCGGTCATGGCGTTCTGGAACGCGGCGGGGTCGGATGCGGGCAGCGTGTTGCCCTCGGCGTCAGCCCACTCGTCCATGTTGAAGCCGTAGACGTGCTTGCAGTCCACATTCCACTCTTTCAGGAAATAGACCGCCCACTTGTACATGCCCATCGGGCCAACCGGCAGGATGAGAATCAGCTTTCTGCCCTCTTCCTTGGTGAGCCTGATCTGCATGGCAATTTCGTGACCCATGTATGCGCCGAACTCTTCAAGGTTCGTGCACTCGACGGGACGGAAGCCATCGTTCCAGAAGCTCTGGCGCTCGCCGACGGAAGATGGATCGTTGGAGACGCAGTCATAAATCTTGGAAATGTCCCAGCCCTCGGGCAGAACTTCGGAAAAATAGGAACCCTTGAGGGTATCGACCATGTTCATAATAGAAAACCTCCTTAAATTGCGCGGCGAAAGCCGCAGGTATTCTGTAAGTTCATCATACCACGCGGCTTTTCGGGTGTCAATTCGGGACAGGGGTTATTTTTAAATAGATTTTAGAAATGAAATTTGTGGACTTTTCACAGAATCCGGTCAATCGCCCAGAATCAGGCGGCCAAAATCCTGCGGCCGGTGGAACTGCGGCGTGTCACAGCGCATGGGATTCCACGACAGGTAGTGCTGTCGCACGGTCAGATCGCCGCACTTATAGCAGTTGCCGTACATGGCCAGCCCCTCGCACGGTGTAAAGTCCGGGAAAAACCGGCGGATAAACGCAAACGGCACACGGTAGGTGATCTCCCAGCCATCGGACAGGCGCGCGGCCTTTGGCTGGAACAGCGCGGGCTCGTCGGCAACAATCAGACGCGTCAATTCCGTCACATTTGTGCCATATCCGAGATATAACGCACAATTTGGGTTAAATTCGAAGTTGAAGTAGCGCAGATCGTCGGTGGGACGGAGGAAAAATTCCAGACAGCTGTCCTCGCAGACCGACTGCAAAAGTCCGCTGTGCTCGGCGCGGATTTCTGTTTCCCACGCGCGCAGGCGAACATAGATCGCCGCTTCGTCCCAGCAGAGCTGCCCCTGTGCACGGATATCGACCGGGGGATTTGTCCACTGGAGGTTGTCAATCGGAAGTGCGTCAATTGTGTCCCAATCGGGGGCGGATGTGACCTTTTTCAGAACATAGCTTCGCATTTTAGATACTCCTTTATTCCTTGAGTGTTTTTTCGTATTCCGTGGGGCTCATGCCCGTTTGCTTTTTAAAAAGATTGGAGAAATAGTAGATGCTCTCAATGCCGATGCGCTCGGCGATCTGTGTGAACGTGAGGTTTCCCTCGCGGATCAGACGCTTTGCCTCGCCGATGCGCAGCGCCGTGAGATAGCGCACCATGCTCTGGCCGATCTGCTCGTGGAACACGCGCTTGAGCTGTGAGACGCTTATGCCGAGCGCCGCGGCCAGCGATGGAAGCGTGATGGCCTCGGAATAGTGCGCGGCAAGATAGTCGCGCGCCTGCTGCGCCAGCAGCAGATGCTGGTGAAACTGCGTGGATGTGATGGCGCGCTGGGAAAAGCGGACATTGTCGTCGCGGCGGCAGATGCAGATGAACAGCTGCTCCAGATAGAGCTTGATCAGCTGGTCGCTGCCCCACGGGGCGGTGGGCTTTTTACGCAGATTGACCAGCGCGGGATCGTTTTCAAAATACTGATACGCCTGCTGCGCCTCGTCCATCAGCGGCTTGAGGCACTGCTTCTCGCGCTGGTGCAGCAGCAGAACCTTTTTTTCCAGCCGGTGCATGGCTTCGCTTTCGCAGCAGAACGCCACCACCATCACGTCACTTGCGCCGACCGACTGGAACGAATGAAACTCATACGGGCAGTGAAACGCCAGCTCGCCGGCCTTTAGAAAATACTTGTCCGCCCCGGCAGTGACAACGATGCTGCCGCGGTCAACATAGATAAACTCCCAGAAAAAGTGCGACTCGCCGGAGAAAACATAGCCGTTTTCCAGCTTGTAATACGAGATATTCACGATGGCATCCACGTCAAAAACCGTGGCAAGCGGGATGGGTGTGTATTCCATTTTCATGGCGGCAGACATCCTCTGTAGCTGATTTTATAAATTTTGCACCGGATTTTATATTGTCAGACCAAAATTCGAGCTTATAATGGAATTATAGGCGGAATCCGAACGAAAGTAAATACGGAAAGGAAGATGCACAGATGAAAAAATCAATCAGCTATTGGTCTTTCAGCGGGAAAAACGTGTTTGAGGCGATGAGGCTAGCAAAGGATGCGGGCTTCGACGGCATTGAGCTGACGCTGGATGCAGAGGGCGACGTGACGATGGAGACTGCGCCCGAAAAGCTGGCCGAGATCCGCCGCGCGGCGGAGGAAATCGGCATTGCGCTGCCGAGTGTGGCAAGCAGTCTGTACTGGGCGTATTCGTTTACTTCGGACGATCCGGAGGAGCGGGAAAAGGCGCATCAGGCGGCAGTCTGCGAGATCAAAACGGCAAAGGCGCTGGGCGCGGACACAGTTTTGATCGTGCCGGGCAGCGTTTCGGTGGAATTTGTGCCGGAGCGGCCGGTTGTGGCGTATGATGTGTGCTGGCAGCGCGCGGTGGCCGAGATGAGGCGCCTTGCGCCGGTGGCGGCGGAGCACCAGATTCACATCGGCGTGGAGAACGTATGGAACAAGTTCCTGCTCTCTCCGCTGGAGATGCGCGCGTTTATCGACGAGATCGGAAGCGAGTGGATCGGCTCGTACTTTGACGTGGGCAACGTGGTCTACGCGGGCTATCCCGAGCAGTGGATTCGGATTTTGGGCAAGCGCATCAAAAAGGTGCACTTCAAGGACTTCCGCCGCAATCCGGGCGGACTCAATTCGTTCGTGGACATTCTGGCGGGCGATGTGGACTGGCCGACGGTGATGCAGGCGTTTGAAGACATCGGCTATGACGGCTGGGCGACGGGCGAGATGATCCCGGCCTATGGCCACGCCTCTGACCAGATTATTTACAACACGGCGGCCTCAATGGGGCGCATTCTGGAAAAGAAATTTTAAAAACGGACAGACAGGAGGAACGAACATGATTCGAGTAGGACTGATTGGCTGCGGCTTTATGGGCGGGATGCACGCGGCGTGCTATGCGGCGCTGGCGGAGCTTGGCGTCAAGGTGACGGCGATTGCCGATGACCGGCCGGAATTTCTGGCACAGATGAAAGAGCAGACCGATGCGCAGACGTATGAATCGGGTATGGCGCTGATTGAACAGGCGGACGTTGACGTGGTGGATATCTGCCTGCCAACGTATCTGCACACGGCGCACGCGTGCGCGGCGATGGAAAAGGGGCGCGATGTGTTCTGCGAAAAGCCCGTCTGTCTGACGGAGGAGGATATGCAGGCGCTGCTGGAGACGAAAAAGCGTACCGGCCGCAAGGTGATGGTCGGTCAGGTCATCCGTCTGTGGGACGAGTACGCATGGCTGAAAAAGACCGTGGACGCGGGAACGTATGGCCGCGTGCTTTCGGGTGTATTCCAGCGCGTTTCGTCGCGCCCCGGCTGGGCAAGCCGCAACTGGCTGCACACGCCGGCGCAGTCGGGCGGCGTGGCCGTGGATATGCACGTGCACGACGTGGACTTTGTGCGCTATCTGCTGGGCGAGCCAGACCGCATTCAGGCGGGCGTCTATCGTGACAGCGACGGACTGATTGAGCAGATTTTTGCTATCTACAACTATGGCAGGGACGTGGCAGTCAGCGTCGAGGCCGCGTGGAACTATCCTGCGTCGTTCCCGTTCTCGGCCACGTTCCGCGTCAAGCTGGAAAAGGCGACCATCACAAACGATGCAAACGGTCTGACCGTGTATCCGAACGACGGCGATGCGTTCCATCCGGAGCTTGCCGCGCAATATACCGGCGACAACCGCATCGGCGGCAATATTTCGTCGCTCGGCGGGTATTATAACGAGCTGAAATACTTTGTTGAGGGATTGCAGGGCAAAAACGATCTGTCGGTTGCGCCGCTGGAGGAGGCCATTGCCTCGGTGCGGCTGGTCAAGAAAGAAATTGAGGCCGCAGGCGGTCTGCTGGCCTGAGAGATGGCAAAGTTCGCGAATGACGGACAAAAGCGAACATAAACGAACAAAAGCCCGCGGGCATGCGCAAAAAACGCCTGCCCGCGGGCAAATTTTATGGAGAAGCGTCTAAATTTACCGTCGATTATTTTTAAAAAGAGTTGAAAGAATGGGGCGCAAAAACCGCAAAACGAGTGGCAATATCGACCAAAATCACGGTGGTTGAGTTGTGAATAATTCACTATTATTACAACATTCTTAAAGATTATTTAGAAATTGTGTTGACAAAAGACCGCACTTCGGTCTATTATGGATGCAAGGCAATAAGACTCACGGCGTATTTATTCTGCCGCATGGCCGTGCCGCCAAGACAATCGGCCGCACGCGCCCCCTTAATTTCAGCAAGAGGTGAAAAACATGAGAGTTCTGGCGATTGGCTGCCACCCCGACGATCTGGAGATCGCCTGCTCGGGTACACTCCGCAAATATGTAGAGCAGGGCGCAGATGTGTATATGTGCCATGTTGCAAACGGTGATCAGGGTCATGTCATTATTGAACCCGGCCCTTTGGGCAAGATCCGTGAAAAGGAAGCGGAAAATGCCGGCAAGTTTATCGGTGCCAAAGAAGTTTTCAACATTAACGTTTCGGATATGCAGGTGAACCGCCACGATCAGGCGCAGATTGACGCCGTGGCCGACGTGGTTCGCTATGCGCGTCCCGACGTTATCATCACGCACAACGACGTGGATTATATGCAGGATCATGTGGAGACCAGCCATCTGGCCACCAATGGCGCATTTATGTCGGGTCTGCCGCACCGCTCGGTCAACTACCCGGCCTTTGAGAGCATGATTCCAACGTTCTTTATGGATACCCTGGCAGGCGTGGACTTCAACCCCACCCACTATGTCGATATTACCGGCCAGATTGAGATGAAGCTGAAAGCGCTTGAGATGCATGAGTCGCAGATCAAGTGGATGCTTGACCATGACGGCATCGACTTTGTGGATATGATCCGTACCTGCTCAAGATATCGCGGATATCAGTGCGGCGTTGCCTACGCCGAGGGCTTCCGACCCTATAACGTCTACCCCCGTCACAGCACCAAGCACCTGCTTCCGTAACCGGCTGCGTGAGCGCCGTAGCTCGTAAGAGCGAAAAAACTAGGAGGAATGAATCAAATGAGCACAAAAGCAATCACGTTAAACAGCAAAAAGAGCGTCGGCGCACTGGTTAAGGACTGGATGAGCCTTGTCGGCATCGCCATCCTGATTGTCGTATTCTCTATCATTTCGTATGTAAAGTTTGGCGCACAGTACTTCCTGACCTGGAGCAACTGGAAAAACATTCTTCTGCAAAGCTCTACCGTCGCCATCGTTGCCCTTGGCCAGTCGATCATGCTGCTGACCGGCAATTTTGACCTTTCCCTTGGCCGTATGGTCTGTCTCACCAGCTGCGTGGGTGCCATCCTGATGAAAAACGTCGGTATGTCCACCGGCCTTGCCATCCTGATCATGTTCGCCATCGGCCTTGCCGTCGGCGCAGTCAACGGCTTCATGGTCTCTTATGTCGGCGTTCCCGCGATGATCGCAACGCTTGGCACGCAGTACATCTGCTACGGCCTTGCAAAGCTGCTGACGCAGGCTGTGCCGATTGCCAACATGCCCGATAGTATCTCGTTCCTTGGCCGCGGCTATATCTTCGGCGGCGTATTCCCGGTCTGCGTGCTGCTGATGATCATCGTCTACGCAATTGCGCAGTTTGTCACTTCCAAGACCCGCGTCGGCCGTAACCTCTACGCCGTCGGCGGCTCGCGTGAAGCGGCATTCTTCTCCGGCATCAACGTCAAGGCCTATCAGTTCGGCACGTTCCTGCTGGGCAGCGTTCTGGCTACGTTCGGCGGTCTCGTCCTGATGTCCCGACTCAACTCTGTCGCCGTCACCAACGGACAGAACTATGAATTTGACGCCGTTATCGGCTCGATCATCGGCGGCGTTTCGCTGGCCGGCGGCAAGGGCCGCGTCATCGGCACGATGTTCGGCTGCATCTTCCTGAACACGCTGTTCAACGGCTTCTCCCAGATGGGCGTCGATCCGTTCGTGCAGGACGTTCTGAAGGGCGTTGTCCTTGTGCTTGCCGTCACGCTTGACGTTGCCAGCAACAAGAAGAAGTCCTGATTGACCTGACTGAAGTATCACAGAAAGGTTGGGTGAACAATGGATAACAACTACATCTTAACATTAAAGAATATCACAAAAGAGTTCCCCGGCGTCAAGGCGCTGGATGACGTCACCATCAACATTGAGCGCGGCACCATCCACGGTCTGGTCGGCGAGAACGGCGCAGGCAAGTCCACCCTGATTAAGATTCTGGCCGGTATCTACCAGCCGAATAAGGGCGAAATCATTCTGGACGGCAAGCCCTGCCGCTTTAACAGCCCCATCGAGGCACGCCGTGCCGGCATCAGCGTTGTCCATCAGGAAATCAAGCTGGCCGAGCCGCTGAGCGTTGCGGAAAATATGTTCCTTGGCAACGTCCAGCTGAAAAACGGTCTGGTTGACTGGAAGGGCATGCGCCGCCGCGCGCGGGAGATCGTTGAAGATCTCGGCATGGACATCGACATCAACGCGCAGGTCTCGTCTCTGACCGTCGCGAAAAAGCAGATCGTCGAGATCATGCACGCCATTAACAATAATTCCCGCATCCTGATCATGGATGAGCCGTCGGCCGTTTTGACCGACCGCGAGCTGGAGGTTATGTTCCGCATTGTCAAGCAGCTGCGCGACGAGGGCATCACCATCATCTATATCTCGCACCGTCTGGACGAAATCTTCGGCCTGTGCAGCAACGTCAGCGTCCTGCGCGACGGCTGTCACATCGACACGATTCCGGTCGCTTCCGTTGACCGTCAGGGCCTGATCAACATGATGGTCGGCCGTGAGATGGGTCAGGAGTATCCGAAAGAGGTTGGCAACGTCGGCGGAACGATTCTGGAGGTCAAAAATCTCAGCCGCGGCATTTTGCAGGACATCAGCTTTGAGGTCAAGTCCGGCGAGGTATTTGGCATTTCGGGTCTGGTCGGCGCTGGCCGCACCGAGCTTGCCCGCGCCATCCTCGGCATTGACAAGCCGGAATCCGGCGAGGTCTATGTCCGCGGAAAGAAAGTTCACTATCGTACGTTTGCCGACGCCATCCGTGACGGTCTTGGCCTGATCCCAGAGGATCGCAAGCTCCAGGGGCTTGTCCAGATTATGTCGGTCAAGCGGAACACCACGCTGGTCAACATGAAGCGCGTACTGCACGCCGGTGTGATCAGCAGCTCGCTTGAGGAAAAGCTGAGCAAGGAATACGCCGACAAGCTGCACGTTGTCACGCCGAGCATGGAGACCGAGGTACAGTATCTCTCCGGCGGCAACCAGCAGAAAGTGGTTATCGCAAAGTGGCTGTTCCAGAACTCGGAGATCCTGTTCCTTGACGAGCCCACGCGCGGCATCGACGTTGGCGCAAAGGCAGAAATTTACCGTCTGATCAACCGGATGGCAAAGGAGGGCAAGACCATCATCATGATCTCGTCCGAAATGCCTGAGCTGCTCGGCATGTGCGACCGCATCATGGTTATGCATGAGGGTCACAAGATGGGCGAGCTGAACGCGGCCGAAGCTACACAGGCAAAGATCATGGCGCTTTGCAGCTGATGATCCAAACAACGGTCTAATCAGGCGCAGCCTGTTAGATAAAATTTAAGGAGGAATTACAAAATGAAGAAACTGATCGCGATGCTTCTTGCAATGGTCATGGTTCTGGGCCTGGTTGCCTGCGCAGCCAAGACGGAGCCCCCCGCGGCCAACACCAAGACCGAGACGCCCGCTGCGGAGACGCCCGCAGCAGAAACACCCGCTGAAGAGACCCCGGCTGAAGAAACGCCCGCTGTTGAAGGCGCTGTCAAGACCGACGTAATCGCAACCGAGGGCAAGGCCGCTGAGCTCGGCATTCCCGCCGCTGTTGTCCTGCAGGACACCACCGCGCTGGAAGGCAAGAAGATCGGCTGCTCCATCTGCTACAAGGGCGACGAATGGTGCGCAGCTCTGGCACAGGCTCTGGAAGCACTCGGCGCATACTACGGCGCTGACATCGTCTGCGAGGACGGCGACCTGAACGACGAGACCCAGACCAAGCAGATCGAGAACATGATTTCCAACAACGTTGACATCATCATGGTTGACCCCATCACCCCCGACGGCTCCGGCATTGCGTTGACGAATGCGGTTGAGGCCGGCATTCCCGTCATCATCTACGACGGCTACTGGACCGACGGCGAGGAAAAGGCTGTCACCACCGTCACCTGGGATCAGAAAGCAACCGGCACGCTGGTTGGCGAGTACTTCGTCAACTATGTTAAGGAAAACAACGGCGGCAAGTGCCGTGTGGTTGAGCTGACCAACGCTGTTTCCACGCACTGCCAGGAGCGCTTTGTTGGCCTGCATGAGGTTATCGACGCTGCCAATGCAGACGGCTGCGAAATCGAAATCCTGAACAAGTACGACTCTCAGGGCAACCGCGAGACTGCATACAACGCAATCTCCGCCATCGTCGAGCCGTATGACTACATCATCTCCGACGTCGACAACGGCGCGATGGGCGCAGTTGCAGCGCTGCAGGCTGTTGGCAACACCGACGTCAAGGTCTTCTCCATGGGCGCTTACGGTGCAGAGCCGTTCGGCAAGCTGCATGACAATGACGTGAACTATCAGGCTTGCCTGAACGTTGACGCTTGGGTTCTGGCACAGTTCATCTACGAAGGCGCAATCAGCTACTTCGAGGGCAAGGACGTTCCCACCAAGACCAACATCGACCTGTTCGTTGTTGACAGCACCAACGTTGAGAAATTCTGGAGCTTCGACTAATCTCCGGCAAATTCCGTAAACCGCGTAATCGCAGGGGGCGCAAGCCCCCTGCATCCGCAGGCGCATTGCGCCGATGCCCGCAGAGAGAAAACCGCGTTTTTGAAATTCGTGTTCCTTTCTGCGGAAAAATTATTAGACGTAAATCGTTACACAAAATCACATAGAAAATTGAAAGCATCCGTCGTAAGATAGGAGCAGGACAAAACGAACCGCCGTCTGGCAGCAGCGGCGATGCTCCGGCACAGCCGGACAAGGCATATCCCGCCGGCACAGCCGGCAAAAAACGTGTAAGCTTGGAAATAATCGCAAAAATTCTGCGTTTTAGAATCATAAAAGGAGACAATTGCTATGAAAAAGCTTCGTTGGGGCGTTATCGGCGCGGGCGGCATTGCAGACCGCAGAACGATTCCCGGAATGATGCTGGCGAATAACGCCGAGCTGATTGCTGTAATGGAGATCAATATGGAGCTGGCGGAAAAGTCCCGCGCCAAGTGGGGCTGCAAGCGTGCGTATGACAGCGAGGCTGCGCTGCTGGCCGATCCCGAGATTGACGCGGTTTATATCGCGTCCCCCGTTGTGCTGCACGCCAAGCAGGCCATGATGGCCGCCGACGCTGGCAAGCATATTCTGATTGAAAAGCCGCTGGCCATGACCTCGGAAGAGGGGCAGAAGGTCGTTGACTACTGTGAGAGCAAGGGCGTCAAGATTGCGGCAGGTCTGATGATGCGCTTTGGCGCATACGTCATGGCTATGAAACAGGCCATTGCCGACGGCAAGATCGGCCGTCCGGTTTCGGGCTTCTCGCAGTTCACCTGCTGGTATCCCGATATGCCCGGCAACTGGCGTCAGAGCAAGAAAAACGGCGGCGGCGGCGCAATGATGGACATGGGCGTGCACTGCATCGACCTGATGCAGTATGTCACCGGCTCAAAGGTCAAGCAGGTTGCGGCGTTCCACGACACGCTGACGTTCCACTATGAGGTGGAGGACACGTCTACGGTTCTGATGCGGCTGGAAAACGGCTGCGAGTGCGTGGTGCAGTCCAACTTCAATATCCCCGACGAAGCCTCCAAGTGGCGTCTTGAGTTCTTCGGCGATCAGGGTCATCTGGTTGGCGAAAACATCATCGGCCAGATCGACGGCGGTACGCTGGACGCGATGTTCTGCGGCGAGGTTGGCGGCTATGACGCACAGCAGGACACCAAGGACGTCAAGGGCGAGCAGCTGGACGTGGAGTTCGGCAATATGTACACGCGCGAGATTGAGTCGTTCGGCAATTCGATCCTGAACAATCTTCCGCTGGAGGTTCCGGCGTCTGATGCGGTGCAGGTGCAGCGCGTTATGGAGGCGGCCTACCGTTCCAACGACAACAAGTGCGTTGTTGATCTGTAATTCAAAGAAAATTCCACAATCATGCTTCCCGCGCCGCCTGCGGCGCGGGAAGATAAAAAGAAACTGATTCCATAACGGTAGCGTCAATGACGCGAAGAGGTAAACTATGAACAGACCACTCGATTTTGCGGTCGGCTTGTTCAATTGCTGCCGCGATCCGTAACTGCTTCAGAATGTCCGTCTGTCAACAAACTGATATTCTGAAAGGAGTCAATTTTAAATGGAGAAGAAAGCATCGGATTTCCGGTATAACACCGGCGAAACCAAAGTCCCGTGGGCTGCGGTCGGCGAAAACTATAACGCGCAGGATTTGATGACCATCATCCGGTTTATGATGAAAGGCAAGGGCGAGGCCTACGACGAGGCGCTGAAAACGGTTGAGAAGGACATTCTCGCGCTGGACAAGGTTTCCGCGCCCCCGGCAAAGCTGTCGCTGGACGTGGAGGTTGGCAAGGCCGAGAATATGTGCGACGAATATCTGCACACCACTGGCTCTACATTTTTGACCAACTGCACAGCGGGCTTTGAGATTGCCTGCAAGTATACTGGACTGAAGCCAGGAGACGAGGTTATCGTCCCGGCCATCACGTTTGCCGCAACCATGGCGTATCCGCTTTCCATCGGCTGCAAGCTGGTGTTTGCGGATGTCGATCCGCTGACGCTGAATATGGATCCCAAGGACGTGGAGAAAAAGATCACCGACAAGACGAAGATGATCATCCCCGTCCACATTGGCGGCTATCCAGTCGATATGGATCCGATCATGGCGCTGGCCAAGCAGCACGATATTGTCGTCCTTGAGGACGCGGCGCACGCCTTTGGCGGCGAGTATAAGCACCGCAAGCTCGGCACAATCGGCGATTTTGGCTCGTTCTCGTTCCACGAGGTCAAGAACATCACCTCCTTTGGCGAGGGCGGCATCCTGTGTTCCAACGTGACAGAATTCCTGCCCGAGATGCGCCGCGCGCGCTTCCTTGGCACGGATTTCAGCAAGCATATCCCGAACTGGCTGTATGACGTCACCGCCATCCGCGGCAAGAACGGCCCGTTCGTCGCAACCAACTTCTCCACCACCGAGATTCAGGGTCTGGGCTTGCAGCTCCAGATTGCCCGAATCGACCAGATTATCGAAGCGCGCCGCCGCGCGTCCGAATATCTGACAAAGCGCCTTTCCGCCTGCGACGCTCTGATCCCGCAGGATCTGGGCAATGACGAAATCAAACCCACGTTCCATCTGTATCAGCTTCAGATCATCCCCGAAAAGGCGGGCGGCGATATTCAGCTGTTCAAGAAAAAGATGGACGCAAAGGGCGTCACGCAGATTCCTCACTTTGGCCCGCTGTATAAGTTCGAAATCCTGCGTGAGTATGGCTATGACGAAAAGGCAATCGCTGAGAGCTGCCCGGTGTGCGAGGAGGTATTCAACCACCGCTTTACGCACTTCCCGGTCTACGGCCTGACGCCGGAGCAGCTGGACTATATGGCCGACGCGATTCTCGAGTCTGTTGACGAGATGCAAAGAGGCGTGTAAGCGGCCAACGTTCGTAAATTTGCAACTGTTTTACACTTGAAGAAATGAGGTTTTAACATGAGCGAGAAAAAAGAAATTGTCATGAATGGCGCTGGCGTTGCCGAGCTGGGCTTCCCCGGCTGGCCGCAGTTTGACCCGAAGAGCAAGGCGGAAATCGCCGAAGCACTCGACACCGGCGCGGTCTGCTACTGGACCGGCCATAAGGGCATGGAATTTGAGGACAAGTTCGCCAAGTGGTGCGGCGCAAAGATGGCAATTTCCTGCACCAACGGCACGGCTGCGCTGCACATCGGCATCGCAACGCTGGGCATCGGCCCTGGCGATGAGGTGATCGTGCCGTCCTACTCGTTCATCGCGTCCTCGTTCGCGGTGGTGCAGGCGGGTGCGGTGCCCATCTTCTGCGACGTGGATGAGAGCCACACCATCGACCCTGATGACATCGAAAGCAAGATCACCGAGCGCACCAAGGGCATTGTCATTGTCCATCTGTATGGCGTTGTGTGTGACATGGATCGCATCATGGCCATTGCCCGCAAGCATAATCTGTACGTTATCGAGGACTGCGCGCAGGCCATCGGCGGCAAGTATAAGGGCAAGTCCGTCGGCACGATCGGCGACGTGGGCTGCTTCTCGTTTGCACAGTCCAAGCACTTCACCACCGGCGGCGAGGGCGGCATGGTCGTCACCAACGACGAGGATCGCGGATGGGAGGCACGTTCGTTCCGTGACCACGGCTATGACGTCAAGGCCAGAATGAATATGCTGGCGCTGGAGGAGAAGCTGCCCTATATCCACAACCGTGTGGGTTTCAACTTCCGTATGACCGAGATGCAGTCCATCGTTGGCATCAACGAGCTGGCGCGTCTGGAAACGTGGAATCTGCCGCGCCGCTTTGAGTACGCCAAGATGTACCGCGAGGCGCTGGGCAAGCTCGAGGGCGTCAAGTCGCTGCCGGTTGACACCGAGGAGCGTCAGTGCGCTTACTGGTGGTTCCCGATCATTCTGGATCTGGACAAGCTGGACATCGACGCGCCCGCGTTCCTTAAGGAAATGGCCGGCATGGGCATTCCCTGCTACGGCATTCAATGGCCGGAAGCATACGAGGAAAAGGCATATAAGGAGCTCGGCGGCTTTGGCTCGCATAAGTTCCCGTTCTGCTCCAAGGAGTACACCCGCGAGGGTCTGACGTATGAGGGCGTTGTATGCCCGGTGGCAAAGAGCCTGCGTGCCCGCACGGTGAACCTGTTCCTGCATCCCACGTGGGAAAAGGAGCACATCCAGAGAGTCATCGACGCGTTCACCACAGTGCACAACGCGCATCTGAAAAAGTAAAACAGCAGAAGCTGTATAAAACCGGCAAGCTGCCGCAGCTTTTGCAGATACAGGAGGAAACAGAAATGGCAAATTTACAGGCTGGCTTTGCACGCGTGGACGTTACCCCGCCGCTTGGCATTGAAATTTCGGGTTATTTTGTCGAGCGCTTTGCGTCCGGCATTCTTGACGCGCTGGAGGCTTCGGCGCTGGCGCTTCGCTGCGGCGACGATCAGGCGATTTTGATTGCGCTGGACAATCTGATGATCGACAAGGAGACGATGCACGCCTATCGCGCGGCCATCGCCGAACGAACCGGCGTCAAGGCGGAGGCAGTGTTTATCGCCTGCTCGCACACGCACACAGGGCCGCTGGTTGGCAAGAGCGAGCTGGACGAAAACAAGTACGGCGAAAAGGAATATGGCGACTATCTGGGACGCAAGCTGTGCGACTGTGCGGTGATGGCAGTGCGCGACATGACGGATGCGAAGATGGGCTACGCCGTGGGCTGTGCGCCGCATATCGCATTTGTGCGCCGCTTCCGGATGAAGGATGGCTCAATCCGCACAAATCCCGGCGTGAATAACCCCGATATCGTTGCGCCGATCGGCGATGTAGACGAGCGGGTGAACGTGCTGCGCTTTGTGCGCAAGTGCGCGCCGGATATTGTAATTGCCAACTTTGGCGTACACCCGGACGTGGTGGGCGGCGACGAGATTTCGGCGGACTTCCCGCGCTTTGTGCGCGAGACGACCGAGGCGGCGCTGGACAACGTGCGGTGCATGTTCTTTAACGGCGCGCAGGGCGACGTGAACCACGTGAATGTGCACCCTGTGGGCGGCGATGCAAACGGTCTGCATCCGTGCTTTGACGACGCAGACCGCGGCTATGCGCACGCAAAGCACATGGGGCGCGTGATTGCGGGTGCGGTTTTGCAGGTATATGAAAAGGTGCAGTTCTGCGATGTGGACTGCGTCCGCGCTGCCGAGCGGATTGTAAACGCGCCGTCGAATATGCCGACAGCCGAGGAGGCCGCGCGCGCGGAGAAAATTGTGGAGCTGCACAACGCCGGACGCGATGCAGAGCTGCCGTTTGCGGGCATGGAGCTGACGACGGCGGTAGCCGAGGCGCTGCGGATGAAGCATCTGAAAGACGGCCCGGAGACGTTCCCGCTGCCGCTGAGCGGCGTACGCGTAGGACCGGTTGCGTTCCTTGGCATCCCCGGTGAACCGTTTACGGGCATCGGCCGGGGGCTGAAAGACGGTTCGCCGTTTGCCATGACGCTGCCGTGCTGCCTGACGAACGGCGCGGAGGGCTATTACCCAATGAAAGAGGCGTACGACGAGGGCGGCTATGAGGCCAGAAGCTCCAACTTTAAGGCTGGCATTGCCGAGCTGCTCATCGACGAGGGCGTCAAGCTGCTGAAGTCGCTGTAAAAAAGAGAAAGCGTCCTTTCCTGGCCGGGGGAGGGACGCTTTTTTGCTGCGCGCAGGGACGAACAGAGTCGTCTGCCCCCACAAACGCATGGCCGGCAATGTGTACAGGATTCCGATTACAGAGTAGAAACAGAGTCTGTTTTTGCCGCCCGCTTGACAGCAAGTCTATTAACAGCGGCAGCCTGCGCGGCTATCATAAAATGATTCAGTACAAAACACATAGTTCAAAAACGACGCGAGGAGAAATCAGAACAATATGGATCATTACAAGTTTTCAACGCTGGAATACAAGCGCCCCGATGGGGAGGCGCGTCGCGCACAGCTTATCAAATGGAAAGAAGCGGTCGAGCACGCGGAGAACTATGACGCACTGCGCAAGCTGATGCTTGAGATTGACCGCGAGAACTGCGAGCTGTTTACGCAGTATTCCATTGCACATATCCGCCACACGCTCGACACACGTGACGAGTTTTATGAGGCGGAGATTCAGTATTTGCAGGATACGCTGCCCACGCTCAGCGGCGACGAGGTTGCGCTCAGCGAGGCTATTGCGGCCAGCCCGTTCCGTGCGGACATTGAGCGGGATCTTGGCAAGCAGTACTTTGTCTCCATGGACTTACAGAAAAAGCTGTATTGCGAGGCCAACGTTCCGCTGCGCCAGCAGGAGAGCCGCCTGACCAATGAATATCAGAAAATCATGGCCACGGCAGAGATTCCGTTTGACGGCAAGAAGCTGAACCTTTACGGCGTGCAGAAATACTTTGAACACCCTGACCGCGCGATGCGCGCCGCTGCCGTCAAGGCATACTCCAAATTTTATGAGGACAATGAGCCGCGTCTGGAACAGATTTGGGATGAGCTGATTCGTATCCGCAACCAGATGGGCAAAAATCTTGGCTACGAAAATTACATTCCTGTCGGTTATCTGGAGCAGGGACGCACGGATTACGGCGAAAAAGAGGTCGCGTCTTTCCGCGAGCAGGTACGCACCGTTCTTGTTCCGCTGTGCAAGAAGCTCTATGACGCGCAGGCCAAGCGCCTTGGCGTTGATCACGTCATGTGGTACGACGAAAAGATGGTATTTCCGGATGGCAACGCTGAGCCTGCGGGTGACGACGCGTTCATGGTCAAGACCGCGCAGAAGATGTACCACGAGATCAGCCCGGAAACCGGCGAATTTATCGACTTCATGATCGACCATGAGCTGATGGATTTGCAGAACAAGCCGGGCAAGGCCTCCACGGGCTACATGACGAGTCTGCCGAGCCTGAAAGCGCCGTTTGTGTTCTCCTGCTTCAACCACACGATCTTTGATATGCAGGTGCTGACGCACGAGCTGGGCCACGCGTTCGCGGGCTATATGGCCATGCGCAGCCAGCCCATTTCGGACTATTACAGCGAGTCGACCGATATTGCGGAGATTCACTCCATGTCCATGGAGCAGTTTGCTTACCCCTATGCCGAGTGGTTCTTCGGCGATCAGGCGGACAAGTTCCGCTTCGCACATCTGCAGGAGGCGCTGACCTTCGTGCCCTTCGGCGTGGCCGTGGACGAGTTCCAGCACATCTGCTATGCCCATCCTGAGCTGACGCCGAAGGAGCGGACATATCAGTGGCACCTGCTGGAGGAAAAGTATATGCCGTGGCGGCACTATGAGAACGACCCGTTCTTTGAACGCGGCGGCTACTGGTACCACAAGCTGCATATCTACCTCTATCCGTTCTACTATATCAACTACACGCTCACGACGATGGGCGCGATGGAGTTCAAGAAGAAGTACGCCGAGGATAAGGCCGCCGCATGGCAGGACTATCTGAACCTCTGCAAGACCGGCGGCAGCCGCAGCTATCTCGAAACGCTGCGCTATGCAAATCTGTCCAACCCCTTCGAGGCTGGCTCTGTCGCGCGTGCCTGCGGGTACGCGGAGGACATTCTGCTCAAGCAGATCGCGGAGCAGGCGCAGAACGTGTAAGATCCCCCCATTTGGCAGCCGATGATCCAACCAGCAGAAAAGCAGCGGGAGGAACCATGAAATCCCATGGTTCCTCCCGTTTGTTTTATTTTGTTTCACTCTTTTACCGCCGCCTCGTGACGGAGCAGGCTTCTTGCTCCGTAGTTTCCCCGACGGCCTTCATGACGCCGCGGTGTGCCTTCCCTTTGGGCCTCCTTATGCTCGACAAGCTCCATCTGCTTCTCAAAGGCTTCACCCTTGTGCTCTGAGCCATGTCTTCCGGCAGGCTGATAGGTCGTGACCACGCGTTCGACCTGCGCGCGGAGTTCCTCTTCGTTTCCGGCACACCCAAAAAGAACAAAACAGCTGAAAATCTGATTTTGCTATTCCTTTTTTGCGTAAGTCTGACGCTGATGTGAAACGGTTCCAAAAGCGGCGCACGCGATCAGGTCCGTGCATCCTCGTTGCCGCTTTGCTCATGCAGGCCAAGCTCTGAAAAAAGCCGTCCTGCTTCCTCCGAGCGTTCTTTTCCGATGCTGTGATTTATGCGAAGCTCGTTCACGCTGCGCGTGACGCCGCCGCAGAACAGGAGTTTTCCCCAGCGGAGAAGCTCATACAACGGGAGCAGCACAGGCTTTCCGTCGAGTGACGGAAAATGCGTTTTCAGCGTCTCATAGGGAAGCCAGATGCGGGACCACGCATAACGCAGCTTTCCGCCGCTTTTGGCCTGCCGCACCGACATCCGATTATCTACCGTGCCATATACGCCGCCGTACAGGATATAGCGTTCCAGACGGCGCGTCGCCTCGTCGTGCGCGGCGTTCCCGAACCACACCTCGGTCAGCCGCTCCGCCTGCTTCGCAAATGTGGACAGTCCGCCGTCCGCGAGGAGCTGTTCCCGCTTGTCCCGGTCGTGCGGGACACGGTGCGTCAGCACCCAGATATCCAGGAAGGGGCGGATACCGCAGCCGCCGTTATCGACGTGCTTTGCCATATGTGCGATGTGGTAGAAATAGAACAGCTCGTCCGGCATTTCCATCCAGTATGTCCAGCCGCTGTGCGGAATTGCGGTATCCCACACTGCCGCCAGCACCTCCGCCGCCAGATTGATCCGGTGATCCTCAATGAGGTTCCGGTGCAGCTCGATATGCTGTCCGTTTGGGGTATAGATCTGGACGTCATGGTCAGAGATCTCCCCGATCCGGTACGAAAGGTTCTCCGAAAGCGCCTCCATTGCCCTGTCCAGATCCGCCTCACGGACAAATACGTCGATATCGCAGCTTGTCCGCATCCACGGCTCGGGATAGTACCGGCGGAGCACCGAGCCTTTCAGGGGAATAAAGGGGATCCGAGCCTTTTCAAGCGTTCCGCAGATTTTTTTCAGCTCATGCTCGAGCTGCTCACAGCGGAAGGCCGCACGGAACATTTCGTTGTCAAGCTCCCTGCCCTGCTCGCCGCAAAGACCGTTTTTTTTCAAACCGAGCGCAAGCAGGTGCGTGAGGTCATGCCGCCGCGCAAGCGCACTCATGGCGGGCAGCATATCCGGGGCATAGCGCGCACGCTCCTGCGCGGAAAGCGGACGTCCGCTGACCGCCGAAGTGATGATAAGAAAGAAACTCTCACGCTCTCTGTTGTCCAAACCCTTGTGCTCCCTTTATTCGTTGAAGCAGCCCCGCCGCCATACAGGACGGCGGGGCTGCCGCAGGTCTTAGTTCCACTCTTCGTGCAGCAGTTCGCTGTCGAAGGTGTAAGTATGTTCGCTGGTTGCCTCAACGATGTCGTAGAAGCCCCAGAAGGTCTTGCTCACGTCGGGGAAGCGTCTGCCCGCACCGGCGTCAATGGCGTCAAAGTCGGCAAGACGGCCAAGCATAATACTCTCCTTTTCGTGCTAGTTCCACGTTTCGGGGCGGGTCAAACCGAGTTTGGCCCAGCCAGAAGCGGGGAAATGGATATGCGTGCCCGTTTGTAGGGGCCGACGGCGAGGACGGCATAGCTGCCGGCCACCTGACGCAGAACAAAGTTTTCTTTGAGTTTCATAGTCCTCCCTCCTCCGCCGCGCGGCGCATGGTTTCGAAGCTCAGGCGGGCGGCGGCTTCCTCCGGGCGGTTTTCCAGCAGGAAGACCGGAATTTCCCGCAGCAGGCTGTCCAGCGACGCAAGCAGAAGCTCCATGTACTGCGGCGGCAGCCGGTAGGTCGTCTGTGCCAGAATCAGCGGCAGGGCCTCGGCGGCGGACAGGCGGCGGATGCGGTTTTCCTGTGATTTTTCCAGAAAACAAATGCCGCCGAGCGGCCATTTCTGGTTGAGATTGATGCCGTCCTTGCCGCACCACGGCGTACCGTAGGCATACCAGCGGCCGTCCAGACGGCGGAGGGCGGGCTTATCGTCGTTGAAGACCTGCACGGCCTCGCCGAACGTCTGCTGCCAGAGACGTGTATGCGTCGATTTTCCGCGCCCGCAGGGGCCGGAAAAGAGGTACGCCCTCCCTCCCAGCGCCGCCGCCGACGCGTGGAGCATCAGACCGTTGTAGGGTGTACTGATAGTGACATTCTCGCGGGTATCAGCAAGCATCGTGACGACCGCTTTAGACTTGGCCGCGTCGATGGCTTTCTGGAGGGATTCGTACTTGACATCGCCAGCTTCGGCAACGTAGGTGATCTTCGTCAGCGTGCCTTCGACCCACTTGTAGCTGGCGGGGGCTTCGATCACGATGTCACCGTGGTTGTTGGACATGGTGTAGACGGTTTCATGCGCCGCCGGCGGTCAGCTCCTCACATGGATGCGCCGCTGTGAATCCCTTTATCTTTTCCGAATACAACATCTTGGTTTCCTCCTTTTTCATCTTCGGTTAGATACTTCTAACCATCATTTATTATACCACCCGGACTGCGCAGGCACATTTATGCGGATCACAGAATGGCGCGGAACAGTTCGTCGTTCTGGTCGTCGGCTTCTGGGTGGAACTGGACGCCGAGCATCTGCTCACCGTATTCCAGCGCCTCGATGGTGCCGTCGTCCGTCCGGCCCGCGACGGTCAGCGACCGGGCTTGGTGCGTAATACGATAGTTGTGCATCGACGCGCCCAGGAGCGTCTGCTTCCCTGTCAGACGTTCGAGGCGGCTGCCGGGCGTTACATGGATGGGATGCTTGAAGCGGTCGACATTGTCCCGCGTGATATGGCCGTCCCAGTGGCCGTCCACGGGTTCGGTGAACATATAGCGCTCTTTTTTCATCTGCTCGAACAGCGCGAGCAGCGGCCCGTCCCAGCCGCGGCGTTCGGCCTCTTCGGCAACGAGGAAATAGGTGTTCATCATCTGCATCCCAAGGCAGATGCCGAGCACGGGCTTGCCGGATTTCGCAGCGTACTCCATGACCTGAAAATGGTACGGATAGAACCGCGCCCCGCCGCAGAACACAAACGCGTCGCAGAGCGAAAGGCTGTCCTCCGCCGCATAGCCGTCGCTGCTGAGGATCCCGACGGGCGTGCCGCCGTTTGCAAGAATCCGCTTCGGATAGCCGTTTACAAATAAATATTGATCCGCGTACAGATCCTCCGAGCCGAACAGCTTTGCGCCCGGCACAATCCCGATGATTCGCATACAGTTCTCCCTTCGGCCGGGACACACAGCGCCCGCCTTTTTTTGACCCATCTTAGCATATCCTGTGCGGAATTGCAATCTGCCGCGCGGGGTGCGGCGCTCCCCGTTCCCCAATCCCGAAAAAACAGCAGACTTCGCATAGTTACAACTTATTTTTTGTTTGGCAAACAAAAAAATTTGTACTGCTTAACGGATTCTAAACACGTTTACTTGATACAGAGGCCAGAATAACGGTTGGCACGGGGCACTTTTCCCTTTTCGGTCCCGCCGCCTGCCACCGCGTTATGCGGCTCCGGCCATCAAATAAAAGGAGATTATTCCAAATGAAAGACCAGCGATCCCGCGCACCGGCATCCGTCGACAACATCTATAAGCTCGACGGCAGAGTTCCGGTCGGCAAAGCCATCCCCTTCGGCCTGCAGCACGTGCTGGCCATGTTCGTGGCAAACGTCACGCCCGTCATGCTGATCGCCGGCGTCGCCGTGTATAACGGCGAGGCGTTCACCGCCATCGACACGGCGCTGCTCATTCAGGCCGCCATGCTTATCGCCGGTATCGGCACGCTCATCCAGCTCTACCCCGTCTGGCGCATCGGTTCGCGTCTGCCCGTCGTGATGGTCCTGAGCTTCACGTTCCTGTCCGCCATGATGACGCTGGCTCCAGTATGCCGAAGATCGTGAGCGACATTTTCGCAGGCAACCCCGTCGCGGGCGTGTTCGTGATTTCCATGATCCTGTCTCTGACGCTGCCCAAAAAGGTCAAGATGGAGGATGTCGGCGCGCTGACCGAGGACACCATCGACAGCAAAAAGCCGGAATAAACGCTTGAAAAATTACCGCCCTTTGTCATGCAGCACATGACGGAGGGCGGTTTTGGCCGGTTACAGATCGTCCGCGTCCTGGACCGGGACGTCAAGCTCGTTCATCGGAAGGCCGGTCCAGCTGCCCTGCGGGTCGGTAAGACTGGGCTGCTGGGCGAAGATCTCCGGAACGAGATCCGGACGGTCTTTTCTGTCGCGTTTTTTCATGCTGCACCTCCTCTTTTTCTTTCAGGATGTGCGGCTTTTTTCGTTTTTATCCGTGATGATGGCCGTTGTGGTCGCAGGACTCCGGGATATAATCTGCCTCTTTGGAAAAATCCAGCGTTTTCGGCGCATATGTCCGGAGTCCGGCCAGAAACGCCGCATAATCGGCCCGGTCCGTGGGGACGAGCACCATCTGTTCCCGCTCAAGCAGGCGGTCCGCCGCCGTGAAGCAGAGCGCATCGGCGCGCCCGCATTTCGTCAGTACGTTGTGCATCAGGCACACGTCCCGCATCTGCGCAATTTCAAAATAAATGACCGTGCGGGAGCAGAAAATTTCAATTGCCGCCTCCGCGCCGTCCTCCGGCGGCAGGACGCGGATGGTGTCCTCGGGAATCAAAATATAGCGGTTCATTCAAACAGCCTCATTTCAGGTAGATTCTTGCGCCGCCTGCGTAGGGCTGCACCGTGCCGACGCGCTGCGCGCTGGGGACTGCCGGTTTCAGGGCCTCGAACAGCGCGTCCGCGTCCTCCGGGTCGCAGGCGATGAGCAGGCCGCCTGCCGTCTGCGGGTCGTAGAGCACATCCTGCACGGCAAGCTCCGTGCTGCCGGGATCGACGGCCGCCTCGGCATAGTGCCGGTTGCGGTACATTCCGGCGG
>ERZ772889.1086-NODE-1086-length-26297-cov-15.139776_pt1 | contig 26297 bp, 23 predicted proteins | sample MGYA00512127_ERZ772889 | MGnify/ENA primary metagenome ERZ772889 (study PRJEB29015, sample SAMEA2737689) | human gut metagenome | biome: human gut; feature: human-associated habitat; material: faeces | place: China | collected 2012 ...
CCCCATCATATGGCCCTGATAACTGACATAATATTTACAAAATGTCTGTATGATATACATCACAAGCAAAGCCAGTCCGATCGGCAGAAGTGCTCCAAGGATCTGTGACGGATCCTCTGTAAATAAAGTCTTTGTCAGTGTTCTTAAAATCTGTGGAAATGCAAGATCCACCAGACTGATGATCGCCGCACAGATCAGATCCAGAAAGAATACTGTCCTGTACGGCGCATAATATTTTACAAATTTTTTCAGTGTATGCATCACTTTCTTTTGTGCAATGTCCGGATTCCCCGTTTTATCACACTTTACCTCCTTATCCCCAAAATCATATATTGTTATTATATCGGGAATCTTTCGTTATTTCCACCTTATTCTCAAATTACTTTGGGAATTTTCCTTCCTTCATCTTTTTATTCTGCTGTTTTTATGCTATGATAGGAAAGATTGTTATGAGAGTAACTTATTTATTTCACTTGAAAGGGGTATTTCTATGAATTTTATAACAAAAAGCTGGAAAGGCATCTTACTTTGTCTGGTCATCGCCGTTCCATGCTGGTTCCTCGGACAGACATTTCCGATCATCGGCGGACCGGTATTCGGTATCCTTGCCGGAATGATCATTACTTTATTATTAAAAGACAAATCCATGTTTCAGGACGGTATTACTTTTGTGTCAAAGAAGGTTCTTCAGTACGCTGTAATCCTTCTCGGTTTCGGACTGAATCTCTCCGTGATTCTGGAGACCGGAAAACAGTCACTGCCAATTATCGTAACAACGATTTCAACGTCCCTGATCATTGCATATCTGTTACATAAAGCTATGCATGTACCGGGAAATATTTCCACACTGGTCGGTGTCGGATCTTCCATCTGCGGAGGCTCTGCAATTGCCGCAACAGCACCGGTCATTGATGCGGATGATGAAGAAGTTGCACAGGCAATCTCTGTTATCTTCTTTTTCAACATGCTCGCCGCACTGTTCTTCCCGTCACTTGGTGCACTGCTTGGATTCTCAACCAAAAGCGGGGAAGCCTTCGGTATCTTTGCCGGAACTGCGATCAACGATACCTCTTCCGTAACTGCAGCAGCTTCCACCTGGGATTCGCTCTACGCCCTCGGTTCTGCCACACTGGATAAGGCAGTTACGGTCAAACTTACCAGAACGCTCGCGATCATCCCGATCACACTGGTTCTCGCATTTATCCGGACACGCAGCTCCAAAGCCGAAGGAAAGAAAGTGGAATTTAAAAAGATTTTCCCGATGTTCATCCTCTACTTTGTTTTCGCTTCCGTGATCACAACGATCGCAACTTCAGCCGGCGTATCCGCAGATGTATTTACTCCGCTGAAGACACTCAGCAAGTTCTTCATCGTCCTCGCCATGAGTGCAGTCGGTCTGAATACAAATATCATCAAGCTGATCAAAACCGGCGGCAAACCACTCGCTCTTGGTTTCTGCTGTTGGATCGGTATCACGATCGCCAGTCTTTCCATGCAGCATGTGCTTGGAATCTGGTAAATGAAAATCTTTCTCATACTTCAAAAGCCTTGCATAAAGCAGGGCTTTTTCTATAATACAGCTTGCCGATGCCAACAAGATGTTCCTCTTATTATCCTTATGTCCAGAAAAGGGAATGTCCATGCCATAACACTAAACATTCCCTTTCCCATGGTTGATTTTTCATTATCTGTAATTCTCCGATTCCCACATCCGAAAACTCTCTCAGATTTTATTTTTCGATTCACCACTACTATACAGCTTTTCTGATAGATATTTCTCCCTTTTTCCACATCTCAAAATACAGATCAAATCCTAACTTCATTATACTATCCAGACTTTCTCAAATTTCCATTTATATAGATGGCAAAAAGGGCAGCATACAGGATTTTGCTCCTGTATGCTGCCCTCATCATATGGTGTCTTTGAAAGTTTTTAACGTGTTGTCATTATCCTTCGATACTGATATATTTCTTCTCTTCTACTGCCGGTTTTACTTCTTTCTTCGGGACAAAGAGTTTCAGGATACCATGCTTAAACTCAGCCTTGATATCTTCTTCCGTGATATCTTCACCTACATAATAACTTCTCTGGCAGGCTCCTGCGTAACGTTCACGACGGATGTACTTACCAGTTTCTTTCTCCTGCTCATCCTGATCCAGTCCTTTGGCAGCGCTGACTGTCAGATATCCGTCATTCAGTTCTGCTGTAACTTCATCTTTCTTGAATCCCGGAAGATCGATCTCCAGTTCATAACCATCTTTTTTCTCTTTGATATCTGTCTTCATCAGATTGCCTGCATGATGTCCATACAGTTTTCTCTGGATCTTACGATCTGCTTTATCATCATAAAATGGAAAATCAAAGAAATCATCAAATAAGTTATCATTAAAAATACTAGGCATTAACATAAGTCGTTCCTCCTTATAAATCTATCTGAATTTAGCTAACTTTCTTTTTAAGCGGCTGCCTCATCTGGCAGCCTTGTAACCGGACGCTTACAATCCGTATTCTGATTATCCCTCAATGGAAATGTATTTCTTCTGTTCTACAGCAGGTTTTGCTGCTTCTTTCGGTACGAACAGTTTCAATGTACCGTCTTCAAATTTGGCTTTGATGTCTTCCTGTTTGACACCGTCGCCTACATAAAAGCTTCTCTCGCAAGTGCCGGCATAACGCTCTCTGCGGATGTATTTAGAAGATTTCTCTTCTTTTTGCTCCTCATCAAGACCTTTTTCGGCTCTGATGGTGAGGTAACCGTCTTTAAGCGAAACTTTTACATCATCCTTTGAGAAGCCCGGCAAATCCATTTCCATTAAATAGCTGTCGTCGCTTTCCTGTACATCGGTCTTCATAAGGTTTTTACCTCTGTGGCCATACAGTTTCTTTTGCATTTTCTCCATATCTCCGTCATCATAAAACGGAAAATCAAAGAAATCATCGAACAAATCTTTACCAAATACACTAGGCATCAACATAAGTCATCGCTCCTTTCATAAAAAACACCATATTGAAACCTGTTTTTTATGAACTCGGGATGGGAAACAAAGCGGAGTTACCTAAGGCTTTCGCCTCTCTTGCTTCTCCTTGACTTCCTTTCCTTTTGTTCTGTCTATACTATATCACTGCCAATTAGCACTGTCAAGGTTAGAGTGCTAATGTTAACAAATAATTAAACTTTTTATCCGATAGGTACAAAAACAGCAAAATTTATATATTTTATGCCGGCTGTTAAAACTCTGCGTACAAAAGTAAAGCGGACTTTGTATATATTTGTGATAATTTTATTGCAAAAGTGCGGTGGAAATTATAAAATAAATGTATCAATATTTATCAGGTGTTTATATGATTGAAAAAAGATTTGAAGAATTAAATGAACGCGCTTACGAAAGGGGATATAATACCTTTTCTGATTTTTTGAATATGGAGGAGCAAAGCGTACTTAAATCGACTTTTATTCCGTGCGTGCTTTTTGGGGGATATTCTATGGCGGAGCGTGTGGTGGCAGGCTTTGGCGAGGATTTGAACGATGAAAAATTCCCGATTGTGTGCGTTTGTGCAAAACCGCTTATTCAAAAATTTGCCGATGAACTGACGCACCGTGATTTTCTCGGTGCGCTGATGAATTTGGGAATAAAAAGGGAACTTGTGGGTGATATAATTGTTGATGATAACTGCGGATATATCATTTGCCTTGAACATATTGCAGATTATATTTGCGAAAATTTAAACCGTGTTCGCCACACAAGTGTAAAAACGCAAATAAGCGCACTTCCTGAAAATTTGAATAAAGAGATTGAATCAAGCGAAGTATTTGCGGCATCAAAAAGAATTGATGTGGTGATAAGCGCAGTTTATAATCTGTCAAGAAATGAAACTTCAAAGCTTGTTAAAAATGAGAGAGTGTTTGTAAATTCCCGTATGGTATCTTCTGTATCAAGTCTGCTTAACAGCGGTGATGTTGTATCCGTTAGGGGATTTGGCAGATTTGTATTTGTAAAAGAGATAAAGGAAACTAAAAAGGGTAGGCTTGTACTTGAAATTAAAAAATATTGACAGTCCAAAAAAATGAACCTATGCCCAAATATAATATGTATATGTGATATAATACGCTTGGAGGGATAAATATGAATACTGTGTTATCATTTATAATAATCGCGCTTCTTGTTATTTGCCTGATTATGCTTATTATGATTTATTCTAAAAAAGGTACATCGTCAGGCGAACTTATTAAGCAGCAAATTGAACTTTCGTCAAAAGCTACCGATGATAAAATATCAAAATTGAGCAGCCAAATGGGTGCGCTTACCGATAAAAATTACGAGCAGCAAATTAAACTTATTGAAACGCTGAATGTAAATTCGCAAAAGCAAATGCAAATAACAGCCGAGTCGCTTGAGCGTATGCAATCAAGTAATGAAAAAAAGCTTGAACAAATGCGAAAAACCGTGGATGAAAAGCTTGATGAAACTTTAACTCAAAGGCTTAATTCTTCTTTTGAAACAGTGTCAAAGCAACTTACAAATGTATATAAAAGCCTCGGCGAAATGAAAGAGTTAAGCTCAAATGTTACAGACAGCGTCGGTTCGCTCAACCGAGTTTTAACCAATGTTAAGGCGCGCGGTACTTGGGCGGAAGTTCAGCTTCAAAATATACTTGACCAAACTATTGCAAATATGTACGAAACAAATGTGCAAACAAACCCGAGCTATAACGGCAGAGTTGAATTTGCGGTTAAAATACCAAACGGTGATACCGATGAAATTACATATCTTCCGATAGATTCAAAATTTCCTATGGAGGATTATGCACGTCTTACCGCCGCAAGTGATGAGGGCGATATTGAAGCGCTTGCAAATGCTAAAAAAGCACTTGAAACAAGGGTTAAGGATGAAGCAAAGCTTATCAAGCAATATGTTTGCCCGCCGTATACCACACCTTTTGCAATTATGTACCTTGCAACAGAGGGCTTGTATGCTGAAATTATATCTTCTAAAACAGGAATTGCCGAAAGCTTGCAGGCGCAGGGAATTATGATTGCTGGTCCGTCAACAGTTACTGCACTTCTTAATTCACTTGCAATGGGTTTCAAAACCGTTGCTATTAACAAAAAGGCAAATGAAGTGTGGAAAGTTCTCGGCGCGGCAAAAACACAATATGAAAAATTCGGTGTCGTGCTGGCAAAGGCACGCAAAAAGGTGGAAGAAGCAGGCAAAACTTTGGAAGACGCAGAAAACCGAAACAGAATTATCCAAAAAAATCTAAAAAGCGTGGAAACACTTGAAAGTGAAAAAGCCGATGAACTTTTGGGACTTGAATATGAAGAATAAAGAAAAAACAAACCCGCCGAGGTATATATAATCCCCGGCGGGTTCTTCATTTTAATTGTTATTTTTTAGTATAGCAAATATGGGAAAAATGAACTCCTTTATCATAATAGCTTGCAAGAAGTTCTTTTTCGTATTCATCTTTATTAAATGCAGGGAAAAATACCTGCGCGTCGTCACATTCAGCTTCAATTTCGGTTAAATACAGCTTGTCTGCCATTGGCAAAAACTGCTTGTAAATATCACCGCCGCCGATTATAAATGAATTGTCGCTGTCAACTTCCTTTAATGCATTTTCAATAGAGTTAACCACCGTCGCACCCTCGGCTTTATAATCTTTTCTTGTGGTGATAACTATGTTTTTTCGCCTTGGCAAAGCTTTCGGCAGCGATTCAAATGTTTTTCTGCCCATAATTACACTGCTGCCCATTGTGGTTTCTTTAAAGAATGCCATATCGTCTTTAAAATGCCAAATCAGGTCGTTTCCTTTGCCGAGTTCAAGATTTTTGCCTACTGCGGCTATCATACAAATTGCCATAATTTTCTCCTGCTTACTGTGAAATAGGGAATGAAATTTTGCCTAAATGTTTATAATCAATAAGTTTAACATCTTTGCAGTCTCTTGATGAATCAAATTTAAAGAAATCATCAACTTCCGGATTAAGCCAAAGCTTCGGTGCAGGCAAATCGCCCTGCTCGTCAAACCTCTTTAACTGCTCTTTAATTCCGTCAATTTGGTTTACATAGATGTGTGCGTCCTTAATGCTCCAATCAATTGTACCCGGCTTTAATCCGCAAACCTGTGCAAGCATACAAAGAAGTGTTGCATATTGCGTAACATTAAATGGTAAACCAAGCGGAACATCACAAGAACGCTGATGTACCCAGCAGTTAAGCTTTCCGTTGGTAACATCCCATTCGCTTGACCATACACAGCTCGGAAGTACCGCTGTATCAAGGTAATCGTTTTGCCATAAAGTCATTACCATTCGCCTGTCTTCCGGGTGATTTTTTATTTTGTCAATAAGATTTTGAGTCATTTGGAATTTATTTACAATGTAACCGTAAGCTGTGCCGATTGTGTGCGCCCACTCTTTGCCGAAGAATTTGTGAACTTCTGTTTTAACAAGCTTTCCGTTTTCATCCGGCAACATTTGGGTGGCGTTCCAATATCCTTTTTCGTCAATTTCCCATTCATTCCAAATTTTAACATCGCGCTCCTGTAACCAGCGAACATCGTTTGACTGCGCCTGATATATCCACATCATTTCAAGCACTGCTTGGCGGATAAATAATTGCTTTGTGGTAAGAATAGGGAATTCCTGTGATAAATCAAAATGAAAATGATGTGACGGTACTTTGATTGTGTTAGTTCCCGTTCTGTTAACAACTTCGGTTCCCTCTTCAAGTATTTTTCGGCATAAGCCCAAATAATCTTTATCCCATTGTGACATAATTATATCCCTTTCAAAATAAACTAACGGTATTTTAACATAAAGCGACATTCATTTCAACTATAAAACTGCTTGAAAAAGTGCAACTCGCCTTGCATATAAATTGATGATAAGCAGTCAGCTATATTATAAACATATCAAGTATTTATTAAATTTTGGTTAAGCCTATTTACACTTTTTTAATTTATGATATACTTATAATGTTACTAATTTATGAACCGAGGTGCTCCTATGGGAAAGATTAAATCTTTTTTGAACAGCAAAATTGTTAAAAAAGATGTAGGTGAGCCGACATATCTTACCTGGAAGGAAGCTTTGTCTTATGCAATGGGCCGTGGTGCTCAGGGTATGAGTACAAGTATGACAGCTTCAAAATATGTCAATTTCTTTATTACCGATGTGCTTCATATCAAAGCAAGGCACGCAAGTAATATCAGGCTTTATTGCGGTATTTTTGATGCGATTAACGACCCGATAATGGGTGTTATTGTTGATAAAACCCGTTCACGCTGGGGCAAAATGAGGGGCTATATTAAATTTGCACCTTATCTTGTGTCACTGTTTATGATTTTATTCTTCGTCGGTAATGACAACCTGTCATATGGAATGAAGATGGCATTGACTGTTTTTGCTTTTGTCGGCCTTGATGTTACATATACCGCATTTGATGTTCCTATGGGCGCGCTTGCGTTTTCAATGACTCCCAACGGTACTGAACGAACGAAGCTTTACGGTATTGCGTCTATCGGGCGAATGATAGTCGGTGCTATTCCGGCAGCTTTGGTTGCTTTTGCCGCTTGGTTACCATATTTTAATTCAAATCTTGATAAAGCTTATTTGGTTGCGGCTGTTTTTTCGGCAGTGTTTATTATTGTGTTTACCCGCTTTACATTTGCAAACTGCCATGAAAGAATGGAACATAGTGAGGAAACGCCGTCACTTAATGAATGTATCCACTTGCTTTTAACAAACAGGCCGCTTTTAATGCTTTTCCTTTGTAACATCTTTTTTGTTATTATTAAAGTATCCGAGCAATGCTCATTCTATTTTGCATACGATTCACTTTTCAATGCTAAATATAACGGACTTCTCGATATTATGAAAGCACCGGGTTCTGTTTTGGCAGGTTTGCTTGTTCCTATTATTGTTGAACGCTTGGGTGCTAAAAGCGATAGTAAAAAATTCTATCAGGTGTGCTGTGTTTTAGGTATAGTTTTAAACGGACTTTTTGCCCTTTTAACATACAACGGAATTATGAACAAGCCTGCAAATCAGCCTGTTTCAACCTTAACCGGTGTAATTGTACTTGCATTTTCAATGCTTGTTACATTCCCGCTTGAATTTAAAAACCTTATGCAAAAGGAAATGGAAGCCGAAACAGTTGATTATGTTGAATGGAAATCAGGCAAGCGTGTTGAGGGTACAATGCTTTCAATTATGTCATTTACAGGTAAGCTTGAAGGTACACTTTCATCTTTCATCTGCCTTCAGGTACTTGCAAGAACAGGTTATGTTGAGCATACAACCGATGTTTCCACTGTTCAAAATCATTCAACTCTTTTAGGTCTTTTCCTTATGACCACCGTATTTCCTATTGTGGGTTACCTGCTTATGCTTATTCCTATGCATTTTTATAATATTACAGGTGATGGCCACAGAATGATGATTAAAGAAATTATGGCTCGCCGCGAAAAAGAAAAAGCAGAAAAGGAAAGCGCATAATTTAATATTGACAGTAGAAAACAGCCCTTATTTAGGGCTGTTTTCTTATTGACTTTATATCTTTATATGTTAAAATAAATATATCAATGTTTCGGAGGTATAGAAATGAAAAAAACATTTTCGATATTTTTAAGCTTGCTTCTTGCAATAAGTTGCTTATCGGTAGGTTCAATAAACGCATTTGCAAATACTAAAAAGACTGCGCAGGAAATCTATTTGAATTCAAGCGCTGCAGTTTGGGGCGACTTGGGAAATAAAGCATATGTCGAATTTACTCCGTCTTATACCGGCTCATTTGAATTTTATTGCTTTAATCAAAGCTATGGCGGTAATATTATGGCGTCGATAGAAGATTTCAGCGGTGAAACATATAATACCGTGCTTAATGATAATAACCCAAATCTTATTTGTGCCGCTACACTTGAAGCCGGTAAAACATATTACTATGTGCTTGAATCGGCATCTGTGTCTTTTTCAAATGTAGTAAGTGTAAGAAATCATAATCACGATTTCAGCTTATATAATTCATATCCTGCTCATTATGACCAATATGACAGCGCACAAAATTATGACGGTTATGTTGAAAGCATATGCGCATATTGTCCGGAATACATAAGAACCGCCAGCTTTCCTGCTGTATCAAGCGTAAAAGCCAAGACTAAATCTTTCACATATAATAAGAAAAAGAAAACTACTTCAGTTACGGTTTATGACAGAATGGGGAATGTTGTTTCTCCGTCAAATTACACCGTAAGTTATAAAAACAATACCAAGCCGGGATATGCAACTCTTACAGTTAAATTTAAAGGCAATTACTCCGGTACTGCGACAATCAGACTCACCATTAAGCCGAAAAAGGAAAAACTTTCTTCGCTTAAAAGCACAAGAAAAAAGAAAATGACTGTTAAATGGAAAAAGGATAAAACCGTAACAGGCTATCAAATCCAATATTCAAAATCAAAAAAATATGCTAAAAAATCAACTAAAACAGTAACAATAAGTAAGAAAAGCACTACTTCAAAAACTATTTCCAAGCTTAAATCAAAGAAAAAGTATTATGTAAGAATTCGTGCATATAAAAAATCTGCAGGAAAGAAGATATACGGTGCTTGGTCTAAAACAAAAACTGTTAAAGTTAAATAAAAATTGAGCGTTTAAAAAATATAATTATTATAAATATCCGCTTGAATCGTCTATTATATTATGATAGAATCAAAGTGCTATATGATTTTAAATAAAGGAGGTAAAAATATGCAAATGACTTTTCGCTGGTTCGGTAAGGACCTTGATACCGTATCACTTGAGCAAATCAAGCAAATTCCGGGTGTAGTCGGCGTTGTTCCTGCTCTTCATTATCTTCCTGCCGGGGAAGCTTGGGAAATGGAAGATGTGCAGAAAATGTATGATGAAATCACATCTGCCGGGCTTACAATGGAATGTATCGAAAGCGTAAATGTTCACGAGGATATAAAGCTTGGTTTACCTACAAGGGACAAGCTTATTGAAAATTATAAAACATCAATCAGAAATCTTGCAAAGGTTGGGGTTAAAGTAATTTGCTATAACTTTATGCCTGTTTTTGACTGGACAAGAACAGACCTTTATATGCCTTTGCCTGACGGTTCAACCTGCCTTAGCTATGACGGCAAGCAGGTTGAGGGCAAATCACCCGAAGATATGTTTAAAGAGATTGATGATAACTCAAACGGATATGCTATGCCGGGTTGGGAAACTGAAAGAATGGGTGAAATTAAAGAACTTTTTGAAAAGTATAAGAATGTAACTGCCGATGATTTGTGGGCAAATCTTAAATATTTTCTTGAAGCTATTATGCCTACTTGTGAGGAATGCGATGTCAAAATGGCAATACATCCGGATGACCCGCCTTGGGGTATTTTTGGCCTTCCTCGTATTATCACAAGCAAAGAAGCTGTTGAAAAGCTTCTTGATATGGTTCCGAGCAAGTACAACGGTTTAACTCTTTGCACAGGCTCACTCGGTGCAAGCCCTAAAAATGATATGGTTGAAATTATTAAAGCCGCAGGGGATAGAATTTATTTTGCTCATCTTCGCAATGTTTCAATCAATGACAGGTGGTTTAACGAAACTGCACACGAAAGTGATTATGGTTCACTTGATATGTATGAAATAGTTAAAGCTCTTCAAGAGGTTGGGTTTGACGGATATATTCGCCCTGACCACGGCAGAATGATTTGGGGTGAAGTTGCACGCCCGGGTTACGGACTTTATGACAGAGCATTGGGCGTAAGCTATCTCAACGGACTTTGGGAAGCTGTTGAAAAAAGCAGAAAGGAAAAATAAACATTATGTTTAAACACGAAAATTTAAAAGGTAAAGTTGCTGTTGTTACAGGCGGCGGTGGTGTTCTTTGTGCCGCATTCGCAAAAACCCTTGCTAAACAGGGTTGCAAAGTTGCAGTGCTTGACCTTAATGAAGAAGCAGCAAAAAAATGTGCTGATGAAATCAATGCAGACGGCGGCGAAGCTATTGCAGTCGGCTGTAATGTTCTTGAACTTGAATCAATGGAAAACGCAAGAAAAGTTATCAATGAAAAATTAGGCTCTTGCGATATTCTTTTAAACGGTGCAGGCGGAAACAACCCGAAGGGAACTACTACAAAAGATACTCTTGAAAAAATCGACCTTGTTCAAAAGGATGAAAATGTAAAAACTTTCTTTGACCTTGACCCTAACGGTATCAGCTTTGTATTTAACCTTAATTTCCTCGGTACACTTATTCCTACTCAGGTATTTGCCAAGGATATGGCTGAAAAGCAAAAGGGTACTATCATTATGATTACCTCTATGAATGCATTTAGGCCGCTTACCCGTATTCCTGCTTACAGTGCCGCTAAAGCCGCTGTTAAGAACTTTACGGAATGGATGGCAGTTCACTTTGCTCCGCTCGGAATCAGAGTGAATGCGATTGCACCGGGCTTTTTCTCAACAAAGCAGAATGCAACTCTTCTTTGGAATGAGGACGGAACACCTACTGAAAGAACAGGCAAAATTCTTGCCGCTACACCAATGGACAGATTCGGCGAACCTGATGAACTTTCAGGTACACTTCTTTTCCTTTGCGATGATACTTATTCAGGCTTTATTACAGGTGTTAATATTCCTGTTGACGGCGGTTTCAACGCTTATTCGGGCGTATAAAAAACAAGAATATTATTATGGGCGAGTTGATTTGCAATTCGCCCTTTTTTAAAATCGGGTGATAAAAAATGGATAAAAGCAAAAAGAAAAAAACTTTGCTCATTGTAATATCGGCTTTGATTGTTGCAATTATAGCGGCGGTGCTTTATATAATTTTCGGTGTTATCGGAATTGACGGAAAAGTTGAATACAGGCAAAGCGAAAAAGTAAATGCCAATGTCAGCGGAAGTAATGTCACCGTGCTTGATAATAATGTGAATTACCAAACTTTAAACGGATTTGGTGCGTCTGCTTGCTGGTGGAGTCAGGATGTAGGCTCGTGGGATAATGCAAGTGATATTATGCAGGCACTTTATGATGATGACAAGGGAATAGGACTTAATATTTACCGCTACAATCTCGGCGCAGGTTCAAAGGGCGATAGTCACATTATGACTAAAAACCGCCAAACCGAATGTTTTTTAAATGCTGACGGAACATATAATTTTAATAATGATAAAAACGCACAGCAGTGCCTGGAACTTGCAAAAAAATATGCCGGCAAGGATATGCGCTTGACTCTGTTTTGCAACAGCGCTCCCGTGTATTTAACAAAAAACGGTGCGGCATACTGTACCCCATATAAAAGTGATGATGAACAGTGGGTTTCAAATCTTGATAAATCAAATTACAAGGCATTTGCCGATTTTTGCTATAACAGTGCCGATTACTTTGTGAAAAAAGGTTATCGTGTTACAAGCGTTTCGCCTATAAATGAGCCGCAGTATAATTGGGCGGCTTGGTATAATGATGATAATACTTATTCCGTTAATCAAGAGGGTTGCTATTATTCCAAATATGAAGCAAGAGATTTGCTTAAAACTTTTGTTAAAAAATTTAAAGGCAGTGAGCTTGATAAAAGCGGAGTAAAAGTATCAATGTTTGAATCCGGTGCTATGGAAGGGCAAGGCAGTACAGCAATGGCATATATGGATTGCATTTTGGGCAAAGGGCCAAAATATGTTTTCAAAAATGCCGGTCTTCGCAAATATTTTGACGAAGTGAGTATGCATTCTTACTGGTCAGATACAGATACTAAAAAAGCCACGGCAGATTATATTTCTGAAAAATATTCAAAATATAATGTTGCGTCTACTGAATATTGCCAAATGACTACCGATGAAAACACAGGTGTGTTTGACCTTATTTCCAAAGCGAAAAAAGGTACTAACGGTACTACAATTAAGTACGGTGTTGCAATGGCAAATAAAATTGTGGATGATTTAACTCTTTTAAACGCTACCGAATGGGATTGGTGGACTGCCTGTTCCTACGGTGTGTATACCGACGGTCTTATTTACCTTGATGAAGATAATCACGAAAATCTCGATTTTTCAAAAAGATATTACTGTCTCGGCAATTTTTCAAAATTTATTAAAGAGGGCGCAATTAGAATTGCCTGTTCATCAGGTGTTGAAAATGTAAAAAGCGTTGCTTTTGTTAATGAAGACGGTTCAACAGTTGTAGTATATGTAAATAACAATGATAAAAAGGTTAAAACAACACTTGACTGCACAGGTGATTACAGCGTTTATACAACCGATAAGGATAACGATATTGCCAAAACAGATTTTGGCACAGCAAAAAAACTTGATGTTTCGCTTCCTGCTTCAAGCGTAGTTACCGTAGTTTACGATTAAAATTTAATATGTATAACTTAACACCCCAAGGGCAATAATACCCTTGAGGTGTTTTTTATGGCTACAAAAGATAAACCAAATAATAAAAATTTAAGAGCTTTATTTTCAGTGATTTGCCTTTGCATTGTTGCACTTGGCTTGATTGTTTATTTTTCAACCCAGTCTTCGCACACAACAGATGTAAACGAAGCTACTACCGTGGTTGAAAAAGCTAAAGAAAAAAAGGTTACCACCACAAATAATACGCAGTTAACCACCGCAAGCCAAACCGAAAAGCAAACAACTAAAAAGCAAAATTCAAAAAAGCCGACTACCGTAACATCAACCGAAGTATCTACTATGACATCAAGCGATACTAATATTCCTTATAAATCGTTTTACAAATATCCTTGCGATGAAGCGGTGCTTTTGGGTTACAGTGAAGAACTTGTTGAAAATAAAACCATGAAAGATTACAGGGCGCATACAGCGGTTGATTTTAAAGCTAATAAGGGCAGTAAAGTGCGTTCGATTAACGATGGCCTTGTATTAAGTGTAAACAAAGACGCTATGCTTGGCACCGTGATTGAAATTGACCACGGCGGCAAACTTGTTGCAAGGTATTGTGGAATGGATACCGTAAATGTATCAGAGGGCGATTATGTAACTATCGGCGAAACTCTCGGTACGCTCGGTACAACTCCGTTTGAAGAAAAGAGCGAATCACACCTTCATTTTGAAACGCTTTTGGATAATAAGTATGTCAACCCACTTGATGTAATGGGAAAAACAGAATAGCTTTTGAGAAAATAAACAAAAAATAGGCGAGCAGTGAAACCCCCGATGATTTTTAGGGGCAAATACTGTTCGCCTTTGCTTTTATAGATTATTCGTTTGTATCTGCATTTTGATTTTCCGGCTCGCTTGAAACCGTTTCATCATTTACAGGCGGCTGATAATATTCTGCCTTTTCCTGCTCGTTACTTGCATATGACGGGTATGAACCGCTTTGCGTAGGTTCATTTTCACTCGGCACATTTGTAGGAGTATAAAATGGTGATGTATTTTGCTCGCTTGCATTTTCATTTGCAGCGGTTTGTGCTGCTCCGGTATCGGATGTGTGCTGCTGTGGGTTGTAGTAATAAGCGTTTGCACTGTCGTTTTGATTAGCTGTGTACTGCTCATTGGTATTTTGTGCAGGGTTATAATAATTTCCCGCACCGGCAAAAGCATATTTGTTTGCCTTTTCCTCTTGTGAAAGGAAGTCGTCTTCCGTAATTCTGCCCTCTTGCAAAGCTCTTATTTTGAAGTTTTCATAATAGAGTGCTTGGGTAGTTAAATAATAAGGAATTGCATATATGCTCGCAATGCCGAAGGAGATACCGCAGAGTATCCACCAGCCGATAAAGCTTAAGTCAAGTGCAAAAAGCTCACCCCTGTTGCCGGCAACCATCTTTTTAGATAGCTTGAGAGCCTCCATAGGCTTCAAATTCGGGTTTTCACACATAATCTGGAATGAGAAGTATGAACTGTAATTATACACGATACCCGGGATTATGAAGAGAAAACACCAAAGCGTTATAAACAAGGTTCTTAAAATTGAAACAACAAGCTTTTTACCATATGTTGCGTCAAACGATACTTTGAATATGTTTTTGATTTCTTCACCGAGTGAAAATTGCTCACTCGGGTCACGCTTAACGAGGATTACATAAAAACCTAAAAGTGAAACAAGAAGCGGAGAAAGCACGATTGAAAGAACGGTAAGCCCTTTAATTCCTGTATCGGAAAAATAACCTATGCTTGAAGTGTTAACAGATGTGTTAGTAATGCCGGTGTCACTGCCGTTATAGCTTTGGCCGAAGCTTTCAATAGGATTGTCGCTTGAGCTGTCATCGTCATCGTAGCTGTCATCATCATCGTAGCTGTTGTCGTCATCACTTTGCTCGCCGTTAAAGTATTTAAAAAAATCTTCAGGTGTGTTTCGGTTAGAGTTATCACTGTAACCGTTGCTGTTTTTCGGGCCGAAGAGGTTTTCAATATCATCACTGTCGGTGTAAACATTTACACCTATGGTTAAACCCTGGGTTAAAAAAATTACAATTGCACTTAAAACAAACAGGGCGAATATTTTGTCTTTAATGATTTGCTTAGCTTGCGATTTTACCAAGCTTCTGTTGATGTTATTCATAATTTTATCCTCCTTTGAAAGATAAATTAAAACTCAACCTTTTCCTCGATGAATTTTACAAGTTCGTCAATCGGAAGTCTAACCTGCTCCATAGTATCACGGTCACGAACGGTTACGCAGTTATCTTCAACTGAATCAAAGTCGTATGTGATGCAATACGGAGTACCGATTTCATCTTGTCGGCGGTATCTTTTGCCGATAGAGCCTGCGTCATCATAATCAATGTTGAATTTCTTTGAAAGCATAGCAAAAACTTCTGTTGCCTGCTCGTTAAGCTTCTTTGAAAGCGGAAGAACCGCTGCTTTAAACGGAGCAATTGCAGGGTGGAAGTGCATTACTATTCTCTTGTCATTCTTTTCTTCATCAAGCATTTCTTCATCATAAGCTTCTGTAAGAAGTGCAAGGAATAAACGCTCAACACCAAGTGAAGGCTCAATAACATAAGGTACATATTTTTCGCCTGTTGCCTGGTCAAAATATTCAAGGTTTTTGCCGCTTGTTTTGATATGCTGTGTGAGGTCGTAGTCTGTTCTGTCAGCCACACCCCAAAGTTCGCCCCAGCCAAATGGGAATTTGTATTCAAAGTCGGTTGTAGCTTTGGAATAGAAGCAAAGTTCTTCAGGGTCGTGGTCACGAAGCCTGAGGTTATCCTTGTTGATGTTAAGAGAATAAAGCCAATCACGGCAGAAGCTTCTCCAATAATCAAACCACTCAAGGTCAGTACCCGGCTTACAGAAAAATTCAAGCTCCATTTGCTCAAATTCTCTTACACGGAAGATGAATTTGCCCGGAGTAATTTCGTTTCTGAATGATTTACCTACCTGTGCTACACCGAAAGGGATTTTCTTTCTTGTAGTTCTCTGCACATTTGCAAAGTTTGTAAAAATACCCTGTGCAGTTTCAGGGCGAAGATAAATTTCGTCTTTTGCATCCTCTGTTACACCCTGGAAAGTTTTAAACATAAGGTTGAATTGGCGAATATCCGTAAAATTATGCGCACCGCAATTTGGGCAAGGAATGTTATGCTCCTTAATATAAGCAGACATTTCCTCATTGCTCCAGCCGGCAACATTTGTGCCGTCAAAGCTTTCAATCAAATCATCTGCTCTGTGCCTTGTTTTACATTCACAGCAATCCATAAGCGGGTCGGAGAATCCGCCGAGGTGGCCTGATGCAACCCAAGTTTGCGGGTTCATAAGAATAGCACTGTCAAGCCCTACATTATATGGGTTTTCCTGAATAAATTTCTTTCTCCAGGCTTTTTTGATATTTTCTTTAAGTTCAACACCGAGTGGGCCGTAATCCCATGTATTTGCAAGACCGCCGTAAATCTCTGAACCCGGGTAAACAAAACCTCTACCCTTGCAAAGAGCAACAAGCTGATCTAAAGTTTTTTCTGAATTATCCATTGTATTTTCCTCCGTTAGTTATATACACATTATTTTACTATGTTTTTGTTAATAAGTCAAATACATATTATTAAAATAAAAAAGGAAAAGTGTTTGTCACTTTTCCTTTTTAACGAACCTAATTTATATATTATACTTACCAGCCCAAACGCATAATTGTAAGTGTGCATTTGCCTGTTCCGTATTTATAGCATGCTCTGTGTCCTTCAGGTGTAAATATATCTACTCTGCCTACGCTTGAAAGGCCTGAACCGCCTCTGTCAACTACTGTGTAGTTTGTTCCGTCAATATTTACTATTGAACCCATAGGCAACCAGTTACAAGCAATGTAGTACGGGTTTTTCATTCCGTTTGAAACACGCTTGCCGCTTGCAGTTCTACCTGTACCTGTACCGCAAGTGCCGCAAGCACAGTAGTGTGTGTATCTGCCTGAAATTACTTGGCCTACTTTGTATCCCTTTTTATTCTTTACTCCGTTAGTCTTGACCTTGGCACCGTCTGTTTCCTTTGTGCCTACTTTTACTACCTCGCTTTTAGCTTTGGTAATAACATCTTTGTCAATAACTTTCTTAGTCTTTTTCTTACCATTTACATATTTTACTTGATAAGTTACATTGGCTTTGCCTTTTTTACCTTTTTTTACTACGGTTTCAATGCCTTCGTAAACATCATCATTTTCTTTTTCAATGGTACCGTATTTAACGCTTTCTTTTTTGGTAACTTCCTTGTATGTTACACGGTTAACAGTTACCTTGGTTTTTTTTGTAATCTGCTTATTTACAGATGGGGTAGTGTAATCATCACCGTCAAGTGTAACATTTGCTACATCAAGAAGTGTCGATACAGTTCCGTCTACAACCGGTACTTTGTATATTTCACCGTCAACCTTAAGTGTGGTTGTTTTAGATGATATATACTTAATTTCCATACCGTCTGTAACAATATCATTAAGTGAGCAGCTAAGAGTAACTTTTTCGGTGTTAAATCCGATTTCGTCAAGTGCTTCCTTAACTGTGTCACCGTATACGCTGTATGTGTTTGTTACTCCATTGAATTCAACATTTATGTTGTTAAGTCTGTCAACTTTAATAACTCCGCCCTTACCTGCGTTAAAAGAGCTTATATCGAGTTTGTCTGTATCCTTCAAAGTAACATTTGCTTGCGACAGGATTTCGATAGGTTCCGTTTCGTTTGTCGTAATTGTATAAGTGTTGTTGTCAACTTTAATTTCAACAGTGTAGTTTGATACCATCTGTGCAAATGCAGTTGATGCAAAAATAATTATTGCTAACACAAACGCAATTACTGCCGTTACGACTTTATGGCTTACGCCGCGTATGTCGCCGGTTGTTGATTGGTTAGTCATCTTAATCTCCTTTTGTGATAGAAATATTAGGGTTTCGCTTTGAAACATTGTTCCTAATACCGATACGAATGTAGCTACAAAAATTTCATATCGAGCAGAGTTGTTTTTTCTGCTTCACCGTTATTATTTCCTCGAGCGATTGCCATTATAGTGACAAATGCATAATGTGTCAATATTTCCGAAGATAAGATTTTGTATAATATGCACAAACGTTTTTAACATTGTGGTATGGTTACAAAACGGTTACACTATATCTTGTGGTTATATTCTTTAGCGATTTAGTGCGCAAAAGTATATTTTTGTAAAATCGTTAGAAATGCCACTTTAAATTCTTACAATTTGTAACATTTTATTTTACCAATTTTTAATAACTCAATATATTGTATAAAAAGTCTAAAAATAGAAAACACTACCCATTATATAGATATTGTACGACAGCCTAACAGTTAGATAAAACAACAATTATTTCAAGCCGAAAAGTAGTATATTTGTTCGATGAACAGCCTGAATACCGTTTGTTTTCCTCATATTTCTATATTATATATTATAATATATAATATATTATTTAAAACTATTATATATGTAAGCGTAAAATAAACCGGTAAGCATTAAGCTTACCGGTTTTAAGTTGTTTGTTATTACTTTTTTGAATCAAGTGATTTTGTTATTTTTACATTTACGAAAATTGTTATACCCGTAAGTAAAAGGCCAAATATAATACTGATAAAGCAGGAGCCTTTTACCGCATTGCCGAAAGCCTGCGAATATACCTGCGGTGATATATCAAGCCTCTGTGCTGTTTTAAATATCAGGCACAAAAGAGAAGATACCGTAAATATCATACCTGAAGTGGTGAGCGAAGCAAAAATGTTAAACATTATTTCGCGTGAACGCCTGTATAAAACAAGAAGCATAATAATAGGCACAGCCATAAGCAACATTCCTATTGATATAAGGCGGGAAGAATTACTGCTTAATGTGCCGATGTAGCTTACAAGAGTATCAGCATTGTTAAAACCAAAGCAATCGTTATATGCTTCGGTAGCTTTTATGGCAGTGTTGTGTATAAGTTCGCTGTCATATTGCATATTGTTTCCCTCAAGATACTCTTTGCAAAGCGATTCAAACTGCTTAATTTGATTTTTTGAGTACAATGTAGGATTTTGGCTTGAATATAATTTGCCTATTACATTTGATGCGGCAGTATCGTTTGTTTTAAACACGGTGTTAAACACTCTTGCCGGAATTGTGCTTTGCGCTTCCAGTACGGCAACCCTGTCTTCAAACGCCTTTTCGCATTGCTCATTTACATTGCTGTATTCAAAAATACGGTTCATATACCCCTCGTTTAAAACGGTGGATTTGGCAATAAGCGTGCCGAAAAATAAAATAGAGCCGATAGAAAAAAGCATTGTTAGGATGAAGCACATAGCTTTTCGCGATTTTGAAAGTGTCATATGCCCTCCTATGCGTTTACTTTTGTGCCGGTTTTCATAACTGCAACACAAACATAATATTCATTTGATATTCCTGCGCCTACGCTGTTATCGGTATAAAGCACCAGCACCCTTGAAAGCCCGGCGCCGACTTTTTTCAGCTCGTAATCGTTTTTAACCGTAAGCGTTTTTATTACTTCATATTCGTATGATGAATAAAAGGTGTCAATATTTATTAAATCACCTTTTGAAGCAAGCTTGATTTTAGAACTGTTGTTTTTATAAACTTGCGCAAAGCAAGGCCCTATTTCGCCCGGCAAAGTGCTGTTTAAATCAATGTTGAATTTATCATTTGCGTTTACTGCACTTGCACTATAAATAAGCGGCAGGCTTTTATCTTCAAAATTCACATTGCCGATTATTGAATTAGCCTCAAGCTTTTGAAAAGATGATTTTGCAATAATTCCGTTTTCTTCTTTAATACCAAGCGAAGTAACTTTTTTGATTTCATCACTTTGAACGCTTGCGTTTATAAAAGAGTTGTTTGATTCAAGTATATCAACACTTCCCACAAATAAAACGGAAAGTATTATTGCAAGAACTACGGGAAGAAAAATCCCGTTTAAAACTAATCTTTTTTCATTTTTTGTCATATTAAGCCTGTTATCTGTTCATATCCTGCGCCTGAAGAGCATTTTGCATAAAGTTATTTTTCTTCTTTTTAGGTTTGTATGCAGGTGGGTTTTTAAGCTTTTTCATAAGTTTGCTGTTATTCTTGGCAGTGAGCTTGTTAATTTCGTGAACAGGGCCTGACATATATTCTGACATATATTTATCTGCAACTGCCATCATATCTTTGTCATTTTGCATTGCACCCAAAATTGTTACGCCGATAACATCCTGCACTTCGTTTGTGCCGTCTTCGTAAACTTCGTTAAGCATTTTGAAAAGCTTTTTCTGCTCTGCCGTGTTTCCGTTTTTGATTACATCAAGCACCTTTGCAGTTCCGACTTCTGTAAAAAATGTTTCAGGTAAAAATTCGCCGTAAGCAATAATGTTTTTCTTGATTTCATCCTTATATTCAGGGTAGAGTGTGCCGAAACGGTTTGCAAGTGAGTCGCAATCGTAGCTGATGATTCCGTTTTTGGCCTTGGTTCTTGATACAGCTTTCGGCATCTTGACCTTATCAAGATTTACTTGTTTTCTTGCCTTGAAAATGCCCGATATTTCATCGTTGATTTCATTGCCGAGACTTTTCGCATCTTTTTCATTATAAGTTTCGGTATCGTAAAGCGAGCGTGAAATTGTTTCAAACTTCGGCTCGTCTGCCTCGTAATCATAGCAGCATTCAAATGCCATTGTGCTTGCCTGCATATCATAAGCAATTCTGTAAGCTCCTTTTTCGCCGGCAAAAGTAATGCTCTTTTCATCTTCGTTTACTTTTTTAAATTCAAGTTCGGTATTTGTTTGATTAAGCTGTTTTTCAGCAATTTTGAAAACTTCACTAATTTCCATATCTTTATCTGCTCCAAAAATAATATTAAATCAAAGTTTTTAATTAGCTTATTATAACATTAAAAAGGCCGGTTGTCACTATATTTTTTATATATAAACTGTAAATATATTATAATTATAAAAATCTTTATTATAATTATAAGTATTTGTATATAATACATTATTGATTATTACTTGTGATTGTGCTAAAATATTATGAATATATATATGCGTAGGTGACTTAAAATGAGTAATGAAAATAAAAAGTTAACACTTGCAGTAATTTTCGGCGGTGTTTCATCAGAACATGATATTAGCTGCATTTCAGCTAAGGGCATTATTTCAAATATTGATTATAATAAATATAATGTAATTCTTCTCGGCATCACAAAAGACGGCAGATGGTATATTTTTAATGATGATATTTCACTTTTACCTAATGACAGATGGACCGAATCTAAAAGTCTTATTCCGGCTTACATATCACCTGATACTTCAGTCGGCGGTATAGTTACCGCAAAGGGCGAAATTATCAAGCTTGATTGCGTATTCCCTGTTCTTCACGGTAAAAACGGAGAGGACGGAACAATTCAGGGCCTTTTGCAGCTTGCTCAAATTCCGTATGTAGGCTGTGATGCCACATCATCAGGCGTGTGTATGGATAAGGCTGTTGCAAACGCTGTGGCAGACGCTTTTGATATTCCGCAGGCAAAATGGTGCGCTTTCACCCAGTATACTTTTAATAAAGATAGGCAACAATGTATTGAATATGCAGTTAATAAGCTTGGCTTTCCTATTTTTGTTAAGCCTGCAAATGCCGGCTCTTCTGTCGGAATTACAAAGGCGCATAATGTAAATGAGCTTATTGAAGCTATGGCTGTTGCATTTAAGGAAGATAAAAAAGCTGTGCTTGAAGAATTTATAGACGGGCATGAAGTTGAGTGTGCGGTTTTGGGCAATGATGAGCCTATCCCTGCCGAAGTGGGCGAAATTAAAGCTGCGGCAGATTTTTATGATTTTGACGCAAAGTATAATAATCCGCAAAGCGAACTTTGTATTCCTGCCGATATTCCTGAAGAAAAGCGAAACGAAGTCAGGGTGCAGGCTGTAAAGGCATATAAGGCACTCGGCTGTGAGGGAATGTCACGAGTTGACTTTTTTGTAAGAAAGAGCGACGGTGCGGTTTTGCTTAATGAAATAAATACTATTCCGGGGCAAACACCTATCAGTATGTATCCAAAACTTTTTGAAGCAGCAGGCGTACCGTATAAGGAGCTTATTGACAGGCTTATCGGATGTGCGCTTTCTCGTGGCGGTAAATTCTGATTATGGAAAAGGTACTTATTGAAATCATAGGTTCGCAAAATATTGATAATCAGTTTGATAAAACCGAGTTTAAAACAGTCGGCACATTTGAAGAGTTTGAAGAAAAATATGTTATAAAATATAAAGAAGAGCAGGATGCCGGCGAGGAGCCTATCAATGTAAGCGTAGTTGTTTTAAAAGATGAAAGTTCGGTTGAAATGACTCGTGAGGGTGCAGTGGTATCAAGGCTTGTAATTGAGCGTTCACAAAGAAATCTTTGCCATTACGGTACTGCTTACGGTGAAATTCTTATGGGCATTTGCGGCCATTCCATTGAGCATGAATTTGATGAAAACGGTGGCAAATTCACCTTTGGTTATGATATAGATATTAACGGGGCTTTGGCTTCAAAAAATCGTGTAAAGCTTAGTTATAAAAAGAAGAAGCAACCTAAATAACAGGAGTATAAAGATGTCAAAATTAGTTAAACAGACCGAAAATGAATTAAAAATAATTATTGAAAATGCAGTTAACAAAGCAATGGCAAGCGGTGATTTGCCTCAAGCTGAAATTCCTCAGTTTAACATCGAAAAGCCGGCTAATAAAGATAACGGCGATTATTCAACAAATGTTGCAATGGCAGGCGCGCGTGCATTTAAAAAAGCACCGAAAATGATTGCCGAAGCTATTGAAAAATATTTGGAACTTGGCGGTACTGTTTTTGAAAAAGTTGAAATTGCAGGCCCGGGATTTATGAATTTCTTTTTATCCCAAAAGTTTTATTCGGATGTACTTAAAGATGTATTTGCCTGCGGTGAAAACTATGGTAAAAGCGATTATGGCAAGGGCAAAAAAATCCTTGTTGAATTTGTATCTGCAAACCCGACGGGGCCTATGCATATCGGCAATGCACGCGGCGGCGCAATAGGTGACTGCCTTGCGAGTGTGCTTGATTGGGCAGGATACAGTGTTAACCGTGAATTTTATGTTAATGACGCAGGTAATCAGATAGAAAAATTTGCAACTTCACTTGAAGTTAGGTATCTTCAGCATTTTGATTGTTCGGTTGAACTTCCTGAAGATGCATATCACGGCCAAGATATAGTTGACCACGCAGAAAATTTTATTGCCGAATATGGCGATAAATATGTTAATGCGCAGTCGAGCGAACGCCGCAAAGCACTTGTGGATTATGCGTTGCCTAAAAATATCGCCGGGCTTGAAAGAGACCTTGGCAGATACAGAATTACTTATGATAAATGGTTTAGGGAATCAACGCTTCATAATGACGGTTCGGTTAAAAAAGTTATTGACGCACTTAAAGAAAAGGGCGTTACTTATGAGCAAGACGGTGCATTATGGTTTAAGGCAAGTGAATATGGCAATGATAAAGATATAGTGCTTGTAAGGGCTAACGGTCTTCCTACTTACATTGTGCCGGATATTGCTTATCATTATAATAAGCTTGTTACTCGCGGATATGATAAGGCTATTGATGTTTTGGGGGCTGACCACCACGGTTATGTACCGAGGATGAAGGCGGCTTTAACTGCTCTCGGCCTTGATGCATCAAGGCTTGATTGCGTTATTATGCAAATGGTAAGGCTTGTAAGAGACGGTGAAACCATTAAACTTTCAAAGCGTTCAGGCAAGGCAATTACGCTTAATACCCTTATTGATGAAGTTCCGCTTGACGCGGCAAGATTTTTCTTTAATTTAAGAGAGCCTAATTCTCATTTTGATTTTGATTTGGAACTTGCAGCAAAGCAGTCAAGTGAAAATCCTGTATATTATGTTCAATATGCGCACGCAAGAATTTGCTCAATCATTAAAAAAGCGCAGGAGCAGGGTGTTCAGCTCAGAACTCCTAATGATGATGAACTTGCACTTCTTAATTCTAAAGAGGAAAAAGACCTTATTCGTCATCTTTCAGCTCTTACCGATGAAATCGTTGCTTCGGCAAAAGCATATGACCCGGCTAAAATTACACATTATGTTATTGAGCTTGCTACTCTTTTCCATAAATTTTATAATGCACAAAGAGTAATGCTTGATGATAATGAACCGCTTATGCAGGCAAGGCTTTACCTTTGCTCTGCTGTAAAAAATACAATTTATAACATTTTAACTATGCTTAAAATAACTACTCCTGAAGTTATGTAAGAGAGGTAAAATATGGCAAACATTAAGGATAAGGCGCTTTATTTTGTAGGAAATAAGCTACTTAAATATGTTTATAAAAACCCTCAAAAAAATATGCTCAAACTTGTCAAGTTAGGTAAAGCAGTTGCAGGTAAAATGTACCCTGAAAGTACATTTACCAAGCCTATTGAAATCATAAGTGACGAAACTAATGTTTGGCATAAATATTTGTTTAACGGGCTTAATGATATTGACCCTGATTTTTTCAGGTCGGCAGTGCTTACTTTTGCAATTGATTTGGGGCTTAACGGTACTAAAACACTTCGCAAAAAGCGTGAAGAAGAGCATTGCAATATTCCTTGGGTTATTCTAATGGACCCTACTTCTGCCTGCAATTTAAGGTGCAAAGGCTGTTGGGCGGCTGAATACGGCCATAATTCAAACTTAACTCTTGATGAAATGCGCAAAGTTGTGCGTGAAAGCAAGGCGCTCGGTACTCATTTTTATATGTTTACGGGCGGCGAACCTCTTATTCGTAAAAAGGATATTTTAACTCTTGCAAGGGAAAATAAGGATTGCATATTCCTTGCGTTTACTAACGGTACGCTTGTTGATGACGCATTTTGCGAAGATATGAAAAAGTGCGGTAACTTCGCACTTGCACTTTCAATTGAGGGTGACGAAGCTGTTAATGACAGCAGGCGAGGTGAAGGTGTTTACCAAAAAACTCTTGCCGCAATGAAACTTCTTAAAAAGCACAAATGCCTTTTCGGTACATCTATTTGCTACACTTCCAAAAACTATGCAAGCGTAACAAGTGATGAATTTTATGATTTTATGATTGAAAACGGTGCTAAATACGCTTGGTATTTCCACTATATGCCGGTAGGTGCAGATGCGGATACAGAGCTTCTTTTATCTCCTGAACAAAGGGAGCATGTTTACCGCACCATTCGTAAAAACCGAAACGGTAAAACCGGTAAGCCTATTTTTACCGTTGATTTCCAAAACGACGGTGAATTTGTAGGCGGCTGTATTGCCGGCGGGCGTAACTATTTTCATGTTAACAGCGAGGGCGATGTTGAACCTTGCGTATTTATTCATTACAGTGATTCAAATATCAGGGAAAAGAGTGTTATTGAATGTTTGAAATCTCCGCTTTTCCACGAATATTATAAGGGCCAGCCGTTTAATGATAATATGCTTCGCCCTTGCCCAATGCTTGAAAATCCGCAGGCACTCAGAAAGCTTGTTAAAAAAACGGGTGCTAAATCAACAGACCTTATTCAAAGCGAAAGTGCAGATGAACTTTGCGCAAAGTGTGACCTCTATGCTCAAAATTGGGCGCCTAAAGCAAAGGAAATTTGGGAGGAGCAGGAACGCTTCCACCCATTCACACAGTATTATAGGGATACACCCGAGGGCAAAGCAGAAAAAGCAAAGAATAATGAATAAAAAAACCACAATGTACTGATACTGATGTACATTGTGGTTTTAGACTATTGATAAAGCGGCTAAAGCGCGCCGAATAAAAATAAAATAACCTTTTTGCCTCCCTTGGAAAGGGAGGTGGGTGCAACTTGTTGCACTCGGAGGGATTGTGAAAAAGAGCTTGG
>ERZ772889.1090-NODE-1090-length-26244-cov-4.040055_pt1 | contig 26244 bp, 20 predicted proteins | sample MGYA00512127_ERZ772889 | MGnify/ENA primary metagenome ERZ772889 (study PRJEB29015, sample SAMEA2737689) | human gut metagenome | biome: human gut; feature: human-associated habitat; material: faeces | place: China | collected 2012 ...
AATTAGGCATAGTTGGACTTCCAAATGTTGGAAAGAGTACACTATTCAATTCCCTCACAAAGGCTGGAGCAGAATCAGCTAACTATCCATTCTGTACTATTGATCCTAACGTAGGAGTTGTTGCTGTACCGGATGAAAGACTTGACGTGCTTACAAAGATGCATAACTCAGCCAAGACAGTACCGGCAGTGATAGAATTCGTAGACATTGCAGGACTTGTTAAGGGTGCTTCAAAGGGAGAGGGACTTGGTAACCAGTTCCTTTCAAATATTCGTGAAGTTGATGCTATTGTACATGTTGTCAGATGCTTCGAAGACAGCAATATCGTTCATGTTGATGGAAGCATCAACCCACTCAGAGATATTGAGACAATTAATCTTGAACTTGTATTCTCAGATATTGAAGTGCTTGAGAGAAGAATTGCCAAGACTTCAAGAGGAGCAAAGAATGATAAGAAGTTAGCTAAGGAATATGACTTCCAGAACAAACTTAAGGAATTCCTTGAAGGTGGAAATATGGCTTCATCATTTGAATGTGCAGATGAGGATGAAGAGCTTTGGATGTCTGAGTATAATCTTTTGACTGCAAAGCCTGTAATATATGCAGCTAATGTATCAGAGGATGATCTTGCTGATGATGCAGCAGACAATCCTATGGTTAATGAGGTAAGAGAGCTTGCTAAGAAGGAAGGCTCACAGGTATTTGTTATCTGTGCTCAGATAGAGCAGGAAATCGCAGAACTCGATGATGACGAGAAGAAGGAATTTCTTGAGGATCTTGGTCTTAAGGAATCAGGCCTTGAAAAGCTTATTAAAGCAAGCTATGAGCTGCTTGGTCTTATAAGCTACCTTACATCAGGTGAGCAGGAGACAAGAGCCTGGACAATTAAGAAAGGTACTAAGGCTCCACAGGCTGCCGGAAAGATTCACACAGACTTTGAACGTGGATTTATCTGTGCCGAAGTTGTTGCTTACAAAGACTTAATTGAATGTGGTTCTTTAGCAAAGGCTAAAGAAAAAGGTCTTGTTGGATTACAGGGTAAGGACTATGTTGTTCAGGACGGAGATGTAATTACATTTAGATTTAATGTTTAAATTAATAATATTATTTTTCTAAAATAAATATTAAATAATTTTAGTAACAAAAAAAGGTGTCCCGGCAGTTTTGTCAGGATACCTTTTTTATATCATATATAATTCTTCTCATTTTTTCAATTATTAGTCTTCAAAATTCTGAAACTGTTCTTTAAAGTTTTTAACATTTTCTTCCACATTTCCGCCAAATACTGCTGAGCCTGCAACAATTACATTAGCTCCGGCATCTAAAGGAATGCATACGTTATCCACTTTAATTCCACCATCAACTTCTATCAATGTTTTAAGATTGTATTCATGTACAATTGCATTTACAATCTCAATCTTTTCTGTACACTCGTCAATATATGACTGTCCGCCAAATCCCGGATGAACTGTCATTATCAAAATCATTTCAACCTTATCAATAAAAGGAACTATATCTTCTACCGGTGTTTCAGGATTGCAAGCCAGACCTGCATCCATTCCCTCTGCGTGAATTGCATCAATCGTAGCCTGAACATCTTCACATGCTTCTACATGTACTGTAAGCATATCTGCTCCTACTGCCTTGAATTCCTTTACATAACGAATTGGTTCCTGAATCATTAAATGTACATCAAAGTATTTTTTTGTGTATGCTCTTGCAGCTTTTGTTACAGGCATTCCAAATGAGATGTTTGGAACGAACATTCCGTCCATTATGTCTACATGTATCCAGTCACAGCCTGCCTGGTCTATTCTTTTGATGTCGTTGCCAAGATTGGCAAAGTCTGCTGATAAAATTGAAGGTGCTAGTTTAATCATTTTCTTTCTCCTTTAAATGTTCTTTTACTTTTTCCACGTAGAATTTTCTATTGCAAACACGTTGTCTTTCTTATTTTGCTCCGCCGTCTATTGTTTGCTGAATAGGAAATTATATGTGGCAAATATAGGTATTACATTTTTATTATATTTTTATATTTAGTATTTATTTTTTTCTAATTGTTCTAGTTCTTTGTATAACAGTACGTAGTTTTCGTACCTTTCCCGGGCTATTTTGCCTTGTTCTAAGGCGTTTTTGATGCCGCAGTCCGGTTCGTTTATGTGGGCGCAGCCTGTAAAACGACATTCCGGTTCGTATTGTGGCATTTCAGGAAAGCAGTACTGTAATTTTTCTTTGGTCATTCCCGGTACGAATAGTGAGCTAAAGCCGGGTGTGTCAAAAACGTATGAGTTGCTGTCTATGTTGAATATTTCTGAGTGTCTTGTTGTATGTTTTCCACGACCGATTTTTTCGCTTATTGCACCTGTTTCCATTTTGTAGTCTTTGGTTAGTGCATTAAGCATTGATGATTTTCCAACTCCTGAAGGTCCGGCAAACACGGTACTTTTGCCTTTTAGCATTTTTTTGATTTCATCTACCCCTTGTTCTTCTGTGGCACTGGCAAACATTACTTTGTAGCCTGCCTTTTGATAGATGGTCTGCAATTGGTTCATGTAGTCATCATCGCCTATGTCTGTTTTGTTGAAGCATATTACTGTTTCTATATTTTGAAACTCCATCATTACAAGAAATCTATCTAAAAGATTCAAATTTGGATTTGGTTTTTTCACAGCAAACACTATCATTGCCTGATCTACATTTGCCACAGCCGGTCTTATAAGCTGGTTCTTTCTCTCCAAAATTTCTGATATGTTTCCTTTTTTCTTTTCTTCATCAATAATGTCCACCATTACATTGTCCCCAACTAATGGTTTTATGCTTTTGTTTCTAAATTTTCCTTTTGCCTTGCATTCATATATGCCTTTGTTTTCAACATAAACATAATAAAATCCGGCAATTCCTTTTATTATTTTTCCCTGCATACCTTCTTATTCCACTTAATTTCATTAAAGGTGCCGTAGCATTTACCACGGCACCTGATTTTATTTTAGTTTAACCTTATCTGTTTTTACAACTTTTCCGTCTATTAACAGTTCAATTGTTGCCTTGCCCTTTGTATCACTTGTAAGTGTCATTGTATAATCTCCCGGCCACTTTGATACATCTGAATATTCAGGATCAATTCCCTGTGATGAGCCGTTTAATAAAACAACTACTGTTCCACTTTTAATAGGATTGCCCTCTTCATCCATTAGGTCCTCTTTTGCAAAAGTATATGTTCCCTTATACTTCTTGTCAGCATCTTTTGAGCCTTTACTTACAACAAGGCTTATTGTTGTTCCCTTTGGTGCATAGCCTGACTTTATTGTCTGTCTGATTACAATACCCTTTTCTATTTCTTCATCGTAAACTTCCTTTGTGTCACCAACAGAATATCCTGCATTACTAATAAGCTGCTGTGCCTTATCAAGCTTCTTTCCTTCAACATTTGGTATTGTACCAACATTGCTGTTTTCAACTGTCTTCTGCCCCCTGCTTACAGTAAGCTTAATTGTATCTCCCTTGGAAACCAAAGCCTGTTCTATTGGATAACATGAAATAACTCTGTTAATTTCACTACTACTGTATTCATAAACCAATTCCCATTTAAGGTCTTTATCTTCAAGCTTTGAAATTGCAGTGTCAAGGTCTGAGCCCTTTATTCCTGATGGAACTTCGATCTTTTCGGCTCCCTTACTTACAGTAAGTAAAATAGTTTCATTCTTATCAATTACTTTTCCTTTTGCAACTGACTGTTTAATAATATAACCACTCTGATAGTGATCATTGTATTCATAAGCTTCATATTTTACACCTAATTCTTTTTTATGAAGTGTTTTTTCTGCTTCATCTTCACTCATTCCAACTACGTTAGGAACTTCTGTCTTCTTAGGATCAATAGTTGTTTCCACATCACTGCCTGTAACTGTATTCTGTAACTTAATCTTGTTGCTGTTAACCATTGAAAATACAAAACTTGTAACTATTGCAGCCACAATAATTAACGCCACAATGCCTGCAACAACACTACCAATTGTCACTGCATTGCCTACTTTAGGTGGTAAATAATCAATGTCATCGTCAGGTTTGCCATTATCATCCTTTACTTTCTTATTACTTCCACTTCTAAGCTGGTTAATTTCATCATCTGTAATCATTACTGTTGAGCCATTGTCTACTCTCTGTTCAAGCTGAACAAAATCAACATTTGGTTCAGACAAAGCTCTTTTTAAATCAGATATAAGCAATGAAATTTTTGGATATCTTCTGTCTGCTCTGTTCTGTGTACATTTCAGAACTATTTTTTCAATGCTTACAGGTACGTTAGGCAAATATTCCCTAACACTAGGTACATTGCTTTTAATATGCTTTAAGGCTATTGTTACTGTTGATTCACCGTCAAAAGGAACTCTACCTGTAAGCATTTCAAACATTGTAATACCAAGTGAATATATGTCACTTTTCTCGTCAACATACTGTCCACCTGCCTGTTCAGGTGAAATATAATGAACGGATCCCATTGCACTGCCGTTAATAGTATTGGCTGATGCAGCCCTTGCAATACCAAAGTCTGTCACCTTGACTTTTCCTTCTCTTGAAATCATAATGTTCTGAGGCTTTATGTCTCTATGAACAATCTGATTATTGTGGGCACATTCAATACCATTGGCAATCTGGATTGCTATACTTATTGTTTCTTTAACAGAAAGCTTGCCTTTCTTGTCAATATAGCTTTTTAATGTGATTCCCTCTATCAATTCCATAACAATATAATAAAGACCCGCATCCTCACCTACATCATATACGTTTACAATATTAGGATGAATAAGGCTTGCCGCTGACTGTGCTTCAACCCTAAATTTGGACACAAAATTTTTATCCTTGCTAAATTCATTTTTTAGCACTTTAATTGCTACGTTTCTATTTAATTTATGATCCTTAGCTTTATAAACATCAGACATTCCGCCTGCCCCTACTCTGCTAAGAATTTCATAACGGTTATTAATAAAAAATCCTCTTTCCAACATAAACTTTCTCACTCCTATTGTTCAGATAGCAGACTATCCTGATTTTCCGTATATTCTGCACTAATAAGAATTGCTGATATATTATCTTTCCCGCCATTTTCGTTTGCAGTATTAATTAAAGTTCTCACTGCATCCTCAATTGACTCACTTTTCCTGATAATCTTATTAATGTCATAGTCAATTACCATGTTAGTTAATCCGTCTGAACACAATAATAATTTGTCCCCATTATCTATTTCTATCTCAAATATATCAGGTGTTGCTGTTTTGTCCTCAGCAACGCCAATGGCTTTTGTAATTACATTTTTCTTGTAATGAGTTCTTGCCTCTTCTTTCTCCAAAAGTCCCATTCTAACCATATCCTCAACCAAGGAATGATCCCTTGTTATTTGTTGTATATCTTTTCCAATATAATATAATCTGCTGTCTCCAACATTGGCAATATAAACATGACCTTCTGCAATAACAGCGGCAACAAAAGTTGTTCCCATTCCGCTATAATCCCTGTTGGAATTAGCCATATCGTATATTTCTTTATTAATGGACATAATACCGGCATCCAATATGTTAGCCGGATCTGTCATATGCGTTGTGCAGGCATATTTAACAAACTTCTCGATTGCTACTCTTGATGCCACATCTCCAGCTTTATGTCCCCCCATTCCATCGGCTACAATGAAAAGGTTTGGGAGTTTACCCACCGGCTTAGTGGAAACAAAAATGCTATCCTGATTAATGGTTCTCATTAACCCTACATCAGTTTTCCCAAATGCATTTATTTTGTAATTATTCACCTGATTCCTCCCTTTCTTCCCGCATAGCGTCATTTCTAAGCTGTCCGCAGGCACCATTAATGTCTCGTCCCATTTCTCTTCTTATAGTAACATTTATCCTATTTTTTTCAAGTACCCTTTTAAATCGTTCAACAGCCTTCTTTCCCGTCTGAACGAAATCTCTTTCTTTAATTGGATTAACCGGTATAAGATTTACGTGACAGTTAAGATTCTTAACCAGTGCTGAAAGCTTCTCTGCTTCTTCCACTGTGTCATTTACCCCTGCCACAAGACTGTATTCAAAAGTTATACGTCTGCCCGTCTTGTCGAAATAATACTTGCAGGCATCCAAAACTTCAGCTATGGTATATTTTCTTGCTATAGGTAAAAGTTCCCTTCTTGTATCATCATCTGAAGCGTGAAGTGACAATGCCAACGTAATCTGAGGATGCATATTTGCCAATTCCTTCATTCTTGGAACCAATCCACAGGTTGACAACGTTATATTTCTCTGGCTTATGTTTAACCCATTTTCATCGCTTATTAATTCAAGAAACTTTGTCACATTTTCAAAATTATCAAGAGGCTCTCCACTTCCCATTAAAACAATGTTGGAAACTTTCTCTCCTATGTTCTTTTCTATTTCATATATCTGTTCTAACAATTCAGAAGGTCTTAAGTTTCTATCCAGTCCGTTAAGAGTTGAAGCACAAAATCTACAGCCCATTCGACATCCTGATTGTGTTGAAATACATACGGAATTACCGTGATGGTATCTCATAAGTACACTTTCGATTACTGCTCCACCTTTTATTCTAAACAAATACTTTCTTGTTCCGTCAATCTTTGAAATCAACACCCTTACAGGCTCTAATGTGACAATTTCAAACTGCTCATCTAATGTTTCTCTTAGGTTTTTTGAAATATTAGTCATTTCATCAAAAGACTGAACCTTTTCAATATGTAACCATTTATATATTTGTCCTGCTCTAAAAGGCTTTTCGCCCATATTAGCTAATTCCTGTTTTAATTCATCTAAATTATATGATTTAATATCCTTCTTTTCTGTCATAACCATAACCTTTATTCTCTTATAAATAATGACACGAAAAATCCATCCATGCCATATTGTCCCGGATAAATCTGAAGACAACCCTTTTCACATTTAAGCTGCTCCGGCACAATTCCATTTAATGATTGTAATTTAAAGGGAAGATTGTCCTGTATCCATTTAACATTACTATCATTTTCCTGTCTGTTTACCGTGCAGGTACTATATAAAAGCTTTCCACCTTGCTTAACATATTTGCTTACCTGCTTTAGTATCTTTCTTTGTAATTCTACTAATTCATCGATCTGATTCTGTGTTACATTATACTTTATATCACTTTTATTGCCAATAACTCCAAGTCCTGAGCATGGAAGATCAGCAATAACAATATCCGCCTTTTCAATTGCTTTTTTATCTAATACTGTGGCATCACTTACTTTTGTTATTATGTTTTCATTACCTACTCTGGCAATATTTTCTTCTATAAGCCCTATCTTATACTCTGTTAAATCTCTCGCCTCAACAGTTCCTGTTCCATTAAGAAGTTCTGAAACGTGAAGACTCTTTCCTCCCGGTGCAGCACACACATCAATTATATAGTCTTTTTCTTTAGGATTTGCTGCAATTCCTACCATCATTGAGCTTTCATCCTGAACGGTAATCATTCCTGCCTTAAAAACATCAAGATTTTCTAACTTGTCATAGCCTGATATTTTAAGTGCCTTATCATAAAGTTTAGATTTTTCAACTGTTGTTCCCTGATATTCAAGGCTTTTAACAATTTCTTCTACAGTTGCCTTTGATGTATTGCATCTAACAGAAGTTGCTTTCGGCTTATATAACCCTTCAAGCATCTCTTCTGTTTTTGAAATTCCATACTCTTTTGTCCATTTTTCAATTATCCACTTAGGAACAGAATAAATAACCGACAGTCTTTCTTTCTGTTCCTTTGGATATTCTATTTTTTCAATATTTCGTGCCACATTTCTTAAAACTCCATTTACAAATCCCTTAAGATTTCTAAATTTTCTTTTTTCAGCCAGCTTCACCCCTTCGTTGCAAACTGCCGAAACAGGTACATTATCCATATACTTAATTTGATAAACACCCATTCTCAAAATCTCCCTTATTACAGGTTTCATCTTATTAACCGGAGTTTTTGAAAACTGATTTATAATAAAGTCAAGCTCAATTCTTCTCTCTAATGTTCCCTGAAAAAGTCTTGTAATAAAAGATCGTTGATGTTTGTCAAGGCTAACATTTTTGTCTAATGTGCTTTTTAATGCAACGTGACTTTTTTCTCCTTTATTAACCTTCAAAAGCATTTCCAAAACTATATTTCTTAAATTTACCTGATTTACCGGCTTACTGGTCGTCATTTCTTCCTCCAAAAAGAATTACCAATCTTAATAACTGTAAAATCGATGAAGCTGCTGCTGCAACATAAGTTAAAGCTGCTGCTCCCAAAACTTTTTTAGTATACTTTAATTCAGTATTTCCAAATATTCCTGTGCTTTCCAAAACTCTAATCGCTCTTCCTGATGCATTAAATTCTACAGGCAATGTTACTAACTGGAACAATACTGCCAATGAAAAAGCAATAATACCAAGGTCAAGCAATGTCTGTCCTGTTCCATTACCATAAAATAATATTCCTACAATAATCAAAATCCATGACAATCTTGAGCCCCAGTTTGCAAAAGGAACAAGGGCGTTTCTAACACTTATAGGTGCATATCCTTTTGCATGCTGCATTGCGTGACCGCATTCGTGAGCCGCAACACCAATTGCCGCAACATTAGTCTGATTATATGTTGCATCTGAAAGGCTTAAAACCTTGTTTGAAGGATTATAGTTATCTGTTAAATCTCCACCTATATGCTGAATTGTAACATCATAAATACCCTGTGATTCAAGAATCATCTTAGCCGCCTGGGCACCTGTTAATCCTGAATTACTTCTGTATTTAGAATATTTTCTAAAAGTCGAATTTACATGGGCTGATGCAGCCATGCAAATAACCATACCGATTACAATAAGTACATAGGTTGGATCAAAATAATATCCGTAAAGCATAATATCGTCTCCTTTCTTTTTTACATATGTGGGAAAATTCCCATAACAAACACGTTACTTTTTTTATTTTGCTCCGCCGCCTATTGTAAAACAAAAATCAAAACTCGCCTTACGGCTCAAACAGTTGATTTTTGCTTTACGCTATGCTCGCAAAATTGCAAAAAGTTGCCTATTGTTTGTTTTATGGAAATTTTCCCACATATAAATAACGAAATGATTGTTTTTATGTCGAATGCTGTTCGTGTATTTTTTACGGTTACTTCATTCTTTAACTACTATTTCGTTTATATGATAGATGAAAACTATATTAGCAAGTGCTCTGAAGCCGTCGGTCCTTAGAAGGTAGGGTAGCGAAGCTACCATAGCTTCTTAGTACCGCTACGAGCTGAAGGCAGCGGGAGCGTGCTTGCGTTATAGTTTTTAGCTATCATATTATACCCCCAAAATATTTTCTTTAATAGAGTATCCGTTTAAGAACGCATCCATTGGCATTCGCTTTTTGCCTGCAAGTTGAATTTCGTTTATCTTTAAATAATTCTCTCCTGTGGCTACTTTTATATAGTGTTTTGCGATTTCTACGATTTCGCCGGGTTTTTCTGTTACGTTTCCTTCCTCTACTGTTGCATCCCATACTTTCATGGCTTTGCCATCTAGTGTTGTGTATGCACTTGGCCAAGGGTTTAGTCCTCTAATTAATCTTTCTATTGTAACTGCCGGTTTTGTAAAATCGATTTGCCCTAATTCTTTTGTTATCTTTCCTGCATATGATGATTTTTCATCATCCTGTGGGGTTCTTGTAGCTGTTCCATTTTCAAGTTTTGATAATGTTTCAACTATTAATTTTCCACCTTCTATTGCAAGCTTATCGAAAAGACTTCCACCTGTTTCTTTTTCGTCTAATTTTATGACTGCTGTGTCTATTACGTCTCCTGTGTCAAGTCCTTCTGCCATGTACATTGTTGTAACGCCTGTTTCTTCTTCGCCATCTATTACAGCCCACTGAATTGGTGCTGCTCCTCTATATTTAGGTAATAATGAAGCGTGAACGTTGATACAGCCGTACTTTGGAAGATCTAATATTTCTTTTGAAAGTATCTGTCCAAAAGCTATTACAACTATAACGTCAGGATTTATCTCTCTTAGTATATCCACAAACTCAGGATTTTTTACTTTTTCAGGCTGATAAACAGGAATATTCAATTCTAATGCTTTCTCCTTAACAGGTGTATACTGCATCTTGTGACCTCTGCCCTTTGGTCTATCCTGCTGTGTTACAACTGCTGCCACCTGATGTACTTTTGCAAGTTCTTCTAATGCCGGAACTGAAAAATCAGGTGTTCCCATAAATACTATTTTCATTCTTACTGTTCCTCCTCAGGATACAATTCTGAATTATCATAAAGTTTTCCTTCAACTTTGTCTACATAAACAATTCCATCTAAGTGGTCATTTTCGTGAAGAATACATCTTGCAAGTAAACCTTCTGCTTCCATTTCGAATTCTTCCATATTTTCATTAAAAGCCTTAACCTTTACTTTCTGTGCTCTTGGAACCATACCTGACTTGCCCGGTACGCTAAGACATCCTTCGTATCCTGTCTGAACACCTTCTCTATCAATAATTTCAGGATTGATAAATACATATGGTACTGAATTACCTTCTTCATCTCCACAGTCAACTACAAATATTCTTTTTAAGATTCCCACCTGGGGTGCTGCAAGTCCTACTCCGTTAGCCTCATACATTGTATCAAACATATCCCCAATTAAGATTTTCGTTCTTAAATTAACTTCCTTAACAGGTTTACAAATCTTTCTTAAACATGGTTCTCCTAATTCTCTAATATTTCTTATTGCCATTTTATCTTCCTTTCTGCATATCTATGCTTTAAAATCAAATTGTACATTAATATTTTTGAAATTCTGTGAACTATTTATTACATATTCTAAATAATCCTTTAATCTTATAAGATGTACTCTATTATCACTTTTTAAATATATGATTTTTCTATATATGTCATTTATTTTTGAAACAGGCGGATCAGCCGGTCCGATTACGAACAGTTCATTATATTTCTGCTCTTTTACTTTTCTGATTAATTGAACCACTGATTCTGTGGCCATTTCAAGCTCTGATTCCCCGGAACATTGTAACAAAACCGATACCATGTTTGCAACCGGCGGATATCCCATAAGCTTTCTATAAACTATTTCCTGCTCAAAAAACTCATCATAATCCTGATGACTTGCAGCTATTATGCTGTAATTATCCGGTGCATAAGTCTGTATTACTACCTCTCCCGGATTTTTACCACGGCCTGCCCTTCCTGCTGCCTGACATAAAAGCTGAAATGTTTTTTCTGCCGCAGTATAATCTGATGCATACAAAGACATATCTGCTGCAAGCACTCCAACTAAAGTAACATCAGGAAAATCATGCCCTTTTACTATCATCTGCGTTCCAACCAAAATATCTGCCTGATGGTTGGCAAAGGCTGACAGGATTTCATCGTGACTACCCTTAGTTGATGTTGTATCCGCATCCATTCTGAGAACTCTTGCTGTAGGGCATAACTGTTTTATAAGCATTTCTATTTTTTGAGTTCCTATTCCAAATCCTCCTAAGTATGTTGAACCACATTCAGGACATTTGGTTGGAAGCTTTGTTGTGTAGCCACAATAATGGCACACTAGCTTCTTGTTATTATGAAGTTTCAGTGTAACATCACAATGAGGACATTTTATTGCTTTTCCACAATCCCTGCAGGAAACAAATCCCGCAAATCCTCTTCTATTAATAAAAAGCATTGTCTGCTCTTTTTTCTCTAATCTGTCATTAATTAATGTTTGAAGTTTATTACTGAAAATAGATTTATTTCCCTGCTGTAACTCTTCCCTTAAATCTACAATTGATACTGATGGAAGATTGCCTTTCTCTCTTGTTGTTAACTTGTGAAGAATATAGGTTCCATTCTTAGCCTTATAATATGATTCAAGAGATGGCGTTGCCGAGCCTAAAACCACTGTTGCACCTGTGTCATATGCTCTCTTCTGCGCCACTTCAATAGCATGATATTTAGGAACCGATTCACTTTTGTAAGCACTTTCGTGTTCTTCGTCTATTACTATTAATCCCAAATTGGAAAAAGGCGTAAACAAAGCTGATCTTGGACCTATCATTATGGTTACGTCACCATTTTTCGCTCTTTCAAACTGGTCGTAACGCTCTCCTGATGACAGCCTTGAATTTATTATTGATACCTTTTCTTTAAATCTTCTTGTAAATCTCATTACAGTCTGATATGTAAGGGCAATTTCAGGAATCAGAACAATTACTGATTTGCCTTTTTTAATAGTATAATCTATTAAATCCATATAAACTTCTGTTTTTCCACTTCCTGTAATTCCATGAATAAGATGCACATTCACTTTGTCTTTTTTCTTAAAATCCATTGTTTCCTTAATTGCTTCTGAAACTTTTCTCTGATTTTCATTAAGAACTATGTCATATTCAGGCTGTTCTTTTAATTCAATAGGATTTCTGTAATTAATTGTTTTCTCAATTACAATGTCCCCTAACTGTTCCATTGACTTAAGAGTACTTGGTGAAACATTTAATTTATCTACCACAAGCTCTCTTGCCATTCTGTTGTTTATCTTTAATTCTTCTAACAACCTAAGTCTTGCTTTTGCATTTTTCTTTTTATATTGTTTTATTTTTTCTTCCAGTTGTTCACTGTTCAAATTTAATACTATTGTCTTTTTTTCAATATTTCTAATCTTATTCTTTACCGGTATTACAGTTTTTAATGCCTGATTCATTGTGGAGCCGTAATTTTCTTTAATCCAATAAGCCAAATTAATTAACTGACTTTCAACCTTGGCTGCTCCCTCTTCAACTGCCATAATCTCTTTCATTTTTGATATGTCAAAAGATGGCTGGTCTGTTATTTCAATTACATAGCCTTTTATCTGCCTGTTGCCTTTACCAAATGGTATGGTAACAGCGGTTCCTACCGTAATCTCTTTTTCCAATTCATCAGGTATAATATATCCAAAGGGACGGTCTAACTTTTCGTGTGAAATGTCTACAATGACATCGGCAAACTTCATATTCTCATTAAACCTCCCTTCAAATATTTTTAATCTTGTATAAGCTATTTGAGCCTATCATATTCGACAGGCTCAAAAATTTTATTTGTTTAGTTCAACGCTTCTTAAGCAGTTTACCAAAAGCATTGTTACTGTCATTGGTCCTACGCCACCAGGTACAGGTGTAATGGCTGATGCCACTTTTGAAACTGATTCAAAATCAACATCACCACATAACTTACCATTTTCATCTCTGTCCATTCCAACATCGATTACAACAGCGCCTTCTTTCACGTAATCTGCTGTTACAAACTTAGCTTTTCCTATTGCTGCCACAATAATGTCTGCTCTCTTTGTAACCTCTTTTAAATCTTTAGTTCTTGAATGTGCAATAGTAACTGTTGCATTTTCCTTAAGCATTAACATAGCCATTGGTTTTCCAACAATATTGCTTCTTCCAATAACCACACATTCCTTACCTTCAATATCAATGTCTGTTCTTTTAATCATTTCAATAATTCCAGCAGGTGTACAAGGTAAAAATGTATCTTCACCTATTACCATCTTTCCAACATTTACAGGATGAAAACCATCCACATCTTTTGTGCTGTCAATTGTAAGAAGAACCTTGCTTTCATCAATATGTTTAGGAAGTGGTAACTGAACTAAAATACCGTTAACATTTTTGTCTTCATTTAATTCCTTAACAACATTTAAAAGCTCTTCTTCTGTTGTTTCTTCAGGTAATGCCAAAGTCTTTGAGTTTATGCCAACATATTCACAAGCTTTCTCTTTGTTTCTAACATAAACTGCTGATGCAGGATCATTTCCTACTTTTACTACTGCAAGAGTAATCTCAATTCCCTGTTCTTTGTATTTTGCAACCTTTTCTTTTAATTCATTCTTAATGTCTAATGAAATCTGTTTTCCGTCTATAATTTTTGCCATTTCTTTATTGCCTAAAAGGCTCCTCCACTTTTGTATACTTTAGAATAATCCTGTGATTTTTCCATCGTCTGTTAAGTCTATTCCAAATGCTGCAGGAGATTTTGATAAACCAGGCATTGTCATAATGCTACCTGTCAATGCAACTACAAATCCTGCACCTGCTGAAACATAAACGTCACGAATATTAATCTTAAATCCTGTAGGTCTTCCTAACTTAGTCTTATCATCCGAGAATGAGAACTGGTTCTTTGCCATACATACAGGATATTCTTTGTATCCCATTTTTTCAATATTTGCAATAGCTTTCTCAGCTTCAGGAGAATATGTAACACCATCTGCTCCGTAAATCTTTGTTGCTATTGTTTCAATCTTTTCTTTGATTGACATATCATCAGGATAAAGAGGTGCATAGTTAGATGGCTTGTTTTCAATAGTTTCAATAACTTTTTCTGCTAATGCCTTTCCACCTTCTCCACCTTTAGCCCAAACTTCTGCTAATGCAAATTCACATCCTCTTTCTTCGCAGAAATTCTTAATATATTCATATTCTGCTTCTGTATCTGTAACAAACTGATTTAATGTTACAACTACAGGAACTCCGAATAACTGAAGATTTTCAATATGTTTTTCAAGGTTTACAATACCTTTCTTTAATGCGTCAAGATTTTCTTCTGATAACTGGTCTTTTGGAACTCCACCGTTGTATTTTAATGCTCTAACTGTTGCTACTAATACAACACAGTCAGGCTTAAGACCTGCTTTTCTGCACTTAATGTCCATAAACTTTTCAGCACCGAGGTCAGCACCAAAACCTGCTTCTGTTATAACATAATCAGCCATCTTTAATGCTGTCTTTGTAGCCTTAACCGAGTTACATCCGTGAGCAATATTTGCAAAAGGTCCACCGTGAACTAATGCCGGTGTATGCTCTAATGTCTGAATAATGTTAGGCTTCATTGCATCTTTAAGAAGTGCTGCCATTGCGCCAACTGCCTTAACGTCTTTTGCTGTAACAGGCTGTCCGTCATATGTGTATGCAACAATAATCTTTCCTAATCTTTCTTTTAAATCTGCATAGCTTGTTGCAAGACAAAGAATTGCCATAATTTCTGACGCAACAGTAATTACAAAATGGTCTTCTCTTACTGTTCCGTCTACTTTTCTGCCTAGACCAACAACAACGTTTCTTAAAACTCTGTCGTTCATGTCAACGCATCTCTTCCAAACAACCTGATTAGGATCAATGTTTAATACGTTGCCCTGCTGAATTGAGTTATCAAGCATTGCAGCCAACAAGTTATTAGCTGATGTGATAGCATGAAAGTCACCTGTAAAATGAAGGTTCATATCTTCCATTGGTACAACCTGTGCATATCCGCCACCTGCTGCTCCACCTTTAATACCAAAACATGGTCCAAGTGATGGTTCTCTAAGCGCGATAACTGCTTTCTTATTTAACTGACCAAAAGCTTCTCCAAGTCCAACTGTTACAGTTGTTTTTCCTTCACCGGCAGGAGTTGGGTTAATTGCTGTTACAAGAATCAGTTTTCCATCTTCATTGTCTTTGATTTTTTCATAGTATTCATTGGAAATTTTTGCCTTATACTTTCCGTATAATTCAATGTCATCTTCTGTAATTCCTAACTGTTCTGCCACGTTCTTAATTGGCATCATTTCAGCTTCCTGTGCGATTTCAATATCAGTCTTCATCTTTTTTCCTCTCTTTCACAACATCATTTTTGCTTACTGACCACCGTTAACCATTTGCTCAAAGGCTTCAATGGACATAATAACCTTTCTTGGTTTGTTTGACTCTTCCTGTCCTACAACTCCTGCATCATAAAGCTGTTCCATAATTCTTGCAGCCCTGTTGAAACCAACTTTAAACTGTCTTTGAATCATACTTGTAGAACCTTTTTGCTTCTCAATACATAATCTTCCTGCTTGGGCAAAATAAGGATCTAACTCTCCTCCGTTTGCCATTGCTTCCTGATCCGTTGTAAGTTTTGCATCAATGGTATCGTCATATTCTGCCTCACCACTATGCTCTTTTATATAATTAACGGTATCTGAAATTTCTTTTTCTGAAACGTAAGCTCCCTGTATTCTTACAGGTTTAACATAACCTGCAGGATAAAACAGCATATCGCCGTTTCCTAAAAGCTTTTCTGCACCGTTCATATCAATAATAGTACGTGAATCCGTACCTGATGCAACTGTTAATGCTACTCTTGATGGAATGTTAGCCTTAATCAGACCTGTAATAACATCAACAGAAGGTCTTTGAGTTGCAATAACCATATGGATTCCCGCTGCTCTTGCAAGCTGTGCGAGACGACATATTGCCTCTTCAACTTCTTTTGCAGCAACCATCATAAGGTCAGCCAACTCATCTATTATAATAAGAATCTGAGGCATTTTTTCAACCTGTTCATCTTCTGAATAGTCGCCACTTTCCACTTTGGCATTATAGCTTGAAATGTCTCTTGCTCCAATATTGGCAAATTTCTTGTATCTTGTTGTCATTTCAGCAACTGCCCAATTTAAAATTCCGGCAGCCTTCTTTGGATCTGTAACAACATCGTACAACAAATGTGGAATCTTATTATATACCTGAAATTCTACCACCTTAGGATCAATTACAATAATTCGTACTTCCTCAGGTGTTGTTCTATATAGAATACTCATTAAAATTGAGTTTGTAAATACTGATTTACCTGAGCCTGTTGTTCCTGCTATAAGCATATGTGGCATCTTTGCAATATCTGCCACAACAACTCGTCCTGCAATATCCTTACCTGCCGGAAAAGCAAGTTTAGATTTATGCTCCTTAAGTTCCTTAGACATAAGCAACTCTTTCAGATACACTGTATCTCTGCTGTCGTTAGGTATTTCAATTCCCACTGCTGCCTTGCCCGGAATTGGTGCTTCAATACGAATATCTGCTGCTGCCATATTAAGCTTAATATCATCAGCCAAACCTGTTATTCTGCTAACCTTTGTTCCCATTTCAGGCTGCAATTCATATCTTGTAACTGAAGGTCCCTTGCTTACATTAGTAACTTCAACTTTTACACCAAAATTAGTCAAAACTTCTTTAAGCTTGTTAGCTGTCTGCATTAATACAGCCTTTGTTGTTCCATTAGAACTTCCAGGATTGTCCGCCAATAACTTGTATGGTGGTTTCTTGTAGCTCATTTTTTTCTTCTTTGGTGCTATTATTTTTCCTTCGGAAGAATTTTTCTTTACCTCAGTCTGCGCTGTTACACCTGACTGCTGCATATTCTCAGCCTCTAAATCAATTACTGCATCACTCTGTCCGGCTGTAGCATTTGCATATGATGAAACACTTGTTCCTGATGTTCCCCCTGTTCCTGATGCAGCCTGTGCCATTCCATATGGTTTGCGTTTCATTGCATCCTTTGCAGACTGGCTTACAATAATTCTCTCTTTTGGAACAAATTCTCCATTTAAAACAGATTCATCATTCAAACTTTCTTCACCTGAATTGTAACTTTCTTCCGGCTCATATGCCATAGGTTCAGGCTCATCCAATCCTTCAATCTTAATCTGCTTGTTTCCTGCCATTTCTTCATATGTATATGTAACAGGATCCTGTTCCATCTCTTTAAGTGGCTGCTCATCAATACCTTCTATATGTATCTCATGAACATCCTGATTCTTATCCTCAGTTTTGCCACTTTCAGCAGCTTCAGGCTCAATTGTTGTGTCTTTGAAATTAACTCCAACAGCCTTCTGTTTTTTCTTTTCAAGACGTCTCTGTTCCCTAATAAGATTGTTCTCTTCTCTTCTATTATTGGCTTCTTCTTTGGCACTCTTATAAGCTTTCTCGCCATTCTTCTTAATAACAGACATAATTGACTTCTCTGTTAAAATCACAACTGAAATCATAAGCAATACCACTGCAATAATATAAGCGCCTGTTAATCCTAATAATGAATGTAATGTCTTCCCTAGGACACTTCCTATAAAGCCTCCACCAAACTCATTAGCTGCACCAACTTTGTAATAATGTGAATATTTATCGTTATCACTACCATACGCTATTAAGTGGAACAATAATGTCCCATCCATAAAAAATAATAAAAATCCTGTTATTTTTGAAACAACTAAAATGTTAGCTTCATTATACGCCATTAGTCCTACTACTATTACAAGTATAATTGGAAAAACGTATCCCATTGAGCCAAAAACCCCAAGCATTACACCTCTAAGAGTATTTCCCACAATTCCACAAATTCCAAAATTGCTTAAAAAAAGTAAAAGTGAAACTGCCACAAAAATCCAGAGATACACTTCCTTAACGATTTTTTCATTTTTCTTTGCCAGTTCAGCTTTTCTCTTTCTTTCGGCTGCATTTTGTTTTCTTGTTTCTGCTGCTTTTTTAGCACTGGTTGAACTACTATTTCTTGTATTTGTAGTCTTTTTTTTAGCTGTAGCCTTTTTAGTATTTGATTTTTTGCCATTACTCTTTGATGTTGTATTGGCCACTTTTCACACCTCGTTTTTAATTTCTACTTATTCCTCTTATTCTCTTCTTATTGTAATTCTATTGTAATTTAAATCTAATTATTTAATTACAAATGATGCAATAATGGCTACCAAACCTACTACTGCACAATAATATGAGAAATACTTAAATTTCTTATTTCTAACTACTACTAACATAGTCTTAATACATATGTAACCTACAACTGCTGCAACAATCATTCCCACTACATATGATGCCACACCTGTTGTTGCCATATCTTTTCCCATATCAGGAATTTCTAAAACTGCTGCACCAAGTATAGCCGGAATAGACATTATAAATGAATATTTTACTACAAAATCTCTTCTTAATCCACATAAAAGTCCTGCAACAATTGTTGTTCCTGAACGTGATAATCCCGGCAATGTTGCTATTCCCTGACAGATTCCCATAAATACTGCATTAAAATAACTTGTATTCTTTGGTGTCTTCTGTCCGTCAGGCATCTGATCTGATATAAAAAGTAAAACTGCTGTAACAAGCAAGCATATGCCCGGAATAATAAGCGTATCACTTGCGTTGCTTACTAATTCCTTTCCAAGATATCCAATAATTCCTGTTGGTATAGTTGACACAATTACAAGAAGTGCGAACTTTCTATATGCTGTTCTTATAACCCTTATGTATTCTACAGGTTCTTTTTTATTCTTGCTTCTAAAAAATCTGTAAACATTAACACATGAATCTGCTACAATTCCTACTCCGTCTACAAAAAGTCTTAAAATATCTTTCCAGAAAACTATAAAAACTGCAATCAATGTTCCTATATGAAGAAAAACATCAAATGATATACCTACTTGATCCATTCCAAACAATTTCTGAAAGATTGCTAAATGTCCTGAACTACTAATTGGCAGGAACTCTGCAATTCCCTGAATAATTCCTAATAGTATTGCTTCTAATATTCCCATAATAATCTCCTAAACTCTTTTGTAACCATAGTCTTTATTATTGTACTATTAAATCGATTTCAATTCAAGAAGATAAAAAAAGCTGTGAACACAATGCCTTAAAACAAGCACTATGCCACAGCTTATATTTATCTTCTTATATTCATTACATTCCTAAGAATTTCTTTACGATATCCTTCATTCCTGCTACTTCACATAAGTTGTTATGTCTGATTTCTGCATTTCTGATTTCTTCAATAGCATTAGGAACTTTTACATTTCCAATCTTAGATAATTCATCAACTAATTCAAAGTCACCCATTGAGTCATATTTTGGATCAATAGCATTCATTACGCTTCTTGTGAATTTGAATGGACTTGCTGTTGAAGCAATTACAGTTACATTGTCATCCTTTGTTTCGTTCTTGTATTTTTCATATACAGATGCTGCAACTGCTGTATGAGTATCCATAACATATCCTGTTTCTTCATAAATCTTCTTAATGATTGCTGCTGTTTCTTCCTCTGAAGCATAATTGCCATAGAAGTCAGCTAATTTAGCTTTCATTTCAGGTGTAATAGAATACTTTCCGTCTTTTGAAAGTTCTTCCATCATCTTCTTGTTAGCTTCCGCATCATCTCCTGCAATTCTATAAATCAATCTTTCGAGGTTACTTGAAATAAGAATATCCATTGATGGTGAGTTTGTAAGAATAAATTCTCTGTTCTTGTCGTATTCACCTGTTGTAAAGAAGTCATATAATACTCTGTTTTCGTTTGATGCACAGATTAACTTATCAATTGGGAGTCCCATGTTCTTAGCATAATAAGCTGCTAAGATATTTCCAAAATTTCCTGTAGGAACTACAACATTAATCTTCTGGTCTTTGCTTACTTTTCCTTCTGCAAATAATTTTGCGTAAGCATATACATAATATGCCACCTGTGGAATAAGACGTCCAATGTTAATTGAGTTAGCTGATGAGAACTGAAATCCCTTTTCATCCATTTCTTTTGCAAGCTCTTTATCACCGAAAATAGCCTTAACCGCACTCTGTGCCTGGTCAAAGTTTCCTTCAATTGCAACAACGTATGTATTGTCACCCTTCTGTGTTACCATCTGTTTTTCCTGAATTGGACTAACACCACCGTTAGGATAGAAAACAATTATTCTTGTTCCCGGTACATCTGCAAAACCTGCCATAGCAGCTTTTCCTGTATCTCCTGATGTAGCTGTTAAAATTACTATTTCATTCTTTACACCATTCTTCTTAGCTGATGTTGTAAGAAGATGTGGTAAAATTGATAAAGCCATATCCTTGAAAGCAATAGTCTTGCCATGGAATAATTCAAGGAAATATGTTCCTTCAACTTCTGCCAAAGGTGCAATTTCTTCTGTATCAAATTTTGAATCATATGCATTGTTGATACAATTCTTTAATTCTTCTTCCGTAAAATCTGTGAAGTATAATTTCATTACTTCATATGCAACCTGCTGATATGTCATCTTAGATAATTCTTCAACTGTTACATCAAGTGCCGGTATTTCCAAAGGAACAAAAAGTCCGCCGTCATCTGCCAATCCCTTTAAGATTGCTTCTGATGCCTTTAAAGTTCCTTCTGTGCTTCTAGTACTCTTATAAAGTATTTCTTTCATCATTGTCTCCTTTTACATTCATTGCCACAAAATAGTTGCGTATTACTTAGCATTATTTATGTAATTAATTAATCCACCGTTTGAAATAATCTTCTGCATAAACTCAGGGAAAGCCTGTCCTTTGTACTCTGTTCCCTTAGTTTTGTTATAAATCATTCCACTGTCAAAATCAACTTCAACCTGGTCTCCTTCTTTGATACCCTTTGCTGCTTCAGGGCATTCAATAATAGGTAAACCAATGTTAATGGCATTACGATAAAAAATTCTTGCAAATGTTTCTGCAATAACACAACTTACTCCTGCTGCCTTAATAGCGATAGGTGCATGTTCTCTTGATGAACCACATCCAAAGTTCTTATCTGCCACAATAATATCTCCCTTAGATACTTTGTTAACAAATTCTTTATCTATATCTTCCATACAATGCTTTGCAAGCTCTGATGGATCCGGAACATTTAAATATCTTGCCGGAATAATAACGTCTGTATCTACGTTGCTTCCAAATTTAAAAACTCTTCCTTCTGCTTTCATAATATGAACCCAGCCTTTCTATAAAATATCTACTATAATCCAAGTTCTTCCGGACCCGAAATCTTTCCTGTAATTGCACTTGCTGCAGCAACAGCAGGGCTTGCAAGATAAACTTCAGATTCAGGATCACCCATACGTCCTACAAAGTTTCTGTTAGTTGTAGCAACTGCTCTTTCACCCTTTGCAAGAATACCCATATGACCACCAAGACAAGGTCCACAAGTTGGTGTACTTACAGCACATCCTGCCTTAATAAATGTTGTCATAATGCCTTCTTCAATACACTGTAAATAAATAGCCTGTGTTGCAGGGAAAACAATACATCTTACTCCCTTTGCTACTTCTCTGCCTTCTAAAATCTTAGCGGCTGTTCTCATATCTTCAATTCTACCATTAGTACATGAACCGATAACAACCTGATCAATCTTCACATCACCAACTTCATCAATTGTACGTGTATTTTCAGGAAGATGTGGAAATGCTACTGTTGGTCTTAATGTACTTAAGTCAATAGTATATTCTTCATCATATTCTGCATCTTCATCTGCTTCATATACTGTATATTCTTTTGTTGAATGTTCTTTCATATATTCAATAGTCAAATCATCAACAGGGAAAATACCATTCTTTCCACCTGCTTCAATAGCCATGTTAGTCATGGCAAATCTGTCATCCATTGAAAGGTACTTAATACCGTCTCCAACAAATTCCATTGAACGGTATAAAGCTCCGTCCACACCGATTAAACCGATAATGTGAAGGATAACGTCTTTTCCGCTAACCCACTTAGCAGGCTTTCCTGTTAAATTAAACTTAATAGCTGATGGTACTTTAAACCAAGCCTTTCCTGTTGCCATACCGGCAGCCATGTCTGTACTACCTACACCTGTTGAAAATGCACCAAGTGCACCATATGTACATGTATGTGAATCTGCACCAATAACAACGTCACCAGCAACAACCAGACCTTTCTCAGGTAGTAAAGCATGTTCAATACCTACCCTTCCTGTTTCAAAATAATTAGTAATCTGATTTTCTTCTGCAAAATCTTTAACACACTTGTAAAGTTCTGCTGACTTGATATCTTTATTTGGTGTAAAGTGGTCGGGTACTAATGCAATCTTATCTTTGCAAAAAACACAATCCACATTCATTTTTTTCATTTCACCAATAGCAACCGGAGCTGTAACGTCATTTCCAAGTACTAAATCTAAGTTAGCTTCAATTAACTGACCGGCTTTAACTTCATCAAGACCTGCATGTTTTGCGAGAATCTTCTGTGTCATTGTCATTCCCATAATGCTTTCCTCCTAGTTTATATTTAAGTTGCCACAAAACCTAAAGTTACGACAAACCTAATTTTTATTATAATCCCTACTATTCTAAAACAAAAACATTTCTTAGTCAATGATGTAAAGCCACCATATCTTGATTTTAATTAATTATATTGTTTGATACATTTTTTAATATTAGTGATATTATGCCTATAAAAATTAACATTACAATAAAAAAAACAGGCTACTATAACATAGAAGTCTGCATTTCTTATACCTTTTTGTAAAATTTTATTTTATAATAGTTTGTAAGTTTCTAAATAGCGGAGACGGTGGGATTCGAACCCACGTGCCCGGGTGGACAACTTGATTTCGAGTCAAGCTCGTTACGACCACTTCGATACGTCTCCATGTTTTTACAACATTTATTTTATACCATATTTTGACTTTTGTTACAAGGAGATATTACAATGAGGTACAATTCCCTTAATTCATATTTAAAAGAAAAATTCGGATGCAAAATATATAAACTTGCCCTTTCAGGCGGTCTGTCCTGCCCTAATCGTGACGGAACCATTAGTACAGGAGGCTGTATTTTTTGCAGTAATGGTGGTTCAGGAGATTTTGCTGCAGACAAGATGTTGTCTATTACTGAGCAGATTGAAAGTGCTAAGAACAGAGTTTCAGCCAAAATCAAAAATGGAAAGTATATAGCTTATTTCCAGTCTTTCACTAATACTTATGGGGATATTGATTATCTTAGAAGTATCTTCACGGAAGCTATTAATCACCCGGATATTGTGGCTCTTTCCATTGGCACCAGACCTGATTGCCTTCCTGATGAAGTTTTAAACCTTCTAGGTGAATTAAACAAATTTAAGCCTGTATGGGTTGAGCTTGGACTTCAGACCATTCACGAAAATACTGCCAAGTATATTAACCGTGGTTACACTTTGGACGTTTTTAATACAGCCGTTAATAACCTGAACAAAATTAACGTTGATGTTATTGTTCATTTAATTATCGGTCTTCCTTTTGAATCCAAAGAGGATATTCTTGAAAGTGTTAAGTATGTTTCGTCTATGAATATTTCAGGCATAAAGCTTCAACTTTTACATGTATTAAAAAATACCCCTTTAGAAAAGGAGTATTCTTTAAATAAATTTGAAGTTCTATCCATGGAAGAATATGTAGACATTATTGCTGAATGTTTACGTTATATTCCCAAAAGCATAGTTATCCATCGCCTAACCGGTGATGGTCCTAAATCAATTCTCGTTGCCCCTCTGTGGAGCGGTAACAAGAAAGCTGTTCTTAATTATATGAACAAGCGCTTCAATGAACTTAATGTTATCCAGGGAAGTCTTTGTTCTTAAGGTTGACTATTCTGTACTGTTTCCGGAATAGTTTCATTCTCATTAACATTCTCTGAAACAGGTGAAGTCTCCTCACCTGTTTCAGTTTCCATATTTTCTGTAGATGATTCGCTTTCAATCTCTGTTGTTTCCTCAATTATTGCTGATTCCGTTTCTCCTGTAGGTTCTTCCGGAACAACATTTATTTCATCATCAATTTCAATATCCGGCTCAACATCTATCTTTGTTTTTTCAACCTGTTTAATAAGTATAAATATGCTCTTCTTGCACATCTTCTTAATACTTACTTTTTCTTTTTCAGCAATCTTTATACAAAGAGCTGCCTTACCTTCTGAAACCTTATTCTTCTTAGCTACTTTCTTTATTTTTTCATTGCTAACACAATTCTGATAAATTGTTGCACATTTTACTTTTTTATCTTTCTTTACCTTTTTTGTGTAATCTTTTACTTCTTTAAGCTTTTCTTCTCCGGCTTTTTTGTCATCAGTAACTACTGAAACAAGCATTGCGCTGTTGTCTTTCTTAAGATATCCTTTCTTTTTTAAGCCTGACACAACCATTTCGACAGCTTCGCCATAAGTTGTATCATCTTTTAATTTTTTCTTAACCTTTTTAACTACTTTCTTTGCATCCTTGTTTGATGCTTTAATACTTTCAACCGTATTATCTTTCTTTACTTTCATTGTAATGCTTGGATTTACGTCTATTGTAATTGTAAAAGCTGTAGCCATCTTTGGATCCGGTGCCGTTGGTGTAACGTTAGGCTTAAACCACATTGATGACAATACTGCTACAAGCACTAAGCAGGCTACTACTGCAATAACCTGTGGAATCCATAAGTATTTGCCCTTGTCCTTTTTTTCTTCAAATAAAGGTTCGTTGTTAAACAAATCCTCTTCTGATTCTATTGGTTCAATCGGTTTTTCTAAAACCTTTTCTAAAATATCAGGAGCCATTTTGTCAAGTTCCTGATTTAATTGTTCTTTAATATCTTTTTCCTGCATAATGACCTCCTATTCTTTAATAAATTCCCTTAGTTTCTTTAATGACCTGTTATACTTTGAAAGAACTGTCGATAATGGTATTCCTGTTATTTTTGATATTTCCCTGTGTTTCAAACCATCAATCATATGTAATACTACAATTGTCCTTTCCTGTTTATTTAGTATTTCAAATGCCTTTTCTAAAACCATTTCATTCTCTACATCCTTATGTTGCTTAACTCCGGTTCCAAGTCCCTCTGAAACGTATTTTTCAACTTCATCAAAATCAACGCTTACGCCTTTGGATTTCTTTCTTACAAAATCCAAGAACTGATTCTTCGCCACCGCACACATCCAGGTCATAGGTGTGCCCTGTTTCCTGTACAAATGACTTCCATTTCTTATTCTTATATATGTGTTCTGTAACAAATCTTCAGCATCTTCCTTATTCTTAGTCAGTGCCAAGAGGAAACCATATATTTGTCTGTATGATGCATAATACAATTCAGTAAAAGCGGCATCATCCCCATTTGCTATTTTTTCAAATAGTCCTTCATCAATGATATTAGTCTGTTCTTTCTCCATAATTAACCCTACTCTTCATTGGTCTGTTATATATAATACGTATATAATTGCATTTTTATTGCAAACCTTTTTTAATTAATAATCTACTTGTGCCATATAAAGATTATAATACATTCTTCTTTTTTCTAAAAGCTGTTTATGGCTTACTTCTTCCATTATTTTTTCAAAAAAAGCGGGTAAGCTAAAAAGCAGCCTACCCGCGTATGATTCAACTTCTAATCTAATAAGAATTATATACCAAACATATCCACTAAAGAGGGCTATGATTAGACTTATGTACCATTCTTATTATTAATAAAAATATTAGTTGTTGATTAACTTATCACCTTCATTGTTCCAGCTGTAAAGTTTTCTGATCTGTTCACCAACTTTTTCTGATGGATGTTCAGATGCTAACTTTCTCATAGCCTTGAAGTGTACCTGACGTCCTGCTGGTGACATATCAAGTAAG
>ERZ772889.1091-NODE-1091-length-26232-cov-3.283531_pt1 | contig 26232 bp, 17 predicted proteins | sample MGYA00512127_ERZ772889 | MGnify/ENA primary metagenome ERZ772889 (study PRJEB29015, sample SAMEA2737689) | human gut metagenome | biome: human gut; feature: human-associated habitat; material: faeces | place: China | collected 2012 ...
AGGCTGTAGAGTACTTGTATCAGGACGTGGGCGTGCATTGTGATATTTTGTGTATACAAAACCTAGGGCATAATACCCAGTGTTATACTCCGAATGTAACTTGAAAATTGCATAAAAAACAGGAACGAACAAAGTCCGTCCCTGTCGGCATTTCAAGTATGTAAGCGATGTGAGATCATATCTCGCTGTCATTGTAGCACTCGAACACCTTTTCAGCATGAGCCTTGTCAGCGTCGCTCTGCCTTGTGATAAGGCTAACGATAGGTACAAGAACAAGTCCGAAAAGCATTGCAAATGCGCCTGCATTGATAGGCGAGGCAAGGTTTATGCCCCAAAGTGTTCCTGTGTGTCCTGCAAGGGTGTAGTATGCCATGTGTACCACTGTTATGCCTACTCCTGCGATAAAGCTTGCCATGCAGGCTGCCTTTGTTACGCCCTTCCAGAAAAGTCCGTACATAAACGGCGCAAGAAATGCTCCTGCAAGTGCGCCCCATGAGATAGACATGAGAGTTGAAATTACTGTCTGTGGATTTTCAAGAGTGATTATTGCAAGCACAACTGAGATGATAAGAAATACGGCAATGAAAATTCTCATTGTGATAAGCTGTTTTTTCTCGTCCATTTTTTCTTTCATTATAGGCTTGATAAGGTCGATAGTCAAAGTGGAGCTTGATGTAAGCACCAGTGATGAAAGCGTTGACATTGAAGCCGAAAGCACAAGAACGATAACAAGTCCGAAAAGCAGTGAAGGAAGCTTTTCCATCATAGTCGGAACTATTCCGTCAAAACCGCCCTCAGGAAGTCCGTCAGCGCTATTGACAAAAAGTCTGCCGAAGCCACCAAGGAAGTAACAGCCGCCTGCTACCACTACTGCAAAGAATGTAGATACGATGGTGCCTGTTTTGATAGCCTTGTCGTCTTTTATTGCATAGAATTTCTGCACCATTTGCGGAAGTCCCCATGTGCCGAGAGAGGTAAGAATAACAACGCCTGCAAGGTTTATAGGGTCAGGGCCGAATAGTGACGAATATGCACCCTTGTCGCCATTTGCGCCAGGAATATCACCAAGCAGGTCAAGAGAATTTCCAAGGCCACCGTTTTCGCCAAGCACTGCAAGCACTACCGCCGCAATGCCTACAAGCATTACTATTCCCTGAATAAAATCGTTCAGTGCTGTAGCCTTGTAGCCACCCATGATAACATACACCGCAGTGAAAACTGCCATGCCGATTATACAATATTTGTAAGGAATGCCAAAGCCCTTCTCAAAAAGTCTTGACAAGCCGTTGTAGACTGAAGCCGTATAAGGGATAAGGAATACGAACACGATAAGTGCCGAAACTATCTTCAAAGGCTTGCTGTTGTATCTCTTTTCAAAATATTCAGGCATGGTCTTTGCCTCAAGGTGCTTTGACATTATCCTTGTACGTCTGCCCAAAACTTTCCATGCAAGCCATGAGCCTATGACGGCGTTTCCGATTCCTACCCATGTGGAAGCCACACCGTAATTCCAGCCGAATTTTCCTGCGTAGCCTACAAAAATTACTGCCGAGAAGTATGAAGTTCCATATGCAAAGGCTGTGAACCATGCTCCAAGACCTCTTCCTCCCAGTACAAAATCATTGACGCTTGCCGATTTTCTGCGGTAATAAACACCTATGCCTATCATAAGTGCAAGGTATAATACCAATACTATCCACCTTGCTGTCAATCTAATACACTCCTTTTACTTCATGTGTCGCTTTAAAGCTTTTATGCTTTTGCGTTTTTACTTGCTAAAGTACAATGATACTATTATAGTACAAAGCGGAGTATTTGTCAATACGGACAGGCATAAAAAAAGCCACCGCAAAGGGAAATTTTGCGGCAGCTTTTTTGGTGAAAATCACGAAGTTTACCTGTGTAAAACATCATCGTTCATCGTGACGGTCGCTTTCGCCTGCGGTGATACAAAGGCACATTGTCACAACGCCCACAAAACCGCCTACCAGCGTTCCTGCAAAAAATTCAAGCATAAAAACACCTCCTGCGGATAGTGTGGGCATTTAGCGAAAATGTTATGCAGATAAAGTGGGCAGGGTATAGAAAACTTATTTCAGTATGCGATCTTTACAGTCAGAACCATTACAGCGAGAAAAGCGATATTTGCGGCTGTGAAATATGCGAAATATCTGCCTTTGATATGGGGGTGGCTGCGGCATATCTGCTTGTAGGATATAAGGCTAGCCATGGAGGCGATAAGAGTGCCAAGGCCGCCTATGTTCGTTCCTATTATAAGTGCGTTCAGCTTGTTGGTGAAGCCTGAAAGGAGTATAGCGCATGGAACGTTGCTTATTATCTGACTTGCGGCAACGGCAATAAAAAGCTCGTGACCGTTTATTATGCTGCTGAGGACACTGCGGAAAAAATCTACTCTGCCCATATTTCCGATAAAGATGAAAAATCCGCAGAATGTAAGAAGCAGTGAGTAATCAACTGTTTTAAGCACGTTTCTGTCAGCAATGGCAGAGAAAGCAAGTGCGCAGAGGGTTGTTATCTGCCATGGGATAAGCCTTGCAACTGTAAGCAGGCAAAGGACAAAAAGCAGTACGTATCCTGAAAGCTTTGTCTTGTCTTTAGTCGAATATGTATCGAAGTTTTCAGCAGTTATATCTGTCTTGACAGACAGCTTTCCTGACTTTTTACACACTGCAAGCGTCCACAGAAAAAGCATCGCTCCTGCCACAATAGTAAAGGGAAGCATAAGTACAAGAAAATCTTCCAGCTTCATATCTGATACACCAAAAAGGTATAGATTCTGAGGATTGCCTATAGGCGTGAGCATACTGCCAAGATTTGCGGCAATGGTCTGCAGAACGACAATGGGTATGAGAAGCTTGTTGCCTGCTTCACCGAGAGTTGATAGGGCGGTGAGAGTGAGGGGAACAAAGGTCAGAAGTGAAACGTCATTTGTTATGAACATACTTGAAAAGAAGCAAAGCCCCACAAGCACTATGGAAAGCTGAAATGCGGTATTGACTTTGCTTATGATGAATTTTGCACTGCGTTCAAAAATGCCAAGACCTTTGCAGCCCTCGGTCACTGTCATAAGAGAGAACAGAAGTCCAAGTGTTCGGAAGTCGATATAGCTTGCATATGCTTTGTCAGGTGTGATGAAAAATGCAGATATAACGGCTAAAAGCATTGCCACTATCAGGACGGTTTCTTTTTTAGCAAAGGCGATCGCTTTGTTTATGTTTTTCATTTTATCATTTCCTGTCGTTTATTCATATGATAAAATTATATCATGAAAATGATATTATTACAAGATTTTGAGCTGCTTTAAGAAAAAAACTTGACAAGTTTAAATAACCATGTTATAATAACGATGTTATTATAACATGGTTATTTTCAGGCAGGTGCAAAATGAGAACGGAAACAGCAGGAGTTACAGAAACTCTTATAGAGAGTGCAAAAAAAGAATTTCTTGAACACGGCTTTCAAAATTCAAATCTTCGCAGGATCTCTTCTGAGAGCGGAGTAAGTACGGGGTCTATATATACACGCTTTGGGGACAAGGCTGGACTTTTTTCGGCGGTGGTAAAGCCGGCTGCAGACGGACTTATGGAGTTGTATCTTGAAAGCATAACCGCTGCAAGGGAGAGCGGCGACCCTGCGGAGGCGACAAGTCAGGGCAATGAGGGAACTGAGCTTGTGCTGAAATATATTTATGAAAACTTTGACGTTTTCAAGCTTATCTTCTGCCACTCGGCAGGAACGGAGTATGAGTATTATTTTGACGAGCTTGCTGAGATAGAGGAAAAGTATTACAGGGAGTTTGTAAAGCAGTTTTCAAGGCGTGAAAACATGGTGAGCGACTTCTTTATACACGTTATCTGCCGAACAGGCTGGTCTTATATTTACGAGGTGGTCTCTCATGATCTTTCTTATGATGAGGCGCAGATCTTTATGAAAAGCATAAGAGAGTTCTGCTTCGCAGGCTGGGGGAAAGTTCTGGGGCAGAATTATGAGGATCTGGGCTTGTAGGGTCTTGGTGTCGTTCGGGTTTTTAGTAGAACTTTGAGCAGGGAGCGGGACTTCGCATTTCTGCAAAGCAGAAATTGCGCCGCTCCCCTACAGAAAAGATGTCAAAATCATTTGACTTTTTTAACATTTTCAGCAACCCCTTATAGGGTGTTGCTTTTTAAATGGCAATAAGTTAGTTAAATCTAACTATATAAACAAACAGGAGGTATTGTTGTGAAAAAGAAAGAGAAAAAGAAAAGTTCCTTTGCAGTTCTTATGCACTATGCAGGCGGACATAAGTATTATTCCTACGCTTCTGCTGTTCTTGCTGTAATAAGTGCATGGATAGCACTGATACCGTTTTATGATGTTTGGCGCATCATAAAAGAGATACTCAGGGTAAGACCTGATTTTTCAAAGGCGGAGAACATAAGCCGATACGGCTGGGAGGCTGTGGGCTTTGCACTTCTTGGAATGGTGTTTTATATCGCTGCGCTAATGTGTTCTCACAAGGCAGCGTTCAGGGTGCAGGCTAACATGAGAGTGAGCATGATGAAGCATATTATGAAGCTTCCGCTTGGTTATGTTGAAGCTGAGGGAACAGGAAAGATAAGAAAGATAGTTATGGATTCAAGTGCGTCAACGGAAACCTATCTTGCCCACAATTTTCCTGACAAGGCTGTTTCAATTGCGACCCCTGTGGGTCTGCTTGTTATGATGTTCATATTCGACTGGCGGCTTGGACTTATTAGCCTTATCCCTGCGTTCATCGCATTTGTGCTTATGGGCACGCTTATGATGGGTCCTAAAATGGCGGAGGATATGAAGCAGTATCAGAATGCACTTGAAAAAATGTCCTCTGAGGCGGTGGAGTATGTTCGTGGAATACCTGTTGTAAAAACCTTTGGTCAGACGATATTTTCTTTCAAGCGTTTCAAGCTTGCTATTGACGAATATGAAAAGTGGACTCTTGGATACACAAAGAACATGATGCTTCCGATGATATGCTTCACCACTGCGGCAAACGGCATTTTTGCGGCGCTTATAATTGCGGCTTTCAAACTCACTTCCCATGGAGTTACGGACGAGTTTGTTCTTAATCTTTTCTTTTATGTGATAATAACTTCTATTCTTACTGTAACGCTTATGAAGATAGCATATGCAGGAGAGTCACAGATGTTGGTGGACGACGCTGTGAACAGAATGTATTCTATTCTTGAAACTGAGCCGCTTGCTAAGACAAAGAGCGGTGAAACTCCAAAGGACTCATCTATCCAGCTTGACAATGCGGTGTTTGCTTATGACAATGCAGAGAGCAACGCTGTTGACGGAATAACGATGAACATAAAGGCAGGAGAGCATATTGCGGTAGTAGGTCCCTCAGGGGGAGGAAAGACCACCCTTTGTTCGCTTATCGCACGTTTCTGGGACGTAAAGAGCAGCTCTATAAAGATAGGAGGGGCAGACGTGAGAAACATTCCGTCAGAGGAGCTTATGAAGTATGTTTCATATGTTTTCCAGGACAGCAAGCTTCTTAAAATGAGTATTCTCGACAACGTGCGAATGGGCAGACCTGACGCCACGGACGAGGAAGTTATGCAGGCGCTTCGTGACGCACAGTGCATGGATATAATCGAGAAGTTCCCTGAGGGTGTTGATACTATGATCGGCTCAAAGGGCATATACGTTTCGGGGGGCGAGTGTCAGAGGCTTTCTATTGCAAGGGCGTTTTTGAAAAATGCGCCTGTGCTTATACTTGATGAGGCGACGGCTTTTGCCGACCCTGACAACGAGAGGTCTGTTCAGCAGGCTTTTGAGAGGCTTTCAAAAGACAAGACAGTTATAATGATAGCACACAGGCTTTCAACGGTAACAAATGCAGACCGCATTTACGTTCTGTCTGAGGGCAGGATAGCAGAGAGCGGAAAGCATGAGGAGCTTATAGAGCAGGGCGGGATCTACAGCCGTATGTGGAACGAATACAACAGGTCTGTAAGCTGGCAGGTCAGAAAGGCAGGGGTTTGATTATGAGCTTCACGGAAAAATTAAAACACAAATATGCCCTTTCAGACAAGGGTGCAAAAGGCATGATAAGGGCGTTTATTGCTGTTACGCTTGCTAACCTTGTGCTTATGCTCCCTGTGGGGCTTTTATATGTGCTTTCCTCATATCTTCTTGAGGGAGAGCTTCCAAGAGATAAGTTCTGGCTTTTTATTGGGGCGATAGTGGGAGCGCTTTTGCTTATTGCCCTTACAACGCTGTTTCAGTATAAGTCCACGTTTTACTCTACATATGTTGAAAGCGGTGTAAGACGAAGGACGCTTGCGGAAAAGCTCAGGAAGATACCCCTTTCATACTTTGGCAAGAAAGACCTTGCCGACCTTACGAACACTATCATGACGGACTGTGCAATGATAGAAACAGGCTCTTCGCATTGGATACCTGAGCTTGTGGGCGGTATCGTCTCTACTACTATCATTGTTATAAGCTTGTTTTTCTTTGACTGGAGAATGGCTCTTGCTTCAGTTTGGGTAATGCCGGTAGCATTTATGATAGTTATTTCTTCAAAGAAGGTTATGTCAAGGATACACGAAAAGACGATGAAATATCGTATAGATTGCATTGACGGCATTCAGGAGGGACTTGAAACTCTCCGTGACCTGCGTTCATATAACATGACAGAGAAATACTCTGAGGGGCTTGAAAAGAAGATAAAGGCTGTGGAAAAGCACGCTATCGTGGCGGAGTTTGCAAATGCGGTATTTGTATGCTCAGCGCAGATGATACTAAAGCTCGGTATTGGAACTGTGGCTGTTGTGGGAAGCTCGCTTCTTGTAAAGGGTGAGATAACGGTGCTGACGTTCTTTATGTTCCTGCTGGTGGTAACAAGAATGTATGAGCCGCTTCAGATAGTGCTTCAGAATTTGGCTGCTATAATAAGCCTTGACGCAAACTGCAATCGTATGGACGAGATACTTTCGCACGAGGAGCAGTCGGGCAGTGATAAGCTTGACAACAAGGGTTATGATATCACATTCGATCATGTTGCTTTTTCATACAAGAGTGAAGAGCAGGTGCTTTCCGATGTAAGCTTCACTGCAAAGCAGGGGGAGATAACAGCACTTATCGGTCCGTCCGGCGGAGGAAAGACCACTGTTGCAAGGCTTGCGGCAAGATTTTGGGATAATGACAAGGGCAAGATAACTGTTGGCGGAATGAATGTTGCAGACGTTGACCCTGAGAAGCTTTTGTCACTTTACTCTATCGTTTTCCAAGATGTAACGCTGTTTAACAACACTGTTATGGAGAATATCAGGATAGGCAGAAAGGACGCAACGGACGAGGAGGTTATGGCGGCGGCAAGGCTTGCACACTGCGAGGATTTTGTTGAGAAGATGCCTGACAAGTGGAACAGCATGATAGGAGAGAACGGCTCGGAGCTTTCGGGCGGTGAAAGACAGCGTATATCCATAGCGAGGGCATTTCTAAAGGACGCTCCTATCATTCTTATGGACGAGGCTACGGCTTCTCTGGACGTTGACAACGAGTCGCTTATACAGGAGTCTATCGCAAAGCTTATACAGAACAAGACTGTGCTTATAATAGCACACAGAATGAGAACTGTTGACGGTGTGGACAAGATAGTTGTGCTTAAAGACGGAAAGGTGGCTGAGACAGGCTCGCCTGAGGCGCTTAAAAAGACCAACGGTATCTACAAGCACATGGTTGAGATGCAGCTTTGCTCGGAGAAATGGAAATATTGATATGAATAGAAACCACCGCTGGGAGGAAAGCTCTCGGCGGTGGTTTCGGTTTATTTGCGTATTATTTTGCGGAGATGTTTCCGCTTTCTGATTTTTTGATAAGACCTGCGGTGAGAGCTTTTTTCAGGGTGTAGCTTATTACGCTCTCCGTTATGCCCACAGCTCTTGTGTAGCCGAATTTCTTGGCTGTTTCTCTTACGAGGTCGGCTTCTGAAAGGCTTATCTGCTGGCAAAGCACTTCTTTCACGGCATTTATTATCTCCTCGGAGGGGATATCCTCCATGCTTCGCTTGTTGGTATCGTCGCTTGTGCGATAGATAGAATAGCTTTCAGGGGATTGACCCTCTTTCCAAAGGAAAACTCTGTTTTCATCGGCTGTGGCGAATGGTGAAACGCCTTGTGCGGCATCGGCAAAGACGCTTTCCACTCTTGAGCCGCTTCGTGTTATGCCCCATGCGGTGAAAACCTTTCTCATGAAAAGCTTCTCGCTTATTGGCGCTTCTGCGGCGATCACCTTTTCGGCTGTTTCCCTTATTTTCTGCTTGTTTTCGGGCTTATAAAAGTCATCAGATGTACCCATTATGCCAATATCTGCGGTCACATAGGGCTGTGCAAAGGCTGATGTGAGGGCGGAAGCTTCCTCTCTTTCAAACTGCGCTGTGGCATAGACGGCAGGCTTTGAGGCGGGAGCTGTTTCGGCTTCATGCTTTGGTGCGCTGTCTATGGCGGCTTTTATGTTTCCAAGAACTCGGTCCTTATCGTCAAACCAATCGAGCGTCCACACTCTCAGGATATTCCAGCCAAGACCGTTAAGCACGCTTGGCTGTAGGATAAATCTATCCTGTGCGGTTGAGCTGTGGAGGGTGTTTTCACCATCAAGGAGTATGCCCAAGAGATACTCCTTTTCGTTGTCAGGGTCGATTATGCCGATATCAACTTTGAACTCGGAGCTTCCGATGTTGCATTTCACCCCATAGCCAAGCTCTTTTATGGCTTTTGCGATACACTCTGTTACAGTGCTGTCGCTTGTGCTTTTTGTGGTGCTGTGGGCTGTTACGGCAAGCTTTCCACGCTCGGCAAACTCCAGGAAGCCTTTAAGTCCTGCAACGCCCTCGGAACGTGTTCTTGAAAGGTCTATCTGCTCAGGACGGAGGACAGAGTAGACTATCATGGCTTTTCTTGCACGGGATATTGCTACATTAAGTCTTCGCCAGCCGCCGTCACGGTTGAGAGGGCCGAAGTTCATTGAAACTTGTCCCTTTTCGTCAGGACCATAGCCAACAGAGAAGAGTATAACGTCACGTTCGTCGCCCTGAACGTTTTCAAGGTTTTTGATGAAGACCGGCTCCGGTGACTTTCTGTCAAGCTCTTCAAGCTCAGGGTGGTTTGCCCACTCTTCGCAGAGCATATCGTCAATGAGATTTTGCTGAACGGAGCTGAATGTTACAACACCTATGCTGTCATTGCGGAGCTTTTCATCGCTCATTCGTCTTATTATCTCGTCAACAACGGCTCTTGCTTCTGCCTTATTCTGCTTTGTTCTGCCCTTGTCATAGTGACCCTCCGGGTGGATAATGCTCACCTTTGAAATGAGGTCGTTATGGGACGGGAATGTGAGAAGCTTATTGTCATAGTATTTCATGTTGCTGTAGGCAATAAGGCTCTCGTGGCGTGAACGATAATGCCATTTGAGATACTGCTGCGGCATGGAGATAGCAAGGCAATCGTCAAGGAGGCTTTCGAGGTCTTCTTTTTCGCTGTTTTCTTCGTCTACCCGATTTGAGGAGAAGAAGTTTGTTGGCGGGAGCTGTTTAGGGTCGCCCACAATAACAACGTTCTCGCCCCTTGCGATAGTGCCTGCGGCTTCGGCTGTTGGCAGCTGTGAAGCTTCGTCAAAGATAACAAGGTCGAATTTCGGGAATGACGGGTCTATATACTGTGCAACTGATATGGGGCTCATGAGCATACAAGGGCAGAGCTTGCGGAGAAGATTTGGTATCTTATCGAAAAGGCTTCTAAGCGACATCATTCTGCCGTTGCTCTTTATGGCACGTTTGAGTATGCCCATTTCAGAGGTGGAAGCGCAGGCTGAGCCTTGGGCAGGTATTTTTGCGGAAAGACGAGCCAAAAGCTCCTGTATAGTCAGGCGTGAGAATTTATCGAGAGTGTCTTTGAACTGTGTGATAAGGTCGTTTGCACTGTTACTGCTGAACTGGCTAAGACGTTTATCGCTGTTTATTATCATAAGTGCAAGCTGGTAGTTTAGCGTGCAGGAGTATGCTTTTTCTACGTTTTCGCTGTCAACATTGCCTGTGCGGTAGCTATCGCTGACACCTGAAAGTCCGTTGTCGGAAAGCTCTTTGTCAACGCTGTTGAACTGGGCGGCGTATCTAAGCTTATCGGCGCTTTCGGCATAGGTATTAAGCTTTTCTGCAGATAAGCCAAGCCAATCTGCACTTGCTTCTATGGCGGTCATGTTGGCTGAGAAGCTGTCCTCAAAGGCTGAAAGCTTTTCAAGGAACGAGGAGAGAGCCTGTCCTTCAGAAGTGCAGTTTGCTTTTCCGATAGTCTGAGCCATTTGTGCAGGGTCAGCACCCGCTTTCTGCTTAATGGCATTCATAATGCTGTCGGTTTTTGAAACGGCTTTTTCAAGGACATTCCAATCGGTCTGCTCGTTCATGTAAATACCTGTGAGAAGCGCTGTTACATCTGACGGCAGGCTTCGCAGGAAGTCTTTCTTTTCGCTTATGGTGCAAAGCTTATCGAGAATTTCACCAAGGTTTGCTTTTGTAACGTAAGCAGGGTCTTTGGCGTGGAGTTTTATTCCCTTTGTGAGCTTTCCAAGCTTCATGGCTTTTGGCAAAAACCAGCTTTGCTCTGCCTGCTTATAGAGCATTTTCGATTCTGACGCAGGAAGGTCAAAAATGCTTTTTTCAAAATGGCTGAGGATATCGGTGCAGAGAGCGGTATACTCTTTTCCTACGGCAAGAGTATCTTTGATCTTTTGCAGGGTGATATCATAGTGAGGTGCGCAGAGAAGTCCGTCAAGAAGTTCACCGTCAGCGGTGGAAGCTTTGTATATGTCAGAAAGCATTTTTACTGCTGTCTTGTCAAGGTCGCCGCTGTAGCTATAAGCCTGTGCGAGAGTTTGAGCGCACTGAGAGGAAGCGGTGGCTTTTTGGGCAAGGTCGGCGGCTTCAGTGTGGAACTTGTCACGCTGTTCCATAGAATATGATGTAATGCCGATATCTTTAAGTGGGAAGTCGGCAAAGTCGCCTGTTTCGGCTATGGCTATTGAATATCTATGCACAAGGTCGCTGAAGCGGTCGAGAGTTTCCTTTGCTATGTTTGTGAGAATATCTTTTGAAACTGATATTTTGTCTTTTTCGGATATACTGCGCTCATAGGCTGATATAGCTTCATAAAGGGTCACACCACAGTTACGCTTTTCGTGAAGTGCGGTTATGGTATCGTTGAGCTGGGCTTTCTGAGCTTTGAGCCTTGCGGCTTCGGCTGAATACTCCTCGGGAGATTTTATTTTGCCCACTTCAAGGGCTTTGTCAAGCTCTGCAAGGACAGTGGTCTTGTTTGTTTTATTGGAGTGGAGTTCAAGACAGAACGGATCAAGCCCTAGATTTGCAAGACGTTTCTGCACCACGTTGAGGGCTGCCATTTTTTCGGCAACGAACAGCACGCTTTTATCATTATAGAGTGCGTTTGCTATCATATTTGTGATAGTCTGAGATTTTCCTGTTCCCGGAGGGCCGTGAAGAACAAAGCTTTGGCCGTTTCCTGCTGCGGCAATGGCGGCAAGCTGTGAGGAGTCTGCGCTCATTGGCACTGCCATGTTTTCAAGGTCAAGGTCGGAATCTATATTCTCAGGGGTTATGCTTATATCCTCGGGGGCATAGGTGAGAGAGCCAGCCATAAGGCTGGACACCACCTTGTTTTGGCTTATCTCCTCTGAGCGGTTGCGCAGGTCGTTCCACATTACGAACTGGCTGAATGAGAACAGACCGATAAAGGCATATTCCTCGATGTTCCAACGCTTTTTGCCCATGACAGCCTGACGGATAGTATTGAAAACAAGGGGCAGGTCTATGCCGTGTTCGTCAAGTGGTAGAGGGTCAAGACCTGTGATACTGATGCCGTGGTCTTGGCGGAGATATTCAAGAAGCGTGACGTTTATCTGAGTTTCTTCCTGTCTGCTCCTTATTATATAGCCTTTATTGCGTGTGTTGCGGACGATATCTATAGGGATAAGCACCAAAGGGGCATAGCGTGGCTTTTCGGAAAGGTCGCTTTCATACCAGCGGAGAAGTCCCAGAGCGAGGAAAAGGGTGTTGCTGCCGTTTTCCTCCATGCTCACCTTTGCGGAGCGGTAGAGGTTTTTTAGGGCAGAGTCAAGGTCGGCTTCATTAAGGAACGTTCTTATGCGGTTGTTTTTGAACTCGTTCTCGGCGATATTTGTCACAAGGTCCTTTTCGTTCTCAATAGCGAATATTTTTGCGTCACGAGTGGAAACTGTCCACTCGGTAGGTATTTCCATGATACGGAAGTCACTTCCGCTTGCAAGCTCGTCCTCAAGCTTTCCAAGGTCTGCGGTCATAAGCTGCATGGTGTTCTTTGTGACACGGAAGTTCAAAAGAGAATTTCGCAGGCTGAAATCAAGGAGCTTTCTTTCCCATATGCGCATTTTTGTGACTGGTTTATCGTTGCCCTCTGCCACTTTGCCAAGAAGCGAGCTGTCAAGCTCGGAGGGGGCGAGAATCTCTTTTGGCTTGTCGGATCCTTCTGCAAGCTGCAGACCTGAATAGGTTTGCTCGGGACGCAGCGGGATAGGTCTTATGCCACTTCCACGGGTGCGGATAATGTCTATGACGCATTGAAATTCCATGTTGCTTATATGGTCTTTGCCGTGTTTCATGGCATGGTCGAAACGCTCGACATCGTGAACGTTGCTGTCAACAAAGTCTGTACACTCTACAAGGAGCATTTCTTCGGCATTTTTTTCAATGGCGGAAACATCGTCAACGCAACAATCTGCGAAAGTTTCGTTTTCAAGCCAACAGCCGCAGAATGCGTGACCTGTCATGAAAAACAGCAGAGGGTGAAGTCCCACCGCTTCAAGGCAGGCGGCATAAAGCACCGCAAGGTCAAGACAAGTACCCATTTTTTGCTCCAAGACCTTATGCGGCAGGCGTATCCTCTGACCTATGACTTCATAGCTTGCAGGGGGATCGTTGTAGACTATTTTCTGCTGAACAAGGGCGGCAAAAATTGCTGCCATTTGAAGCTTCACGTTGTTTGGGTTGTTGGTCTGATAGCCTGTGAAAGAGGGGTCGCCTTTCCACTTTTTCAGGAACGTGGAAGCGTCATGAATGACTGGGGAGAGCGCAGGGTGATTTGGCGTAACAAATGCGGCTATCATCTCAGGCATTATGTTCAAACCGCTCCACTGATCGCAGGCGAGAAGCTCTATAGTGTTCTGATAGGTGAAGATATTTTCTCCCTTTTGAAGCACCTCAATGGTGATATTGCCAACCATTTTTTCTGTAAGAGAGAAAAGAAGATCTGTGTTGGTAGATATCCTCACGGGGGATATCTCGGCAGAACCTTTTGCGGGGATAGAGCCGATATAATATGTAAATTCCTTTGCAAACTCAGGCTCAAAGGTTATTTTAAGTCCGATATTCTCAAGGGCTTCCTCTGAGTTGTTATTTACTACAAGGCTTCTTATGACAGGGACATAGTTTTGCTGCATGGCAAAGTTTATAGATGCGTTTATGTGTCCGCCGACAGTGACGATATTATCCACTTTTACCCCTCCGACAATAAATTTTTTAATAAGGAACACCGAACAAGGAGTGTGCGGTGTAGCCGTATGTACTCATTATAGCACAAATAAACACATTGTGCAATATTTTTCCTGAGGACATGATATGCTATATAAAAAGTAAACCCATTGTTCATAGTATCTTTATTGAATAGGTGGGAGGGTTGTGCTATAATACACTTTGAAATTCAATAGAAAATTTGGAAAGGTGAAAGCTATGGAAAGAATACTTGATTGGAACAAATATCTTGATACTGCGGCGAAAATGGTTTCTGAGGGAATCGTTATGCTCAAAAATAATAACAATGCTCTGCCACTTGATACAGAAAAAGAGGTGGCTGTTTTCGGACGCATACAGTTTCATTACTATAAAAGCGGAACAGGCTCGGGAGGAATGGTGAACGTTACTAAGGTAGTGAACATTCTGGACGGGCTTATTGATAATGGTGCAAAGGTCAATGAGAAGCTTCTTGACACATACAGAAAATGGGACAAGGAAAACCCGTTTGACTTAGGCGAGGGCTGGGGCGGAGAGCCGTGGTCGCAGAAAGAGATGCCACTTGACGAGGGGCTTGTCAAAGAAACTGCAAAAAGCTGTGAAACTGCCATTGTGATAATAGGCAGGACGGCAGGCGAGGAGCAGGACAATAAGCTGGAGGCAGGCTCTTATTTGCTCAGCGATGATGAGATAGAAATGCTCACGGTGGTGAGGGAGAACTTCAAGAAAGTTGTTTTGCTTCTCAACGTGGGAAATATCATCGATATGACCGACATAAACAGGATAGCCCCCGACGCTGTGCTTTATGTTTGGCAGGGGGGAATGACAGGCGGAAAGGGTACAGCGGACGTTTTGACCGGAAAGGTCAGCCCAAGCGGAAAGCTTCCTGACACTATCGCATCCAAGGCGTCGGACTACCCTTCGGACGCTAATTTCGGCAGGGAGAAAAACAGGGATATTTACGCTGAGGATATTTATGTGGGATATCGCTACTTTGAGACTTTTGCTAAAGAAAAGGTGCTTTATCCGTTCGGATTTGGTCTTTCATACACTGAGTTTGAGATAAAGACGGAAAAGGCTGAGATAACAGAGGGGGCTGTGAAGCTTTCTGTTTTAGTGAAAAATATCGGTTCTTACAAGGGCAAAGAGGTAATAGAGGTCTACTGCGAAGCTCCGCAGGGAAGGCTCGGCAAGGCGGCTAGAGTGCTTTGCGGCTTTGAAAAGACCAGGGAGCTTGTGCCGCAGGAAGAGCAGGTGGTTGAGATTGCAGTGGATATCGCAAAGCTTGCTTCTTATGACGATTCGGGTGTGACGGGCAACAAGTCATGCTATGTGCTTGAAGCAGGGGAATATAAATTCTATGTGGGCAGTGACGTGAGAAGTGCTGAATATGCTTGCAGTTTTGAGCAGGGTGAGGATCTGGTAACAGAAAGGCTCACTCAGTCGCTTGCTCCTGTGGAGAGTTTTGAGAGAATAAAGCCTGTTTGCGAGGGCGGAGCTTTCAGCATTGGCAGAGAGGCTGTGCCTGTATCTGAGGTAGACGAAAGTGCAAGGCGTTTGGAGAAGCTTCCGAAAGAGATAGCATACACTGGTGACAAGGGCATAAAGCTTTGGGACGTTAAGAACGGCAAGAACACAATGGACGAATTTATTGCACAGCTTTCAGACTATGACCTTTCCTGCATTATAAGGGGCGAGGGCATGGGAAGCCCTAGGGTCACGGCTGGTACGGCTTCGGCGTTCGGTGGAGTGTCGGAAAATCTCAATGGCTTTGGCATACCTGCTGGCTGCTGTTCGGACGGTCCGTCGGGTATGAGGCTTGACTGCGGTACAAAGGCTTTCAGCCTGCCGAACGGTACGATGATAGCTTCTTCGTTCAACAAGGAGCTTACAAGGGAGCTTTTCGCTTTTATGGGGCTTGAAATGGCGGCTAACAAGGTGGATTGTCTGCTTGGCCCCGGAATGAACATTCACAGACACCCTTTGAACGGCAGAAACTTTGAGTATTTCTCGGAAGATCCTTTTCTTACCGGCAAAATGGCGGCGGCTGAGTTAAAGGGCATGGCTGGTGCAGGGGTGACAGGTACGATAAAGCACTTCTGTGCGAACAATCGTGAGACAAACAGGCATTTTATCGACTCGGTGGTATCGGAAAGAGCACTCAGGGAGATATATCTAAAGGGCTTTGAGATAGCGGTAAAAGAGGGAGGAGCTTCCTCTGTTATGACCACGTATGGCAGAGTAAACGGCTTGTGGACGGCAGGAAACTTTGACCTTAACACAGTGATACTTCGTGAGGAATGGGGCTTCAAGGGCTTCACAATGACGGACTGGTGGGCGAACATAAACGTTCGTGGAAAAGAGCCTGACAAGACGGATCTTGCAGCTATGGCTAGGGCGCAGAACGATGTTTACATGGTTTGTCCTGACGGAGAAAAGAATGACGACAACACGATTGCTGCCCTTGAAAATGGCGGTATAGAGAGGTGTGAGCTTCAGAGAAATGCGGCAAACATATGCGGTTTTCTTCTTCACACTAATGCTCTTAAGCGTGCGGAGGGTATAGGAGATACTGTCAAGGTGATAAACCGAGAGGACGAGGAGCAGGAGGACGACAAGCCTGTGCAGTTTTATAAGGTAGACCGTGACATAACTCTTGACCTTAGTGATGTTGACACAAAGAAAGGCACTTCCTACAGCTTTGCCCTTGACCTTTCAAACTTCGGTATTTACAGGGTGATAGTCACGGCAAGCTCTACACAGAGCGAGCTTGCGCAGATACCTATGACGCTGTTCAGCATGGGAACTGCGGTGGGTACGTTCACTTTTAATGGCACAGGTGGAAAGGCCGTTTCAATGGAAAAGAAAACGCCTATGTTCTCACGCTTCACAACTTTCAGGATATACTTTGCACAGAATGGGCTTGACCTGCACAGTATCAGGTTTGAGCTGACGGACGAGAAACGTTGATTTAAGGCTAGCGTTATGTTTTGTGCAAGTGAATAAACAGCAAGATCGGTCAGTAGATCCCAAATGGGATCACTGACCGATTTTTTGTGGTATTTGTGGGTGATCTGGGCATGAAAAAAGGACTATCAAACGATAGTCCTGAAACTGTCTTGCTGATACCAAATGGATGCATATCTAAAACAATATAAATTATGACCATTCCGATTAAAAATTATTCCTCCCGGTCAATATTCATTGAACTCATCGATCATTCTGCGATATTCTTTTTCCTCACAATCCACATAATCTTTAGCAAACTGTTCAACCTCAGATATACTGTTTTCCAGCAGTTCAAAATTCACCGCAGCCGAAAAAACATCAATTTCAAGCTTTTCGGACTTATCTGCAAAGACTTCAACTGTAAACCCGTTACAGCGAACATCATTACCGTCCTTATCCTCCCGATGCAGATCAGTATCGGGAGATATTTTCACATAAAAACCATTGTATTTCATTCAACCACTCTCCTTAAAATCTCATCTGCATATCATCGTCAAGGTCGTAATCATCATCAAAATCCTCATCGAATTCATCATTCACGTAATACTCAAGCTGCTGAGAATTTTCAAGAGCTGTTTGAAGATATTTCTCGTCCAAACCGTTTTCTCTGTATCCCTGCAAAATCGTGTTGTAATACTGCTGACTCGGTGGAGAAATTGTCCCACGATTCATCAGATATGCCATACCTTCGTAGGTTTTTCCGTCCATTTCAAAGGTCATTTTTTCCTGCCTGTAGAAACTGGGGTAGCCTTCGTATTTGTTAAGAGTAGGCAAATCCCTTTCGTCAAGCTCCCATATCAGAACGGGAACTCTTGCACCCTTATTCGGAACGATTGTTGCAACGCCCCTGAACTCTAATTCATAATCCTTGATTTCTGATGTTCCTACAACCTTTGAATGTGGACATCTGTATGCCATTTGCTCCAAATTTATATTGCTTCCATATGCAATATATAACTGTTTATTTTTCATTCTCTACCTCCGATCACATTGACATTTCCATGCCCATTTCTTCATCTTCTTCAAAGTTCTCACATTCGCTCTCTGTCGGCTCTGAATTTTCATCGGATACATTTTCGTTTAACTCCTGAACCTCGCTTACAGGCTCGACACGCTGCCCACGGGCGGCGATACGCTCTTGTTTTAATCGTTCTCGCTGAGTAATGGCGTCCTCTTGATGAAGCCACGCTATATTGCCCTCAAGATGAGAAAGCAAGTGCTTTCTACAGTTTTTGAATTCTTGCCCATTCAGACCTATTCGAATAAGCCACGTTCTGAAAGTGTAGCGAGGATTCTCACTCTGAGTCACACGAGGACTTGCAGATTTCTGAGTCAGAGCCTGATTGCTGACTGCAAGAACAAGAGAAATATATGCCCTGAGTACGCCTGCGTTCAGACAACTATTGAAGGCTCTCACCTCGATATTGTTGTCGGTAAACACAGGGTGTAAGTTTAGGCATCGATACCGTGACGAATCATAATGTGGGTGGTATTCACGGTCATCGCCGTACCACAGTCTTTTTATAGTCTGCAAATCCGTCGGCTTTCTTCGGTTGAGTTCTTCAAGAAAACGCTTGTCAACCTTTCTGCAATAATGCTGCTCACGCTCTGACTTTACCTGTAAAGCCTGATAGAGCATATCTTCTTTGCTTGCAAAAATATTTACAAGATTACGAAGCGTTCGTGCATCATATGGCTCAAAATCAATGTGAATATGGATTCCCGTTGACTCGTTGCAAATGCCTCCGCTTCGCCGAATAGAACGAACCACTTCCTGAAGCGTCGCCATATCCTCATATTCCAGAATCGGAGTTACAAGTTCGACAGAGTGAAGTTTAGAAGCCGGATTTCCGTTCTTATTCGTACATCTGATACTTGCGTCGGACATAATTTTCCAACGCCTTCCCTGACTGTCATAAACGTCGTATCTGTCGTAACTGCCACCGAAATGCCCCGGTGAACCGCCTATGACCTTTGCGACCGCCTTTGCCGCTGCCGATCTTGTTAAGCCTGTACACTCTATTTCCACACCGAACTTTTGCGTTTTGATACCGTCAAAATTCTTTGACATTTTATCTCACCTCGCTCCCAACAAAAACAGCCTGCAGATTTCTCCGCAAGCCGTAAATTTAATCGTTATTCAATTTCCGTTCTAACTTCGTATCCGCCCTTGAAAATCACCAATATTTCGGTCTTACTCAGTACTTTTATGCACTCGATTAATTTGCGTATCAGCACATTATCAAAGGTTTCCAACTCAAACTTTTCATGCTCTATCATATCCATGATCTTATCGAGCTTGGCTTGGGTTTCTTGTGACGTTTTATTCTGTGACTTGAGCATTTCCAATCGTTCACTCAAACTTTGTTCTTCCGAATAAAGCTTTGCAAACTCACTGTCAAGCTTATCCTCATCGCAGCCGCCGGAGGCGATTAAGTCCACTAAATCATTTCTTGCTTGGTCGATTTCCCTAAGCCTTTTTTCGGCAGCTAAAATATCCTCCTGCCCTTGACATTCAAGCACCGAACCAATATTCGCTTTTAAAATCCTTGCAATATCATTTCGGCAGGAATAGTAATTGTTTATCGCCCGAATTATCGCCTTATGGAGCTGTTCTTCCTTGATCGTAGGCGAATCGGGACAATACTTTTTGCCGTGTTCCAGACGGCTTATGCACCGCCAGACCACCTGCTTTTTGCCGTTTCTTGACCACACCCTGCGTCTGTATGGAGTTCCGCAGTAACCGCATATCAGCAGCTCGGATAAAGCATATTTTCCGCTGTATTTGCCTTGCTCAGTTTTGGTTTTATCGCTGATTTTACGCTTGGAAGTTCGCCTTGCAAGCTCCTGCTGTACTCGGTTGAACGTGTCACGGTCAACTATCGGCGTATGATGGTCTGTCACAAGATACATAGGACGTTCACCGTTATTTTTCACAACCTTTTTGGTAATGCAGTCAGCAGTAAATGTTTTTTGCAGAAGCACATCGCCCACATATTTTTCATTTTTCAGAATGCTTTTGATGTTGGATTCGCTCCAGATCTGATTGCCCATGGCAGTCAGTTTCCCTCTAGATTCAAGAGCATTCTTTATCCTTGTGAAGCTCAATCCGTCCAGAAATAATTCGTATATCAAATGGACTGTTTCCGCTTCATCAGGAACAATTTCCGGCTTGCCATCTGCACCTTTCTGATATCCCAGAAGCTTGGAATATTGAAACGCCACCTTGCCTTCTGCATAAGCTTTTTGCTTGCCCCAGCTGACATTCTTACTGATGGACTCACTCTCCGCCTGAGCAAATGAGCCGTACAGAGCAATCATAAATTCACTTGTCATGGTCATTGTGTTGATGTTTTCCTTCTCGAAGATGACGCCGATTCCAAGGTCTTTTAATTGCCGCACATACTCCAAGCAATCCACAGTGTTTCGGGCGAATCTTGATATTGACTTGGTAATCACAATGTCAATTTTCTGCTTTTTACACAGCCGTATCATTTTCAAAAATTCCGGTCTTTTCTTTGCTTGAGTGCCGGAAATTCCTTCGTCGGCAAATATGCCAGCCAGTGTCCATTCCTTTTTGCGATTGATCAAATCCGTATAATATGCGATCTGAACCTGGTAGCTGTTTTGCTGCTCCTCCTGTTCCGTCGATACACGACAGTATGCCGCCACTCTAAGCTGATGGTATTTATCCCTGTTTTCCGTAGTTTGCGGCTTTGCAGGAATTACCCTGACATTGGGCGCTGTGGTCATTTTGCATCTTCCTTTCTATGATATTTTTGATGACAACGCCATTGATAAATTCGATTTCAACGGTGCAAAAATGGCTTACCAGAATCCGTGAAATACAGGATTGCGGTAAGCCAATGTCAAGCGTATTCAGTTGTTCATGACTTGCAAGAACTTCTCGCAACTGCGTTGTTTTCTGCGGTTTATTGCTGTAGGTACAGCAGTCATATTTCAGTTCTGCAAGCTTGCATATTTCTTCTTTCGCACTTTCAAAATCAACATCAGGAGTTTCCATCAAGCGGCTGATTTCATTCTGCTGACGGGTTATCTCAATACTCGGCGTATATCTGCTGATTTCTGCATCAGCATCAAGCAAATTGGGATTTGCAATCACTGTATTCAGAACAGCGACGATTATTCCAATCAGCATCTGATCTGTAATTCTGTGGCTGAATCGTGAGCATTCCGGATTGCGGCAGTCCCATTTTTCAGAGTGCGTATTGCCGCCGATTCTTGAAATCCGATGACCGCATTCCGCACAATATGTAAGACTGCGGATTGCCTGAAGCTCCTCAGAAATCTCGACGACTGTAGTCGATTTAATTTTCTTCCGCATATTTGCTCTGCAAAACATATTTTCATCAATGATTGCAGGATAGCCGTTTCTGCCCAGATACTTTTCATTTTCCAGAATCCGCTTTATCATGTTTTTGTTCCACACAAAATCGATGCCATTGTAAGGAATGCCTTGACTACTCATCCAATTTGCAATGGCAAGCAGGGAACTGCCGTTTAAGTAAGCCTGAAATATGTTCTGCACGGCTTTACTTTCCGTTGGCTTTGGCTGAATTTCTCCGTTCCGCATCATGTAGCCAAATGGGATTGTTCTGTTTTTCATGTATTTTACACCAGCCTTTCAGTAAATTTCAGACCGCCGTACAGATGGAATTCCAGTTCATTCTGGTTAATCACAATGATTTTCTCAACCAGACTTTCGAACATGATCTCATTGAATTCTGTCATCAGCTCCATGCCGTTTTCAATGATTGAAGCGATATCCTTGATTTGATCTATCATATCGTCCTCACCATCGGAGCGCACGATTTTATGCTGTTCACGGCTGAGTTTGTTAATCTTGGAATTGAGTTCAGCAATTTGCTCAAGGTACTTTGCTTCGTCCAGAAATCCTTTTGTTTTCAGCCGGGCAAGTACGTGATTCTGCTCCTTAAGTTTGGCGATTTCCTTTGCAATCTCCATGTACTGCTGATTGCCGCTGAATTTGCGGTTTTTCAGCTCCTGAAGCTGTGAAATTATAGGAGGAAAAATCACGCTGTATTGCGATTTCAGCTTATTGTAAACCCGCATAAACGTTTCATAAATTTTTGATTCTGGCAACCGCTGTCCGCCGCACTTTTCCGCATTCTCATTGTGCGTTCTACACACCCAGTAATATTTTTCACGACAGCGTTTCCTTTTAAAAGTTGCACCGCAAAAACCGCAGATAAGCTTTCTGGACAGCGGATGTTCACAGCATGTAGATTGTGCTTTTTGTCCCCGAATCGCCAGCAATTCCTGCACTTTTTCAAAATCTAACTTATCCACAATGGCGTCATTGATTCCAGAAACATAATATTTTTCATACTCTCCATGATTTATTTTCTTCATATATGGCAAAGTTGTCGTTTTATACGTCTTCTGAAAAACCGCATCGCCAATGTATCTCTCGTTCGTCAAAATATATTTCACGCTAAAAAATGACCACGCCGATTTACTGATACTGCTTGGAATTTTCAAATCATTCAGTATATTTGCGATTTTCGTAATTCCATAGCCGCTTAAGTACCATGTGAAAATATTTCTGACAATTTTTGCTTCTGTTTCATTGATTTCCAATCGTCCATTGCAGATGGAAAAACCATAGGGCGGACAGGAGATTTTATAACTTCCATCTGCCATGCGTTTTCGATTTGCCCACCGCATATTCTGGGAAATCGATACCGACTCTTCCTGCGCAAGACCACCCATCAGCGTGATCATCATTTCATCTGAAATATTCGCCGTATCGATATTTTCCTTCTCAAAAAGTACCGTAATTCCAAGTGATTTTAGTTCCCGCAGAACGGTCAGGCATTCCTTGGTATTCCGTGCGAAACGACTTATTGATTTTGCTATGATACGATCAATTTTACCTCTGCGGCAGTCTTTGAGCATCCGCTGAAACTCCTCACGTTTATCCATTCGGGTGCCCGTTATGCCTTCATCAGCGTATACCGAAATCAATGTTTCCGTTTTACTATCAGCAAGGAAATTTTCATAGTACCGCATCTGCGTCATGAACGAATTCAGTTGATCTGTGGAATCGGAACTGACTCTACAATATGCTGCAGCCCGGATTTTCTGCTCCTGTTCCAATGTAATTGTCGGCTGAATTACCGTTACGTTTGGATTCACTTTGCTCCCTCCAATCTGATTTTTACACTACATACACAATACCACTTTTTCCTGAAAAATGGTATCACCAAATCCAACGAAATCACGCCGCCAAAGCTGTGCAGAACTGACGAAAGCAGCCCTCTTTGTTTAGCGCATTCAGCTGTTTCAGTTGTTCTTCTGTCAGAATTCCCTCGGCAAGCAGTTTCTCTGAAATTTGCCGGAGAATCCCATAGGCATATTCAGCTTGTCCGTACTTATGCATCATTTTCTCTCCTTTACGCATTGATATCTGGAACACAAGATTTTTCCCGATCTTGTATCTGCCCAGACGCATTTACGGCAATTTTCACCGTAATGAATTTTCTTTTTTCTATGCAAAATCAGATTTCTGATTTCATCCCAACTTAATTTTTCTTTCAATTTACCACGCTCCATTTTTGATATATAACGCAAATGCAGGAAAAAATGCTCCTGCACTTGCGTTATATCCGCACTGCTGGATTTGATTTGTCTTAGCAAAAAGGCAGTGCGGTATAACTTTAACGTTTTGCCTTCGTCTGATTCCTCAGACGATTTTCCGTGATATTTGTTCTTAACACCCGTCACGGCGGAACATCGGAAACGACTGACAGCGTATCAGTCTCATGGAAATCTCATCCCTCCGAGGATCTCCCGGAGCCGCCCTCATTGCCTGATTCCCCGACCAAGGGGTGCTATGACTGGACGGAAGTAGCATTATCCTCCTGCGTTTCATCGCCGTTCCGAAAAGCTATTCCGGATTTGGAAGCTGCATATTTCTCGCTCGCTCTTTTGAGGTCGTGGCGTATGGCTTCTGCGGCTGACGGGGTTTATTCCGCCCGCAGGATTCATGTATTCCCGATGCTGTGTATTCAATTTTCAAGATACATGAAATTCGATTTTTATCTCCTTTCGCTTGTATAGGGGAAGAAGTCGGGAATTTGATACCCTTTATTTTATACTTTCTAAAAGTTTGTGCAGATCGCACAGAATCCTCCTTTTCTTTTTGTTGATATTTTTCTGGCTGATGCCATAGTATGCTGCGCATTCTCGTTCTGTTTTCCCCTCAAAAAACAGCATCTCTATCAGTTGACGATCTGATGCTGATAATAAATTGAGACATTCATAAAGCTTTTCCGTGAAAAGCTTACTTATTAACTCTTTTTCAACGCTGTTTTCAATTCTAAATTCTATGAAATTCTCAAACGTACCATCATTGCCGCCAATTAACGCTGAAAACTGAATTTCATGCTTATAGAACGAATCATCATTGTCATCCATATTCCATTGTGACCTATTGTAATATGTATAGACTTCCTCACTGACTTCAATGTCAACATATTCTTTTGAAATTGTATCATAAATACGAACTGTGCTTTTCTTCATTTTCTCACCTCCGTTTGATATATAAGGTTTTAAATCAAACGAAGGCTATGGATACTTGGCAATGCTGCACTGCCATACTTGAAAAAAGGGCATAAAAAACTCCATCCCGCTTTTAAAGCAGAACGGAGTTTCTCCGAAAACAAAAAAGAGTAGGAATCGACAATAGCTTCAAAAGCTGCTTGTCAAACTCCTACTCTATATTTTATATACGTGGTGTCTGTACTAAGTCAGAATATATGATTTTGATTTCTTGACGGCACTTCCAGCATTTGATTACAACCATGCAGGACACATAGTGCTGTGCCAAATTTTCATCTGTCACAATATCAAATAACCTGCCATTACAAAACGGACAACGTACCTGATGTTGTGATTTCTGTTGTCTTTCATTCACATTTGTTCGTTCACCTCGATTTTAACTGCTCAGCTAAAACTACCGCAATAATTTTGCGGATTGCTCCGCAAAATTATTGTTCATTTGTTCAGCTGTTCTATGAATTGTTTCCAATCTTCCTCTGTTGCATTGGCATCACGGGCAGTCCGCAGTGCTTGCTGCACCGTTTCACTGGAGGAAATATATACGGCAATATCAGGACTGATCTGCCTGCTTACCTTTGCATACAGATCGTACAACGTTTCTGTTTCAATTTTGTTCAGACACAAAACCATTGCGATTTTGTCCAGAAGCTCTGTGCTGGGATTCGTCCGGACACCTCGTTCCAATTGAGAAAGATAGGCACCCGAAATTCCAAGCGCTTTTGCAAGCTCCTGACTTTCCATAGAATGCTTTTGTCTTTGTTCGGAAATGAACTGACCGAAGGTTAGATCGTTGGTCATGTTTTTCCTTTTGAGTTGATTCAATCGGTAGAATTCGCTTGAAGAAGCTGATCTTTCACCTCAGATTTGCGACTAACTTGCGCTTATTGAACAAGTCACCGCACACATATTGTGAATCAACATGCCCCTTTTGACGTTTTCAGCAATTGTCCAGATCACCTCAGAATTGGAAGGCCGACCGAAGGAATGTGGAAAGAAGTGATTCAATTTGTTTTTGTCATAGGTGATTTCAATGGCATAACGTATGGTGTGTTCTATGCTGGCGGCACTTTTGTTGTGTTTTTTCTGATATGGTTTGATACATCTGTATTACATGCTTGGATTTCGAAGTGCTAATAGTGGTATCATCGTCAGAATCGCTCCACATCAACTAAGGTAAATATCATACATGAAATGATCAGTATTTGTAACAATTAATAAAATTTATGATTGCTCATCGAATTCTATCGGATATGGATATTTCCCAGAAATATAAATGTTATAATATTCTTCGCATGTCTTTATAATAAAAATATAAAAATAATAATCCACTTCATTAATACCATCATTTATATCATATCTGCAAGTTCCATATTGTGTGTTTATGTATTGAATTTCATCTTCTTCAATTTCGTATGTTTCTTTTAAGTGTTTTATATTTTGACAAATCTCATAATTAGATGTTTTCTCGTCTGTAATAGAGTCGAATTTTAATGAATAATAACTGCGTTCATCAATCAGATTTGATGATATTGTATACATTATTTTAACTTGAGTAAATGAAGCATATTCGTCACTTGATGCGTTTTCGATTTTTGTACTAACATTTAAAATGTTAGTGGCATCTTTTGAATAATTAATCCCAATTATTGATTCTATATCTTGATAAGTGACAAATCGAATTGAGTAACCATTTGATGATTCATCTATAGAATTTGTGTGCTTATTATTCATTTCATATTTCTTGCAAACAACAGACACTGTACAAACAATTGTTATGACGAAAGCAAATATCACAATAAAAGTAATGCACAATTTACACACTTTGAATCTATTCATCCTTTCTGCTTCTCCTTGTGGCAGCAATAAGTGCACTCACTCCTTTAAAACTATTGCCTATTGACTTTACTTCTACACTACCAGAAGAATTTTTTGAATATGTTAAAAATATAATAGAAAATAATCCTAATAAAAATATATTAATAATCGTTAATACAATAAAATTATCACAAGAATTA
>ERZ772889.1108-NODE-1108-length-25766-cov-5.864144_pt1 | contig 25766 bp, 26 predicted proteins | sample MGYA00512127_ERZ772889 | MGnify/ENA primary metagenome ERZ772889 (study PRJEB29015, sample SAMEA2737689) | human gut metagenome | biome: human gut; feature: human-associated habitat; material: faeces | place: China | collected 2012 ...
TGCAAGCAGATGGCGTGCAAAGTCGCCAGACGCTCTTTGTGCGGTATTGCCTTGAAAACCGCAAATTTGAAATTCCCGTAAAGTGAGTGAGTTTATGCAAAATTTCATTTTCTTTGACATCGACGGCACGATCATTTCAGAGGACGGCTATCTACCGGAATCCGCAGTCCGTGCCATTCAGGCAGCCCGCAAAAAGGGCAATGCCACCTTCATCAACACCGGACGCACTGCCATGAACGTAGACCCGTTTCTCCGCGAAATCGGCTTCAATGGTTACGTTTATGGCTGCGGCACAGAATTGGAATATGACGGAAAAGTCCTGTTCCACGAGAAGCAGACACCGGCATGCAGCCGCGAAATGGTGGAACTGGTTCGCTGCACCAATGTTGCCGTTCTGTACGAACGCAGCGATGCCATGTTCATCGACCGCAGCACACGAATTTTGCCATATCTGCAAGATCTGCTGAATCTGTACGAAAGCAAGCATGTGACTGTTTCCGACCTGCCCGATGATGCAGACTGGTACACGGACAAGTTTGTCATCTGGTACGACGAGCAGAGCGATCTGGCTGCATTTCAGGCAGGGCTGACCGGCAAGTTTGACTACATCGATCGGGGAAATCACTTTGCGGAAATGGTGCCCTGCGGCTGTTCCAAAGCCACCGGCATGGAAAAAATGATGCAGCTGCTGGGGGCAGACCGTTCTCAAATTTTTGCCGTAGGCGACAGCCTGAACGACCGTCCCATGCTGGAAACTGCTGGTACGGGAATCGCAATGGGGGACAGCCCTATGCTGCACCCCTATGCGAATTACATCACCGCAAATCTTGCAGACGACGGGCTGGAAAAGGCACTGGCACATTTTGATTTGATCTAAAAGCTATTTCAAAAAGCAAAAAAATCCCACAGTTTCAGAAATCCTTGAAACTGTGGGATTTTTTATTGTTATGTTATTCCGCACTTTCCTGCTTTGCAGCTTCCCGATCCATGCGAATCGCCTTCAGCACGATCGCACATTCCAGACGCTTTTTTTCGATCTCACAGGACAGCTTGTGTGCCTTGTGCACATCGCCGCTGAACTGGTAGTTATTCGCGTTACAGCCGCCGCTGCAATAGAATCTTGCCCAGCAGTTCCGGCAGTCCGGCTTGCTGTAGATATGGGTCTTGGCGAAGTCGGACTTCATTTCACGGTTAAATGTGCCGTCGTCCACGTTGCCCATTTTATAGTCTGCCTCACCGACAAACTGATGACATGGGTAGATGTCGCCGTCCGGTGTGATTGCCACGTACTCATTGCCGCAGCCGCAGCCACGCAGACGCTTGATTGCACAGGGACCCTGATCCAGATCCAGCATGAAGTGGAAGAAGTTGAACTTCTTGCCGGTTGCCTCATAGTCCAGAATCTTCTGCATCAGCCGTTCATATTCCTCAAAAATACGGGGCAGGTCTGCCTCGGTAATTGCGTAAGGTTCTTCCGCATCAGCGATAACCGGTTCCACAGAGATCTGGTCGAAGCCTGCGTCCAGCAGAGCGAACACATCATCGGAGAAGTCCAGATTGTACTTGGTGTAAGTACCGCGGACATAGTATTCCTTTTCCCCACGCTGGTCTACCAGCTTCTTGTACATGGGAATGATCTTATCATAAGAACCCTTGCCGTCTACGCGGGGACGCATGCGGTCATTGACCTCTTTTCTGCCGTCGATAGACAGTACCACGTTGGACATTTCCCGATTGATGAAGTCGATCTTGTCATCGGTGAGCAGCATGCCGTTGGTGGTAATGGTGAACCGGAACTTCTTGTGATAGACCGGCTCCTGTGAACGGGCGTATTCCACAATTTTTTTCACAGTTTCGAAGTTCATCAGCGGTTCGCCGCCGAAGAAGTCCATTTCCAGATTCACGCGGTCGCCGGAATTTTGCAGCAGGAAGTCCACCGCTTTTTTACCGGTTTCATAGGACATCAGCTTTCTGCCCTCGCCGAAATCGCCGGTAGAGGCGAAGCAGTACTTGCAACGCAGATTGCAGTCGTGGGCGATATTCAGACACATCGCCTTAATGGGAGAAGCCACAGCGAAGTTGGCATACTTTTCATAATCGTCCGGCGAAAAGAGAATGCCTTCCTGATATGCCTCCAGAATTTCCGCATAGCAGGAACGGACTTCTTCCGGATCGTAAAACCGCGACAGCTTTGTCACGACTTCCTCCGGACATTCCGGAGCAAAAGGCGGTGCAACATTATCCAGCATGTCATAGGTCAGCTCGTCCACCACATGCACACCGCCGCTGTTCACGTCCAGCACAATGTTATAGTCGCCCAGTTTATACTTATGAATCATAATTCTGTTTCCTCTTTCCGGCTGCCTTGGGGAACATGCAGCACCATAAAAATTCGTGTATAGATGCGAAAAAAGGGACAGAACTGTCCCTTTCTTCTATCAGTTGCAGACTTGCGTGTGAAAGGTTTTCAAAAACCCTTAGTGCTCGCACTTCTGGTTCGCTACTGTACAGGAAGTCTTGCAAGCAGACTGACAGGAAGCCTGACACTTGCCGCAGCCGCCCTTTGCAGCAGAAGCCTTCAGGTTTGCTGCATTGATGGTCTTAATGTGCTTCATTCGGAAACCCTCCCCCAAAAAAAATTTAACTACATTATATCACAAATCCGCCGGATTTTCAAGTGTTCTATGCAAAAACGGAAAAAAATTTACATCTTCCGTGGCAATTCGCCGGACTATCACTTTCTGTGCTGACGGTTACTGTTATTTCGGCGGCTTCTTGTGGGGAGCATTCACGCCGGAGATGCCACCCCAGATACTGCCGCCGCAGATCAGCAGCAGCCGCACCGGACTGCCGGCAGTCCCCTGCCAGAACAGTCCCACAGCCAACAGGATCCCGCACAGCAGCAGCCCGCAGCACAGCCCTGTCAGCCAGCCCTTGCGGCGGCGGTGAAATCCCGCAAATCGTCCCATGCTGTAACCGGAACAAAACAACAGCAGCCCCAGCAGCAAAGCGGAGATCCATTCCGACAAGTCGGACAGCAGCAGTAAGCCAGACAGGGCAGCCAGTCCTGCCAGAAGCAAGCCGATTCCCACGGACAATGCCGCCGGCAGATACCCGAACCGGTTTTCCCAGATGCTCTGCCTTGCCGGCTGCCGTTTGGTTCTCATTGCACTGCACCTCCCTGCCATGATGTCTGCTGACAGTGTATGCCTGCGGCAGCGGGATTAGAACGGAAACAGCGTACAAACAGCAAAAAACGGACCGCAAAATTCCTGCGATCCGTTTCCATGTATTGGGGAGTTCCGAGAATCTGCCGATCAGTCTTTCAGCATACCCTGATCGGAATCGTCAGAATCCTTCTTTTTCTTCTTGCCTGCACGCTTTTCCTTTGCTGCGGCGATCTGTGCTTCCTGCTTCCGCTTCGCATTCTCTGTCATGGTCAGGTTTTCCTGTACTGCCCAGTTCTTCAGACGAATCTTGTTGCGGTTGCCGGTAGTTTCGATGACAATATTGTCCTCGTTGACCTGTACGACCAGACCTACGATACCGCCAATGGTAACGATCTCGTCGCCGACCTGCAAGCTGCTCTGCATTGCCTTGGCTTCCTTATCCTTTTTCTTCTGCGGACGAATCAGGATAAAATACATCACTGCAAACAGCAGCACCATGAAAATCAGATAGCCCACTGTGCCGAAGCCGCTTCCGCTTGCACTTTTGCCGCTGCCGCTTTCTGCGAATGCAGTCACGCTGCAAACCGCACCTGTCAGTGCTGCCGTACTGGCAGCCAGTCCCAGTCTTGCGAAATTCTTACTCATGTTCAAAAGCCCTTTCTCCGTTGCCGTGTGATTTTGCCATAGGGGTTCACGCTTTTCCGCGTAATACCTCATCGATCGACGCAGCGGCAGTCTTTCCGGCACCCATTGCCAGAATAACCGTTGCTGCACCGGTAACGGCATCACCGCCGGCATAAACCTTGTCCTTGGTGGTAGCCATTTCTTCGTTGACCACTAAACAGCCCCAACGATTGGTGTCCAAGCCCTTTGTTGTCCCAGAGATCAGCGGATTGGGAGATGTGCCGATCGCCATAATTACAGTGTCTACGTCCAGCACAAATTCGCTGTCCGGAATAGCCACCGGTCTGCGTCTGCCGCTTTCGTCCGGTTCGCCCAGTTCCATGCGAATGCACTTCAGACCGTTGACACGGCCGTTCTCGTCGCCCAGAATTTCCACCGGATTGCACAGGTTCTGGAACTCCACGCCCTCTTCCTTGGCGTGGTGTACTTCTTCCAGACGTGCCGGCATCTCTGCCTCAGAACGACGGTATACAATGTACACATGTTCTGCACCCATACGCAGTGCACTTCTGGCTGCGTCCATTGCCACGTTACCGCCGCCGACAACTGCCACAGCCTTAGACTGAATGACCGGTGTCGCATACTTCGGATCGTAGCCGTGCATCAGGTTGATACGTGTCAGATACTCATTGGCAGAACATACGCCCACCAGACCTTCGCCGGGGATATTCATGAAGCGGGGCAGACCTGCACCGGAACCAATAAAGACCGCATCATAGCCGGATTCCATCAGTTCATCGACAGACAGGATCTTGCCGATGACCATATCCGGCTGAATGTCTACGCCGGCATCTTTCAAAGACTGGATCTCCTGCTGTACGATCGTCTTAGGCAGACGGAATTCCGGAATGCCGTACATCAATACGCCGCCGGCAACCTGAAATGCCTCGAAAACAGTTACCTGATAGCCCAGCCGTGCCAGATCTCCGGCACAGGTCAGACCAGCCGGACCGCCGCCGACAATGGCAACCCGCTTACCGTTGGGCTCTGCTGTTTCCTGCTTGCCGGTATAGCCATGCTCTCTGGCGTAGTCTGCCACGAAGCGTTCCAGACGACCGATTGCAACCGGTTCGCCTTTCTTGCCGCGGACGCACTTGCCCTCGCACTGATTCTCCTGCGGACAGACACGGCCGCAGACTGCCGGCAAACTGTTCGTAGTACGGATAATATCATAAGCCTGTAAGAAATCACCGGCAGCAACTGCTGCGATGAAATCCGGAATCGGCACGCCTACCGGACAGCCGCTGACGCAGGGCTTTGCCTTGCAGTGCAGGCAGCGTGTTGCTTCTTCCCGTGCCTGTTCGGGAGTATAGCCCATAGCCACTTCCTGAAAACATCTTGCACGTTCCTTGGGGTCGCGTTCCGGCATGGGAACCTTATTCGGAGCCATATTGAACTTTCCAGCCATGATCACTGTACCTCCTTCCGAAACAGGTTGCATTCCTGTTCCTGCCGCTTATAGGTACCGTTTCGACGCATCAGTTCATCAAAGTCCACCTGATGTCCGTCGAAGTCCGGTCCGTCCACACAGGCGTACTTGATTTTTCCGCCGACAGTCACGCGACAGCCGCCGCACATACCGGTGCCGTCCACCATGATCGGATTAAGGGAAACGATCGTCTTGACACCGAACGGCTCGGTAGTCTTACAGACAAACTTCATCATGGGAACCGGTCCGATGGCAATGACAACGTCATACTTCTTACCCTGTTCCAGCTGCTGCTGCAACACATTGGTAACAAAGCCCTTTGTGCCATAGGAGCCGTCGTCTGTGCAGAGATACAGGTTGTCACTGCATGCACGGAACTCGTCCTCCAGAATGACGATGTCCTTGTTCCGGAAGCCAACAATGGTATCCACTTCCAGTCCCAGACTGTGCAGGTGCTTTGCCTGCGGATACGCAATGGCACAGCCAACACCGCCGCCGATCACGCAGACCGACTTGGTGCCCTCCGGCAATTCGGTGGGAACGCCCAGCGGACCTGCCAGATCCAGAATGGAATCTCCTGCTTCCAGCAGAGAGAACTGCCGTGTAGTTTCACCGGCGATCTGGAAAATCAATGTGATCGTGCCGCCCTCGCGGTCATAATCTGCTACAGTCAGCGGTACGCGTTCACCAAACTCATCCAGCCGGAAAATGATAAACTGTCCCGGCAGGACTTTTTTTGCAATCAACGGTGCAGCGATCCGTACCATGACCACTGTATCGTTCAGCTTTTTCTTTTCTACGATTTGAAACAATTCTTTCACCTCATGCAATCGCATTGGCTATAACAGCAATTCTGTTACAATCCGAATGAAACAAGCCGACAGACCGCCGGCTTGTTGTTTGATCCATATTCAGGGGAACACTGCATAAAGGCAACACCGCACAAGTTTATGCAGCGTTTCCTTCGCTGCCGATGTATTCCGGCAGCAGTTGAATCTTATTCCGCAGAACCGTCCTCTGTGGGGGCATCGATCGGCACTTCAAAAGTGTCGCCGTCCAGATCGCTGTAGTCAAACTCCAGCATCTCGCCGCAGCACGGACACGGCATTTCGCCTTTCTCCAGAATCGATTCGCTCAGTGCGATGACATTGTTGCAGGACGGGCAGACTGTCTCATAGAGTGTCTCATCATCGTCGTCGTCAAAATCGTCATCATCAAAGTCGTCGTCACAGGAATAGTATGCGTCATCGTCATCATCTTCATCATAGACAATGTCTTCCAGATCGCCCAGATCCTGATCAAACAGATCGCAGACCTCTGTCAGTTCATCTACCTGTGTCTGCAGGTCTGTGACATACGCAGTCATTTCCTGCATCACGTCCAGCAGCTGTCCCAGTACTTTTCCTTCTTTGGTAGTGGTCAGATCCAGCTCCATGCCGTCTACCATACCACGCAAATATGCCATCTTATCTGTCAGGTTCATTTGAAATACCTCCTGTTCAGCACACGGTGTGCATTGCATGCAGCACCGAAAATAATCACATCATGCAAGAGCCGCAGACTTTTTGTACTGCCTTATGCTCTTTCCATGTATTCGCCGGTTCTGGTGTCGATACGGATCATGTCGCCCTGATTGATGAACAGCGGCACCTTGATCTCTGCACCGGTTTCCAGTGTTGCCGGCTTGGTTGCGTTTGTTGCAGTATCGCCCTTGAAGCCCGGATCTGTTTCGGTAACTTCCAGTTCTACGAAGTTGGGCGGCTCTACGCCGAATACGTTGCCCTTATAGGACAGGACCTTTACTTCCATGTTTTCCTTGACGAACTGGAAAGCTGGACCCAGCTTGGACTTGTCGATCGGCTGCTGCTCATAAGTTTCCATGTCCATGAAGTAGTACAGATCGCCGTCGCTGTACAGATACTGCATGTCCTTCCGTTCAATGTAAGCGGTCGGATACTTATCGGTCGGGTTGAAAGAACGTTCTACCACTGCACCAGTGATGACATTCTTATACTTGGTGCGGACAAAAGCGGCACCCTTACCCGGCTTAACGTGCTGGAATTCGATAACCTGTACCACGTTGCCGTCCATTTCGAATGTGATACCGTTTCTGAAATCGCCTGCTGAAATCATAAATTGAAACCTCCGTTTTATTTCTAGGGAATGGGGGTCGATCCCTTTGATACTTCCCTATATTTCATGCAACGACAGGAAACGCCCTGCATAAGTGCAGAGAATCCCCTCAAAAAACATTGCTTAACTTTATTATACAACATAATTGCTTGCTTTGCAAGACTTTCTGCAAAAAAATTTACGTTTCCACTGGAAAAATCTTTCGGCAGCACCGCACCGGTCAGCCGATCATCACCAGCACTGCGTTTCCCTGTTCTGCGGCATTGTCATAGAATGCCTGCAGATCTGCGAAGCACTCCTGTAGTTCCGCACGAATGTCATCTTCCTCCTCCGGTCTGTCCCAGATATTTGGATAGATCTCTGCCGCCGCAAAATCGGACATCTGCAAAGCTGCCAAACATGCGGCAAAATCCACCTTGTGCAGAGCCTGTGCGATTTCTTTCACGCGATTCGACGGAATGCCGCCCACATGTATCTGCCGTGCCAGAAAGACGCTGCCGCACACTGCCTCTGACAATGGATCATGGTCTGCGGCATCTGACAGAGTATCTCCGGTCAGCACAAAATGCAGGGCATCCCACATCTTATCCAGATCGCATATTTCCACATTTTCATCCTCTGTCAGTTCTTCTTCCCGTTCCACCAGACCTTGTTCATCCAGCTGTCCCAGGTGTTCCAGTTCTGCGTCGGAAATCTGGTAATAGCCTGCATACATGCCCATAGTACAATTCTCCTTTTACAGCACCAGCAGCTGCTTCGGTGCTTTCGTCAGATTCTCACAGCCATTCTCCCGAATGACTACAAAGTCCTCGATACGAACGCCGAATTCGCCGGACAGATAAATGCCCGGTTCCACTGTAACTACGTTTCCGGCTTCCAGTTTGGTCTGTGTCGCCGGCGAAGCGTTGGGGAACTCGTGAATTTCCAAGCCAACGCCGTGCCCCAGCGAATGCCCGAAAGCATCGCCGTAGCCGGCTTCGTCAATGATGTCCCGTGCCAGCTTGTCCATCTCTCTGCCGGTGATGCCCGGCTTTGCCCCGTTAATGCCGGCAGCCTGTGCCTTCAGCACAATGTTATAGACCTGCTGCATCTTTTCGCTGGGCTGTCCCACGCAGACAGTACGGGTCATGTCGCTGTGATAGCCGTCTACCATTGCACCGTAATCCATCAGCACAAAGTCGCCGTCCTGAATGATTCGCTGTGCAGAGGGTACACCGTGGGGCATAGAGGTAGCACTTCCCGCCAGTGCAATGGTGGGGAACGATTCACCCTCGGAGCCGTGCTCCATCATGGTCTGGTTCAGGCGGAGCATTACGTCCCGTTCCGAGATGCCAGCCCGCAGGAAATTACAGATGTCCGCAAAGGCGATCTCTGCGATTCGCTGTGCCTTTCGAATCTTGTCGATCTCGGCTTCTGTTTTCACTGTGCGGCACGCGAAAATGGCACGGCTCAGGGCATCGCTCTGATCCAGCTGCACCTGATTCCCCAGCTGCTGTTTCAGCTTGGAGAACTGGCTCAAGGTCATGGTCATCGACTCCACAGACAGGGTGCGGGCGTTGTGTTTCCGGAGCAGTTCCCGAATTTGTTCATACAGGTCGTGCTGTTCCAGAACGGTGCAGTTTTTCACGCATTCCCGTGCTTTTTCAATATACCGGAAATCAATGATCAGATACGCCCCGTCGCGGAAGCAGAGCACTGTTCCCGCGGAGGACTGCATGCCGGTGAGATACCGGCGGTTGACATCAGACTGGATCAAAGCCGCATCGGTTCCTGCCGGCAGCTTCTGCATCAGGGTTTCCATACGCTTTTGCATCATGACAAGCCATCTCCCTTACATCTCTGAAAGTGCCTGCAATGCCAGAAAATAGCCGTTAATGCCAAATCCGGCAATGGTTCCGGCACAAACCGGACTGAGCACCGAGTGAGAACGGAACTCGTCCCGTGCATAGATATTGCTGATATGTACTTCCACGCAGGGAATGCGAATATCGTGAATGGCATCATGAATGGCATAGCTGTAGTGGGTATAAGCTCCCGCATTGATGATTACGCCGTCAAACGTGGTGCGTGCCGCATGCAGCTTATCAATGATCGCTCCCTCGTGGTTGGACTGGAAGATCTCACACTCCAGTCCCAGTCCCTCTGCCCTGCTCAGGATCATACGGTTCAGGTCGGCAAATGTGGTATTGCCGTAAACGCCCGGTTCCCGTTCACCCAGCAGGTTCAGGTTCGGTCCGTGAATGACCAGTACTTTTTGCATCATGTCAGTTCAGCTCCTTGTTTTCTTCATATATCTTTTTCGGCAGAAATGGGATCTCCATTCGCCGCTTGAATCGGAAAAATCTCGTTTTCTCCATTTCCATGGGAAAGACAAAAATGCAGGGCACACCAAACAGATTTGCCCCCAGCACATCGGTGAAGATCTGATCTCCCACAGCAGCCACTTCTTTACGGGACAGTCCCATTTTCTGCACTGCCTCCCGATAGCCTTTCGTCAGCGGCTTTTTTCCCTCGCAGACGAAGTCCAGCCCCAGTCGTTTGGCAAAAGGTTCCACACGGGGCGGGTGGTTGTTGGACACCAGACACAGCGAGATCCCCGCCGCCTGCATGCCTGCCACCCACGCCTCCACGCCGGCAGCCGGCACCGGATTGTCGTGTGTTGTCAGCGTGTTGTCAATATCCAGCAATAGTCCGCACACGCCCAGCTTTTCCAACAACTGGGGCGTGATGTCACACACACTGCGTAATGCAATTTTTGCACGAAACAGCATTGTTTCTCCTCCTTTCGGCAAATCTTCGCGATGCTCCGCCTTACAGCGTGCCTTCAGTGTTTCCTTCATTATACGTCTTTTTTCCCGCCGGAAATGTCGAATCTCCGTTTCTTTCCACAAAAAAACGGGCACACTCTTGTCAAGTGTGCCCGCCTGCTGTGTATCGCAATACTTTTTATTAATACTTGCGCTTACGAGCAGCTTCAGACTTCTTCTTACGCTTTACTGAAGGCTTTTCGTAATGCTCTCTCTTACGAACTTCAGCGATAACGCCGTCCTTCGCACAAGATCTCTTAAACCGCTTCAGTGCGGTGTCCAAAGACTCGTTCTTACCAACGCGAACTTCTGCCACTTACATTTCCCTCCCTTTGCCGCTACGGCAGAGGCTAATCTTCCGTCTAACCATAATACAGCCAAACTTCTGATTTATACCACCAACAATCCCTTTCGGGAACATCGGGTATCAGCTTAACCTTTTTCGCTGCAAACTATATTTTGCAATATGATTTATTGTACCACATATTGCAGAATTTGTCAAGGGCTTTTTCTGCAAACTTAGAAATTTGTTATTTTACCACAAAATTCACAAGTTTCTTTGGTACATATATTTGCTTTATGATTGTTTTCCCTGCGGTAGCTTCCATTATTTTTGTATCTGCCGCAGCCTGCTCCAGAACGGCTTCCTTTTCCGCATCTGCCGGAATATTCATTTTGGTCTTGACCTTGCCGTTGATCTGTACCACGATCTCGATCATATCATCCACGCACAGAGCCTCGTCATAAGTCACCCATTCCTGTTCGCTGAGCACGCCCTCGCAGCCGATCAGCTGATACAGTTCCTCAGAAACGTGCGGTGCAAACGGATACAGCAGTACCAGCAGATCGCGGAATTCCTTTCTGGTGATCGAACCTGCATCGTAAATGTCATTCAGCAGTGTCATCATGGCAGCGATCGCGGTATTGAACTTCATGGATTCAATATCCTCGGAAACCTTCTTAATGGTCTTGTGCATCTTGGAACGCAGTGCGTCGCTGTAGCTGTCGCTGTCTGTTACCTTATCCTGCAATGCCCAGATACGGTCTACAAAACGCTTGCAGCCCTTGACGCTGCTGTCGCTCCACGGAGCAGCCTTTTCATAGTCGCCCATGAACAGCACGTACAGACGCAGCACGTCTGCACCGTAGACATCGACAACATCATTCGGGTCTACCACGTTGCCTCTGGACTTGGACATCTTTTCGCCGTCCGGTCCGAGGATCAGCCCCTGTGCGGTACGCTTTGCATAGGGCTCCGAAGTCGGCACCAGATCCAGATCGTACAGGAACTTGTGCCAGAAACGGGAGTAGATCATATGGCGGGTCACGTGTTCCATACCGCCGTTGTACCAGTCAACCGGCATCCAGTACTTCAAAGCTTCCTGCGATGCGAATTCCTTGTCGTTATGGGGATCACAGTAACGGAGGAAGTACCACGAAGAACCTGCCCACTGAGGCATAGTGTCGGTTTCCCGTCTTGCTGCCGCACCGCACTTCGGGCACTTGCAGTTGACGAACGATTCGATCTTTGCCAGCGGGCTTTCGCCGTCCTTGCCGGGTTCGAAATTCTCTACCGGCGGCAGACGCAGCGGCAGCTGGTCATAGGGTACCGGCACCATGCCGCACTTCGGGCAGTACACGATGGGAATCGGTTCGCCCCAGTAACGCTGACGGTTGAACGCCCAGTCCTTCATCTTGTACTGTACACCCTTTTCGCCGCAGCCCTTTTCTGCCAGCACTTCCAGCATCTTTGCAATGGCATCTTTCTTGTTGGTGATGCCGTTGAGGATACCGGAGTTCACCATTTCACCGTCACCGGTATAGGCTTCCTTCGAGATGTCGCCGCCCTTGATGACTTCGATAATATCGATGCCGAACTTCTTGGCGAAATCATAGTCACGGGTATCGTGTGCCGGCACTGCCATAATGGCACCGGTACCATAACCCATCATAACATAGTCGGAAATGTAGATCGGAATCTCCTTGCCGGTAACAGGATTGATGCCGGTCAGTCCGTCGATCTTGACACCAGTCTTATCCTTTACCAGCTGCGTCCGTTCAAACTCGCTCTTTTTCGCACATTCCGTTTTGTATGCGTCCAGTTCTGCAATATTGGCAATGCTGTCGCGGTACTTCTGAATGATCGGGTGCTCCGGAGCAATAACCATAAAGGTGACACCGTACAGGGTATCCGGACGGGTGGTATAGATCCGCAGCTTTTCGTCTGCGTGTTCCTTGACAGCGAAGTTGACAAATGCACCGGTAGACTTGCCGATCCAGTTCTGCTGCTGGAGTTTGACATTCGGCAGATAGTCCACTTCTTCCAGACCCTGCAGCAGCTTGTCTGCATACTCGGTGATCCGCAGATACCAGACTTCCTTGGTCTTCTGGACGATCTCACTGTGACAAATGTCGCACTTGCCGCCCTGTGAGTCCTCGTTGGACAGGACTACCTTACAGCTGGGGCAGTAGTTGACCAGTGTCTTGTCGCGGAATGCCAGTCCCTTTTCGAACATCTTCAGGAAGATCCACTGTGTCCACTTGTAGTATTTTTCGTCAGTGGTATCGATCACTCTCGACCAGTCGAAAGAGAAACCGACACGCTTGAGTTGTCCGGTGAATTTGACGATATTGTCATCGGTGACCTTCCGCGGGTGTACGCCGGTCTTGATCGCGGTATTCTCTGTCGGCAGACCATAAGCATCGAAGCCGATAGGGAACAGCACGTTGTAGCCCTGCATGCGGCGTTTCCGGCTGACAACTTCCAGACCGGAATATGCCTTGATGTGTCCGACATGCATGCCGTGACCGGAGGGGTACGGGAACTCTACCAGTGCGTAGAACTTCGGCTTGGTGTGATCCTCGCTCGCACGGAACGAGCCGTGCTCTTCCCAATACTTCTGCCACTTTGGTTCGACAGAGGCAAAATCATATTTGTTGCTCATGTATTTATCATTCCTTTGAATATAATTTACTTACCGAAAAATGCCTTGACATTCTTTTCAAACACCAGCACGGCTGCTGCACCCAGATCCAGCAGTCCTTCCAGCAGATAGATCCACTGGCTGCCCAGATTGCTGATATTGCTCCCCACATGCATCAGGAACATCAGTGCCAGAAAAACGGCGACAATGTAATTGATGTAGGGAACGCGGTTCAGCATCAGCACCAATGCCACAACGCTTACAATCAGCATCACCAGATTCGACATGCTGAACCCCAAAATCAGGTTCAGAGCACCCTTGATGATAAGATACAGTCCGATCCCGAATACCCATTTTCTTCCTGTGGTTTCCATGATACCAAATCCTTTCCTGTTGTGCGGTATGCTCTTACGCAATGCCGTTTGGCTTTGTCCACTGAGAAATGTCTACCGGTTCCCCGTCTGCCCACAGACGTTCCAGCTGGTAGAATTCCCGTGTGTCCTTGCAGAACACGTGTACGATAATATCGGCATAGTCCAGCACCACCCAGTTGGAGCCGTTTCCGCGGCCCTCGCGGTGCAGCGGTTCTACGCCTTTTTCCGACAGCTGATATTCCACTTCATCTGCCAGTGTCCGTGTGTGGGTGGTACTGGTACCATTGGCGATAATGAAGTAATCACCCAGAATGGTCAGGTCATGCACCCGAAGCACCTGAATATCTTCGGCACGCTTGCTGTCCAGTGCTTTTACAATGATTTCCAAAATTTCCTGCTGCGTCATATTTGTTCCTTTCTCATTCTTATTGTGCTCCGTCATTGCTGTCGCCCTTGTTGATGTCGCCGAGATTTTCCTGTGTGTCATCATAATCTCTTGCCAGATACTCGCCCTCCGGCACCAGTTCCACAATGGTGCTTTCCTCCGGATAGATCTCGTTCTGATAGGGGCGGAAATACTGGTTCAGCAGATCCACAGTTGCAGACTTGTGAATAGAATACACCGACTGGGAAGAGCCGTCCCCCGGATAGTAAGTTGCTCCTTCTCCCGGCACCATAAACACGTTGACATTGTCCATAGTCAGACGCTGTGAGGCAAAGTCTGCCACCATGCTGATCTGTTCCAGCGACAGATCGGTAGCGATCCACTGATTCTTATAGATCTTCTGCATGGCACTCATCAGTTCCGTCTGGCTCATGTTCAGCATTTTCTCCATTGCTGCTGCAAGGAAGATCCGCTGTGCCTTAACACGTCCGATGTCCCCTTCGGCATAGCCGTGGCGGAACCGGACAAACCATTCGGACTGCTGACCGTTCAGGGTCTGTTCTCCTGCCGGCAGGATCTTATCTGCTTCATAGGTGATCTGCTCCGGCAGCGTAATGGGAATGCCGCCGACAGAATCCACGATATTGGCAATATCCACGCAGTTCAGTTTCACATAAGCATCGACATAGATGCAGAAGTTTTCCTGAATGGCATTGACCACACGCTGGATCGGTGTTACGCCGGTTTCCTGCCCGCTGTGATAAATGCTGTTGAACTTTGTGGTGGAATAGGAAGCATAATCCGGCATGTAGGAGTCACGGGGAATTTGCAGAATGTTCATGCTGCCTGCTATCAGGTCGAACTGCAATACCCAGTCTACATCAGACAATTCGCCGCTTTCGTCCATGCCCAGAAACAAGATGGTATACTGTCCCTCAATGGTCTGCTCCAAATCCAGTCCGTCATTTACATCCGAATCCGGATTGCTTTTCAGGTTCAGTGCCGCATCGTTAGAGTCCACCTTTGCCAGCGTACCCTCCTTATCTACCAGCGGCTGCCACAGTTTCCAGTACTTCATGATCGAAACCTGCTGGGTGGTCAAGGTCGTTCCTTCCAGCTTTTTAAAGTTGATGATCGGTGCATTCAGGACCATCAGCAGGATCAGCACAACGCTGACTATGATTGCCGCAACCATAACAGCAATATCCCGCGGGCTATTTTTCTTTCGTTTTTTGGGGGCATAGTAGCCGTGTTCATCTGAGTAGTTTTTTCTGCTCATCTGCAATAATCATCCTTCCTGCTGTTGCAGCTCCGTTAAAACTTCGTTGTAGGCTTCTACTGTGTGATGCGGGATCAGTGCTTCCCGCCGCACCAGCTTTATCAGGGAATATTTCAGGGCATATGCCATGCCTGCATTGAGGCTTTCTGCTGCCTTTTCCCGCATCACGTCCACATCGGGATAATCCCGTTCCGCAGAGATCATATCTGCCAGATAGACGATCTTTTCCAGATTGGACATGCCGGCTCTGCCCACGGTGTGAAACCGTACTGCATGCAGCACATCTTCATCAGTCACGCCGAATTTCGTCCGCAGCAGCTCCGCACCGGCGATGCCGTGCCAGACCTTGAATGCCTTGCGTTCTTCCATGCACACGTCCATAGAGGACTGCATCATCAGCGTGTACTGTACGTCTTCCGGTTCTTCCTTGCAAATATCGTGTACCAGACCGGCAAAACGGGCGGTTTCCACATCTGTGCCGCCGAATTTCTTTGCCAGCATCACACTGGCCTCCGAAACATTTTTGGAATGGATATAACGTTTTTGCGAAAGACGGGCTTTCAGATACTCGTCATATTGCTCCAGTGACTCCATGAAAAATGTGAGCTCCTTTCCTCGGGAACATCTTAGGGCAATACCGCACAAAGATTGTGCGACAGATGCGTCGTCAAATTTTTCGTCAGATGAAACAAAAAGCGGAGTGAATACTGGATGTATTCACGAGCATTTTTGTGAAATATGACGGGAAATTTGCAAGCAGGTGGCGTGCAAAGTCGCCAGACGCTCTTTGTGCGGTATTGCCTTATGCATATAAATTATGAGATACTATATATTGTACTACTTTTTGCGGTAAATAGCAAGAAAAATCTGCATGATTTTTTCGATTCCTGCGAATTTTTGTAGAAGATACCGTGCAAACCTCAGCAGGACACAAAAAAATTTTGCCATATTGCAATAAAAATGCTCTCTGTGCCTCCAGTTCCGCCATGTCCCCGTCTATGCGAGACACCACGCCCAGTGCTGCCATTTTCAGAATCTCCTGCCAGCAGTGCCACTTCGGAAATGACAGGAACATATCGCTGCCCACCAGCAGCACCAGTTCTGCTTCGGGATACCGGTTCCGGAACAGCCGCACGGTGTCCACGGTATAGCTGACACCGGCACGTTCCAGTTCGCAGCCGTCTACCGTGCAAAAGGGCAGCGTTTCCGCCGCCAGACGGCACATCGCCAGACGGTCTGCACCGGAAGCCATGTCCGGATTCTGCTGCTTGAACGGCGACACATTGGCGGGGATCAGCACCACCTGATCCAGCCCCAGACTTTCCCTGGCAGTCTGTGCCAGATGCAGGTGCCCGTTGTGAATGGGGTTAAAGCTGCCGCCAAACAATCCGATTCGCTGCATCAGAATTTAATGACCGGTTCTTTCGGATTCCGCTTGAACAGAACCAGCCGGCTGCCGATGACCTGTACCACATCAGATTCCGTCTTTTCCGACAGTTCCTCTGCGGCTTCACGGGCACTCAGCGGACAGTTGTCCAGTACGTGGATCTTGATGAGTTCCCGTTTCCGCAGAGCATCGCTGACCTGCTGCACCAGTGTATCGCTGATACCGCCTTTTCCCACCTGAAAAATGGTTTCGTATGTGCTGGCGATGCCCCGCAGAGTCGCCCGTTGTTTACTTGTCAACATCAATTTTTCTCCTTAATCATTTTTATAAGCTTTGAATTTATAAAGTTTTGAAAAAATCTTCCAGCTGTTCCAATGCCTTGCCCCGGTGGCTGATCTGGTTCTTCTCTGCATCAGTCATTTCTGCCATGGTCTGTTCGCCTACGCAGAAAACCGGATCATAACCGAAGCCGTTTTCCCCTCTGGGAGAAGTTCCGATCACGCCCTCGCAAACGCCGGAGAAGAACTGCTCCTCCCCTGCCGCATTCACATAGCACAGCACGCACTGAAACCGTGCAGTACGTTTTTCTGCGGGAGTGTCTTTCAGCAGTTCCAGCAGCTTTTCACAACGCTGGGCATCAGTGGCATTTTCGCCGGCAAACCGGTGCGAATATACCCCTGGTGCTCCGTCCAGTGCGTCTACCAGCAGTCCGCTGTCATCTGCAATGACGGCACAGTGCAGGGCTTCGTGGACCGCATGGGCTTTCAGTGCCGCATTCTCTGCAAAGGTGGTGCCGGTTTCTTCTACTTCTGCATCAAAGCCGGCTTCTTTCTGGGAAACTGCGTCCAGCCCGAAGGGGGCAAGGATCGCACGGATCTCCCGCAGCTTTCCGGCGTTATTCGATGCAATGACAATCTTCTTCATAGTGATTCCTCCGTAGGTTCAAACAGGGCACGGACAAAATCCTGTGCGTGGAACGGCTGGAGATCGTCGATCTTTTCGCCAACGCCGATCAGCTTCACCGGAATGCCCAGTTCGTTGCGAATGGATACGATGATACCGCCCTTGGCAGTACCGTCCAGCTTGGTCAGCACGATGCCGGAAATGTCTGCCACTTCCTGAAACAGCCGTGCCTGATTGACCGCGTTCTGTCCGGTGGTAGCGTCCAGTACCAGCAGGATTTCCCGATGGCAGCCCTCTGCCTTGGTTTCGATGATGCGGTTGATCTTCGCCAGCTCCTGCATCAGATTCTTCTTGTTGTGCAGCCGTCCGGCGGTGTCGCAGATCAGCACGTCACAGCCCCGTGCCTTGGCGGCATCAATGGCATCATACACCACCGATGCAGGGTCAGAGCCCTCTGCATGCTTGACGATGTCCACGCCGGCACGCTGTGTCCAGACTTCCAGCTGATCAATTGCCGCAGCACGGAATGTATCCGCCGCAGCCACCAGCACCTTTTTGCCCTCGCCTTTCAGCTGGTGGCAAAGCTTGCCGATCGTGGTCGTCTTTCCGGCACCGTTGACACCAATTACCATGACAATGGTAGGCTGGGTGGGATATTCCAGTGTCTGGTCCTCACCCAGCATCTCACCGATGATCTCCTGAATCATGCCCATGATCTCCTGCGGATCCTTGACACCCCGTTCCTTGACGCGTTTCCGCAGGGTTTCACAGATCTGTACAGAAGTTTCCGGTCCCAGATCGCTGGTGATCATGGTTTCTTCCAACTCATCAAACAGGTCGTCGTCGATCTTGGTAAAGCCGCCCAGCACCTGCTGCATACGGGAAACCATTGCGTCCTTGGTCTTTCGCAGGCCGTCCCGAATCTTCGCAAAAAAACCCTTTTTCTTTTCGGGTTCTGCTTCTTCCGACTGAGATTCGCCCTCGGGTTCTATTTCTGCTTCCGGCTCGGATTCTTCTGTCAGTTCTGTTTCTGGTTCAGCTGCTTCTTCTGATTCCGGTTCAACTGCTTCTGCCGGTTCCGTTTCTGATTCTGTTTCTGCGTCCTGTTCGGGTTCTTCAACAGGCTCTACTTCTTCCGGTTCTTCTGCTTCGGGTTCAGTTTCTTCCTCCGGTTCAGTTTCTTCCTCCGGTTCTGCCTTTTCTTCATTTTTCAAAATGCCGGCAGCTTCCAGAGCCGCCTGCCGTGCCAACGCAATTGCAGCCTGATGCTGTTCAGATTCCTCTACAACTTCCTGTGCGGCAAGGCGAGCCTTTTCGATCTCGTCCTGCTCCTGTGCCGCCAAGTCATTGAGAGCAGCCGCGGCAATGTCTTCTTCTGCTTCTGCATCAGCCGTTTCCGCAGTCTGTTCCTCCGGTTCCAGTACCGTTTCTTTCTCTGCCTGCTGCTTGTTCCGCCGCCAGAACGGTACGCCTTTTTCCTTGTTTTTATTTTTCTTTCCGAATAAGCCCATCTTACACCGATCCTTTCCTTGAAAGCATAGACATCGCCGTACAAAGCGGACTTTGTGCGGTATTGCCTTATTCCGTTTTCTCGAGTTCTTCCTGTTCCATTCGCAGCAGACGGGAAATACCGTCCTCCTGCATGGTGACACCGTAGAGTACGCTGGCTTCTTCCATGGCACTCCGGCGGTGCGTCACCAGAATGAACTGGGTGGTATCTGTAAAGTTTTGTAGATACTGTGCATAGCGGCGGACGTTTCCCTCGTCCAGTGCCGCATCGATCTCGTCCAGAATGCAGAACGGCGACGGCCGCAGCCGCAGAATGGCGAAGTAAATGGCGATCGCCACAAAGGACTGCTCCCCGCCGGAAAGCGAGATCAGATTCTTGATGACTTTTCCTGGCGGTGCGACCTTGATCTCAATGCCTGATTCCAGTACATGTTCCGGATCAGTCAGTTCCAGCCGTGCTTCTCCGCCGCCGAACAGGTCTTTGAAAATTTCCTGAAAGTTCCGGTCAATGACAGAAAAGCTTTCCGAAAAGATTCGCTGCATCTCCTCTGTCAGAGAGGTGATGAGGTCTTCCAGTTCCCGCTTGGCAGTTTCCGCGTCCTGCATCTGCTCCGACAGGAACTGATACCGCTTGGAAACCTCTGCATATTCCTCGATCGCCGCCACGTTTACCGTGCCCAGCCCCCGAATCTGTGCTTTCAGGCTTTGCAGTTCCCGCTGTGCCGTCTGTAGGTCTTCCAGCGGCTGTGCCTGTGCCTGTGCTTCAGAGAGGGAAAGTTCGTACTGCTCCAGCAGCTGCCGGATCACGCCGTCATAATCGTTCTGCACGGAAATTTTCCGTTCCTCCAGCCGGCTGATCTCGCCGGAAAACCGCTCCCGCACGGCGTTGGTTTCCTGCAAACCACTTTGCAGTTCCCGAATCTGCTGTTCCTGTGCATCATGCACCTGCTGCCAGTGCCGGATCTCTGCCTGCCCGTCGGTACGGCTGTTCTGCATCTGTTCCAGCCTGGCTTGATTCTCGGTGATCTCCGTCTGCTTCTGACGGATCAGATCTTCCTGCACGGCAATATCCTTGTCGATCTGCACCAGTTTTTCCGCCATGGAATCCTGCTGGTCGCTCTGCTGCTGCATTTCCTTCGCCAGCGTGTCCATGTCCTTTTCCAGTTCCATCATGCCGATCTTCAGCTGTGAACGGCGTTCTGCCAGCCTGGACTGCTCCTGTTCCAGAGCCGTCCGCCGGTCGGCTTCCTGTGACAGCATTTCCTGTCCCTTTTGAATCGCCTTTTCCACTTCTTCCGCTTCTTCTGCGGCAGCAGTGTGCCGGTCAACGGTTTCCTGCAAGCGTTCCTGCAACGCCGCCTGTTGTCCGGCAGCTTCTTCGGCACGCTCGGTGGTCTGTTTCCGGAGATACTGTTCCTTTTCCAGCTGTGCAGCTGCGGCAACCTGTTCAGATTCCGCCTGCCGGCACTGCTGCTGCAACGCTTCCATTTGCTGCTGTAACTGTGCGGACTGCTGCTGTGCCTTTTGCAGGGCAGCAGAAGCCACCTGTTCCTGCTGTTCCAGTTCCTGTATCTCGCCGGAAAGAGCCGTCAGTTCTGCCCGTCTGGTCAGCATGCCGCCGGCACGCATGGCAGAACCGCCGGTGAAAGAACCGCCGGCATTGATGACCTGCCCGTCCAGCGTGACGATACGGAACCGGTACTGATAAGCTTTCGCCAGAGCCGTCGCCGTGTCCAGATCTTCCGCCACGACGATTCGCCCCAGCAGGAACTGTACCACGCCGGAAAACCGTTCCTCATACCGCACCAGATTGCACGCCAGATTCACAAAGCCCTCGTGCTGTTCCAGACCGGTTTCGTGTAGCGTCTTTCCCCGCACGGAAGTCAGCGGCAGGAATGTGGCACGTCCGGCGTGCTTCTGCTGCAAAAAGCGGATCCACTGCTTGGCAGCGTTTTCGTTTTCCACGATCAGGTTCTGCATGGCACCGCCCAATGCGGTTTCCAGTGCCACGCCGTATTTCTGGTCGGTGGTAATCAGCTGTGCCACCGTGCCGAATACGCCGCGGGGCCTGCCGCCATCTGCCCGCAGGACTGCCTTGACGCTGCCGCCAAAGCCCTCCATGTTTCGTTCCATATCCTGTAGCAGTCTTTGCCGCTGCCGTTTTTCCCGCAGGGCGAATGCCGCCTGTTCCTGTTGCTTCTTACCGGCTTCCAGTGCCTGCACTGCATGAGCGTAGCGTTTCTGAAAACCGTCCCGCTGGTTCTGCACCTGTTGGAACTGTTCCTGTGCCTGCTGTGCCTGTTCTCTGGCGGCATCATACGCGGCATTCTGCTCCGTGCATGCCTGCCGGAGTGCACTCTGCCGCATGCCCTGTTCTGCCAGCTGGGCTTTCAGTTCTTCCTGCTGTCCGGCAGCTGTCTGCTGCAAGACACGCAGTTCACTCTGCCGCACCAGCAGATTTTGCAATACCTGGTTTGCCTGTTCGTATTCCTGTCCCCGCCGTGCAGCCTGCTGTTTCAGGGCGTTCCAGTTCTGTTCGGTCTGTTCCGCTTCTACCTGAATCGCTTCCCGCTTCTGCCGCAGCTGCACCACCTGTTCAGACAGGGACTCCATGCGGTTTTCCATGTTGCGGGACTGCTGAGCCGTTTCCTGTTTCTGCTGCCGCAGGCTCTCCTGCATCTGCCGGCTGTGGAGAATGTCGTTTTCACAGACTGCCACCACAGATTTCAGCTGGGTGGTTTCTTCCTCTGCCTGCTGCATCTGCTGGCGAATTTCCTCCATTTTCAGCGTGCTTTCCTGCATACGCCGATAGCCGTCCTGCACCTGTGCATCTGTCCGCTGGATCTCCCGTTCGGCATTCTGGTATTCCGCCTGTGCCTGTAACAAGCCGTCAGACAGCCCCGTCAGCTTTTCCCGCAGAGCACCCAGCCGCCGCACCCAGAGGGAAACCTCCAGCTGTTTCTGTTTGCCTGCCAGTTCTACGTACTGTTTCGCCTTTTCCGCCTGCTTTCGCAGCGGTTCCACGCGGGATTCCAGTTCAGAAACAATATCCTGCAAACGCACCAGATTTTCCTGTGCCGCGTCCAGCTTCCGCTGTGCCTCCTGTTTCTTATAGCGAAACTTGGAAACCCCCGCAGCCTCCTCAAAAATGTCCCGCCGGTCTGCACTCTTGGCACTGACGATTTCTGCAATGCGTCCCTGTCCGATAATGGCATAGCCGTCACGGCCCATGCCGGTATCCATGAACAGTTCCGTCACGTCCTTCAGCCGGACATTCTTGCCGTTGATGCGGTACTCACTGTCACCGCTGCGATACAGCTTTCGGGTAACACTGACTACAGCACCATAGGCTTCTCCCAATTCGCCGGCTTCGTTGCTGATCTCCAGCGTAACTGCCGCAAAGCCCATGGCCTTTCTGGTTTTTGTGCCGGAAAAAATAACGTCCTCCATCTTGTTGCCGCGGAGCGTCTTGGTGGACTGTTCCCCCAGCACCCAACGCACAGCGTCGCCGATATTGCTCTTGCCGCTGCCGTTCGGTCCCACCACGGCGGTCAGACCTTTGTCAAAGTGCAGCTTGATCTTGTCAGGGAACGACTTGAATCCCTGCAGTTCCAGGGAGCGTAGATACATGGTTGCATTTCACCTCTTTTTCCGGCGGCGTATCCCGCATTCTTTACGATTGCAGCACACGCACTGCATAGATTTTCCCGCCGAAGTCCGACAGCGGCACTGTCTGTTCTTTGGTTTGCAGCGGATCCATACAGAGATATGTTCCGTCAGCACTGCCCACCAGCAGCACATAGTGATAGCTGCCGGACTTGGGCATCTTCACCCGTACAATGGGGTATCGTCCCGCTGCCAGTTCCTGATCCAGTTCGCCGTCCTGCAATTCCGCCGCGTCCTGTTTCCGGACAGAAACACCGGCAGTCTGTTCCAGCATCTCCCACAGAAGATTGCCCGCACCGTCGTACACACCGTGTTCCGAAAAGAACTGATTCACCTCTCCGGCATCGGCATTTTCCGGCAGACCGTCCACAGAGATCTGCTGCATCTGCAACGCCGCCGCTACGCAGCAGGTCAGACAGCCGGAATCCGCCATGTGATAGACAGAATCGCCCAGCGTGTCCGTTTTCCAGCGGTCATCTTTCTGCCGGAAAAAGACCACTTGTTCCGCCGCGTTTTCCTGTGCGGTTTCCACCACAGCAGGAGCTGCCCCGCGGTGCCGGTTCCAAAAAAATGCACCAGCTGCGGCACCCAGCAGCAAAACCGCTGCCAGCACTGCCGCCAGACAACGTCTGGTGTTTCGTGTTCTCATAGGGGATTCCTTTCTGTAAAGGAAACACTGAATAAAGCTTGTGCGTAAGATGCGTAGTCAGATTTTTCGGCAGATTGCATAGAAATTCCGCAGGCATACTGCCGGTCGCAATTTATCTTAGTGCGACACTCCTTTGTTCTCGGGCAGAATCCTGCCTCGAACGCAGTCGTATTGCAAGGGATTTCTGGGCAATATGACGGAAAATCTGCAAGCAGATGGCGTACAAAGTCACCAGACGCTCTTTGTGCGGTATTGCCTTATATCCTTAAATTTCAGATTTTCCATTTATAGCCTTTCATAAAGCTTTGAAATACGACTTTCAATATATGTCTTTTTAAGTTCTTCAGAAAAAACTTTTTATTATTCCATTTACATTATACCATAGTTTCTTATCTTTTTCAATACAGAATTCGTTTTTTTACACATTGTACACATTCTAATTGCTTTATCAAGAAACATATATTGTATACTAAAAATAGTATACTTTCAGGAGGTATCATATGTTTTTTTCTGAAACTGACCTATCCGACTTCATCGAGGAAAATGACGTAAAATTCATTCGCATGACCTTTTGCGACACGTTTGGAAATATGAAAAATATTGCCATCATGCCACGGGAACTGCACCGTGCCATTACAGACGGCATTCCGTTCAATGCCACCGGACTGCTGGAGGCATCGCACCAGAACCTGCTGCTGAAACCGGACACCTCTACCCTGTCCATTCTGCCGTGGCGGCCCCAGTCCGGTCGTGTGGTACGTTTCTTCTGTAAACTATACCACATGGACGGCACTCCCTACGAGGGCGATCTTCGCCGCAATCTGCGGGAAACCATGAAGTCCCTTCAGAATCAGGGCTATCAGTGTGAAATGGGCACCCGCTGCGAGTTCTACCTGTTCGAAACCGACATGGAGGGCAAGCCCACCAAGAAGCCCTGCGATCAGGGCGGCTATCTGGACGTAGCTCCGCTGGACAAATGCGAAAACACCCGCCGCGAGATCTGCCTGTCGCTGGAGGAAATGGGACTGAACCCTACCACCTCCTGCCACAAGCACGGCCCCGGACAAAACGAGATCGATTTCGCATGCAGCAATCCGCTGACAGCTGCCGACAACATGGCTCACTACAAGACCGTAGTCAAGACCATTGCGGCACAGAATGGCTTCTACGCTTCGTTTATGCCGAAGCCGTTCAAGGACTGCAGCGGCAGCGGGCTGAAGATCATCCTGTGCATCAAGAAAGACGACAAGAGCATTTTCGGCAACAGCCACGAAGCCCTCACCCCGGAGGGCAGAGCCTTTATTGCCGGAATCCTCAATCGGGTACGAGAATTCACCATGTTCTCCAACCCCACGATCAACTCCTACGACCGCTTCGGCTATCGTGCGGCACCCTCCCGCATCAACTGGTCCGAGGAAAACCGCATTCCGCTGGTACAGCTGCTGTATGCTCCGGGACGGGACGGCTCCATTGAATTCCGTTCCGCTGACGCATACTGCAATCCGTACATCACATTCCAGATGCTGCTGAGTGCCGGCATGGCAGGAATCCAGAACAACGAGGAACTGTCCGACAACATGAATGCAGCAAATGAAAATTCTGCCATTCCCACACTCCCCCACTCTCTGGAAGAATCTATCCAGCTGGCACTGGAAAGCGAATTTGTCCGTAACACTGTGCCCAAGGCAATTCTCCACGATTTTTCCGCGGCAATGCAGAAAGAAGTCGATGCCTATCATCTGGCAAAAGATCCGGAAGCATTCTGCTTCGACCGATATTTTTGAGCAACCGGAAAACTGCAATCTGAAAAAGAGGAGGAAACACAACGGTGTATTCAGAACGCACGTTAATGATCTCCGGCTCTGAAAAAGGACTGGACAGTGTCACCAGCTTTTTGAAAGCCTGTGGCTGCGGCTCCGTTGCAGTCATCTCCAGCGGCAGCGAAGCAAGACGCATGATTCCCCATGATGACTTTGACCTGATTTTGATCAACACGCCGCTGAAAGACGAATTCGGACACCAGCTGGCAGTGAAACTCTGTGAGTCCACATGTTCCGGTGTCATTCTGATCTGCAAGGCAGATCTGGCAGAGGAAATGACCAATCGCACCAGTGACTACGGAGTCTGTGTGGTTCCCAAGCCGCTGAACAAGCAGGAACTGTTACAGGCGATCCGCATGGGAAGTGCCTTCCGCCATCGTTTGCTGGGGCTGCAAAAGGAAAACAACAAGCTTCGTGCCAAGTTAGAGGAACTGCGGTACGTTTCCCGTGCAAAGTTCCTGCTGATCACGGAACAGGACATGTCGGAAGAAGCTGCACACCGTTACATTGAGAAAAGTGCAATGGACACCAGACGCACCCGAAAAGAGGTTTCTCTGGAAATCATTGCAAAATATGAATAAGCGTCTGCTTATCTAAGGCAATACCGCACAAAGAGCGTCTGGCGACTTTGCACGCCATCTGCTTGC
>ERZ772889.1113-NODE-1113-length-25677-cov-3.701624_pt1 | contig 25677 bp, 20 predicted proteins | sample MGYA00512127_ERZ772889 | MGnify/ENA primary metagenome ERZ772889 (study PRJEB29015, sample SAMEA2737689) | human gut metagenome | biome: human gut; feature: human-associated habitat; material: faeces | place: China | collected 2012 ...
ATCAATGGATGCACCTGTAGCCTGTGTAGAATCAGAACCTGTGGATTCGGCATCTGTGCTGGAACTGTCTGTGGTGGTATCGTCTGTAAGCTGAGATGAGATCTCATCTTTTACACTCTTGAAGTTCGCACACATAACTTTGACAGTAGTATCATCCAGAGAAACAATCTTCCAATCATTTCCGATTTTGATCAGCGGATAGGTGATATCGATTTCGCTGTATTTCTCATCCGCTGTGGAGGCGTTTTCCGCAAGAAGGGTAGCAAGCATCTCCTGAATATCATCCTGGGTCATTTCTTTTCCGGCATAGGCGGCAACCGCAACTTTACGGGTATATTCCTGAATGGTAGCTGCATAGATGTTGGTTCCGTCGATGTATTTCATGTGGACAGTTACTTTTGCGGTGCCATTCTGAATGTCGAATTTGTTTTTGGTGATCTTGTAAGTCATTTTTTTGTTGACAGTAGTGAAGAAATCTGTGTAGGCGGAATCACGGATATCCGCATCATCCAGAGCACTGAGATCATGACTCTGGAGAAGGTTTTCCATGGTGGTAAAATCCATATTCTGCATGCCTGTGAGAAATTCTTCTGTGGCTTCTACCGGTTTATGGCGCTGAACCATATACCAGGCAATTCCGCCGGCCACCGCAGCGATCAGAAGAATGATCAGACAGATCACAAGTGGTTTTTTGCTTTTTTTCTTTTTGCGAGGAGTATCCTCTTCGAAATCATTGGAGATCAATGACCTGGAGAGCTCGTCGTCGTAAAAATCGTTATTGTCTTCTGTATTCATTATTCCTCCTTACAATAAGTCATCTAGGTTTTCGGGTAAGATAAACCAGATACAGAGTTACCGGATATGGAGTGAATCGTAACACATCTGGTTTACCGTAACGATTATAACATAGGTTTACTGTTTGAGAAACCCCCTGTGTTATGATATACTGTGAGAAACAAAAAAGCAGCAGAAAAGACGAGGTGAAAATATGATACGAACAATTCAGTACTCATTCCCTTCAAAAGCAGACGGACTGGAAATTTCCTGTCTGGCAGTGGTGCCGGAACTGGGACGTGACGAGAAGTACCGTGGGATCATCCAGATTGTTCACGGAATGAGTGAATATAAGGAACGTTATCTTCCTTTTATGGAATATATGGCAGAACGGAAATATGTAAGTGTGATCCATGATCACCGTGGCCACGGAAAGAGTGTGAGGAGCAAAGAAGACCTGGGATATATGTACGGCGGTGGAGCAGATGCCATGCTGCATGATATCCATACAGTCAACTGCCTGATCAAGGATCATTTTCCGGAACTTTCGCTGATTCTTTTTGGACACAGTATGGGATCCCTGGCTGTTCGTGCTTATGCAGCCCATCATGATGACTGTATGGATATGCTGATCGTCTGCGGATCACCTAGTTACAATGCGCTTCGTCCGGTTGGAGTAGCCCTGGCAAAGGCGGAAAAAGCTGTTTTCGGGCCAAGACACAGCGCAGGTCTGATCGAGATGATGTCTTTTGGAAGTTACGCCATGCGGTTTAAAAAAGAGAAAAACCGTTTTTCCTGGATCTGTTCCGACCCGCAGGTTGTTAAAGATTATTCCGATTCCGAGTATTGCGGATTTACCTTTACGGATGATGCGTATTTGGCACTTTTTGACCTGATGAAAAGAGCGTACGATGTGAAACACTGGAAGTGTACGAAACCGGAGATGCCGGTGCTGTTTATCAGTGGGGCGGAAGACCCCTGTATGGGAAATGTCCGCCAGTTTGCCAAGGCTGTCCGTGCCATGCGTCAGGCAGGATACCGGGATGTCCGGGGAAAATTATATCCGGGAATGCGCCATGAGATCCTCAATGAGAAAGACAGGGAGAAGGTTTATCATGATATATTGATATATATCCACAAAAAATGCCTTTGAACGCTCTGGGATGGGGTGATATAATAAAAACCAGAGTGCTCCTGCAGACATCTGTGAGCGGGCGCAACTACTGAGAAAACAGGGGGATTCATAAATGATGAGAGCAAGTGGAATTTTGCTTCCGGTATCCAGCCTTCCATCGAAATATGGAATAGGATGTTTTTCCGCAGAGGCGTATGAGTTTGTAGACCAGCTGGTAAGGGCTGGGCAGAAATATTGGCAGATCCTTCCTCTTGGACCTACCGGATATGGAGATTCACCGTATCAGTCTTTTTCCACTTTTGCGGGAAATCCGTATTTTATTGATCTGGAAGCCTTTGTAAAAGCTGGTTATCTGGAAGAAAGTGACTGTGAGAACTGCGACTGGGGTGGAAGTGAGAGTTACGTGGATTATGAGAAGATTTATAATTCCAGATTCCGTCTCTTAAGAAAAGCCTTTGAAAATTATGACTGTGAGGGAGATCCAGAGTATCAGAAGTTTGTAGAAGAAAATGCCGCCTGGCTGGAAGATTACAGCCTGTATATGGCCATTAAGGACAGTCTGAACGGGATCAGCTGGATCGAATGGCCAAAAGAGCTTAAAAACAGAGAAAAAGACGCACTGGCTGAGGCAGGAGAAAAACTTGCGAAAGAAGTGGGATTTTACTGTTTCCAGCAGTACTGTTTTTTCAAACAGTGGACAGAGCTGAAAGCATATGCTAATGAAAAAGGCATTCAGATTATCGGTGATGTACCTATTTATGTTGCTGGTGACAGCGCAGATGTATGGGCAAATCCGGGACAGTTCTATTTAGATGAGAACCTGGATCCGATTGATGTATCCGGATGTCCTCCAGATGCATTCTCCGATGATGGACAGTTATGGGGTAACCCGTTATTCCGTTGGGATGCTATGAAGAAGGATGGTTATACCTGGTGGACAAAACGTATCAAAGCAATGTCTGAATTGTATGATGTTGTTCGTATTGACCACTTCAGAGGTTTTGATTCATATTACGCAATTCCTGCAAAGGATAAGACAGCAAGAAATGGAGAGTGGAGAGAAGGTCCTGGTATGGACCTGTTCAATGCTCTGGAAAAGAAACTTGGCAGATTAAATATTATTGTAGAAGATCTGGGTTATTTAACACCGTCCGTAAAACAGTTGTTAAAGGATACCGGTTTCCCTGGAATGAAGTTAATCCAGTTTGCTTTTGACAGCAGAGAAGAGAGTGATTACCTTCCACATACATATCAAAAGAATTGTGTTGTTTATACTGGAACTCATGATAATGATACCATTATGGGATGGTTCAAGACGGCTCCAAAGGAAAGCGTTAAATATGCCAAAGAATATTTAAGATTAAACAAAGAAGAAGGATATAACTGGGGCACCATGAAAGCAGTATGGGGCTGTGTTGGTGATATGGCTATTGTTCCGATGCAGGATATTCTTGGAATTGGCAGTGAAGGACGTATGAATACACCATCTACACTTGGCATGAACTGGAAATGGCGTGCAGTAGATGGACAGATTACTTCGGCACTTGCAAAGAAAGTCTGCAAAAATATGGAAATCTACTGTAGAAAGAGAAAAACAAAAGAAGAGCTGGAAGCTTTAGAAACAGCAGAATAAAATGTATCATTTTATAGTAAACAATACCTCGGGAGGCGGCAGGTCCAAACGGGTCTGGGAGGAACTGCAGAATTACCTTCTGGAGCATGAAATAAGGTATAAAGCACATTTTACAGAGTATGAGGGCCATGCGAAGAAGCTTGCAGACCGTGTATGTGATATTGATAGAGAAAAAGTGTATCTTATTGTGGTCGGTGGTGATGGTACGTTAAATGAAGTACTGAACGGGATGCATGATTTTGAAAAAATCCGGTTTGGATACATACCGACCGGCTCCGGGAATGATTTCGCAAGAGGTATGAAAATCAATGGAACACCTACAGAAAATTTAGAGCGGATACTTCAGGCAGAAGAGACAACGCCGATTGACCTGGGCTGTGTCAGCTGGGCAGAAGGAGAACAGAAGGAACAGAAGATATTTGCAATCAGTTCCGGTCTTGGACTGGATGCGGATGTATGTAAACAGGCACTGCATTCCGGATTAAAGAAAGCATTAAATAAACTGGGACTTGGTTCATTAACCTATGTCTGTCTTACGATAAAATCCCTGTTTACCATGCCGACAGCAGAGGCGAAGATAGTATTTGATGATGAAGTGGAAGAGCCGATTTCCCGGATGATTTTTATTGCCGGAATGAATCAGTATTGTGAAGGCGGCGGAGTGCCGATGGCTCCGGATGCAGTGGCTACAGACGGAGAATTTTCAGTCTGTTGTGGCTATGGAGTGGCAAGGTGGCGCACCTTTTTCCTTCTGCCATTTCTGGTAAAGGGAAAACATACAGGATTTAAGTGCTTTGATATCCATAATTGCAGAAAATTCAGCGTGGATTTGGAAAAACCAATGGTATTGCATGCTGACGGAGAATATTGTGGGGATGTGACGCACGCAGAGTTTAGATGTCTTTCTGGAAAACTGAATATTTTGTTATAAAGGTGACTTCCTCCTGCATATACATATAACAGTATAGGCAGGAGGAATTTATATGGAAAATTTTAATACAGGCACTTATGATATGTATAAAGATATCAGTGCAAGGACAAATGGGGAAATTTACATAGGTGTGATTGGAGCTGTGCGGACCGGAAAGTCATCTTTTATCAAACGTTTCATGGAGCTGATGGTACTTCCGTTTATGGAGGATGAAAACAGCCGCCAGCGTGCGGTGGATGAAATGCCACAGGCGGCCCAGGGGAAAACCATTATGACAACAGAGCCGAAGTTTATTCCAAAAGATGCTGCAAAAATCCGGCTTGGCGAAGATGCCGAAGTAAAAGTGAGGCTGATTGACTGTGTGGGTTATATGGTAGAGGGTGCCACCGGACATCTGGAAAATGGTGTGGAGCGAATGGTAAAGACGCCTTGGTTTGAAGAGGAAATTCCTTTTACAAAGGCAGCAGAGGTCGGGACCAGAAAGGTTATTAATGACCATGCAACCATTGGAATTGTAGTAACTGCAGATGGCAGTTTCACAGATATCCCGCGGGAAAATTATGTGAAAGGTGAAGAAGAAACCATAAAAGAGCTGCAGAGAATCGGAAAACCCTTTGTTATGGTACTGAATTCCGTAAAACCATACAGCGAGGAAACGGCACAACTGGCAAAAGAATTAGAAGAAAAATATGAAGTCAGTGTATTTCCGCTGAATTGTGAGCAGCTTCGAAAAGAAGATGTCTATGCAGTGCTGAAGGGTATCCTCTATGAATTCCCGGTTGTGAAGATGAATTTCTTTCTTCCGAAATGGGTAGAAATGTTGGAAATGAGTCATCCAATCAAAGAAAATGTGGTTGCAAATGCTGGGAAAATGCTGTCGGAAGTAACACTGATAAAAGATTTGATGGATTACAAGATGGCTCCGGAGGGAGATTACATTTCCAATATGATGATGCAGGCGGTGAATCTGGAAAATGGCACAGCAGATATCCGGCTGGATATTGCAGATCAGTATTATTATGAAAATATCAGTGAACTGACCGGAACAGAAGTGACCGGGGAATACCAGCTTATTTCCATGATAAAAGAGCTTTCTGAGAAACGTAAGGAATATGAGAAGGTAGCGGATGCGGTACAATCGGTAGAAATGAAAGGATATGGAGTGGTGAGTCCGAAGCTTTCAGATATTAAAATGGATGATCCGGTGCTGATTAAACATGGCAATAAGTTTGGTGTAAAAATCAAGGCAGTAGCACCGTCTGTTCATATGATCCGGGCAAATATTGAAACGGAGATTGCACCGATTGTAGGAAGTGAAGAGCAGGCAAACGACCTGATTCATTATATCAAAGAGGGACAGAGCACAGAAGATGGAGTCTGGGGAACCAGCATTTTTGGAAAATCCATTGGAGAACTGATGGAAGACGGTATCCGCAGCAAGATTGGCATGATGGATGATGAAAGCCAGATGAAGCTGCAGGATACCATGCAGAAGGTTGTAAATGATAATAATGGCGGATTAGTCTGTATTATTATTTAAGGATGCAAGCCGGTAATCCCTGGGCGATATTCCTTTCAGCTTATGGAACGTCTTGGAAAAATGCAGCCCATTGTCAAAGCCTACGGAATTAGCTACAGCAGTAATGGATAGGCTGGAGTGTTCTAAGAGATAGCATGCCTGTTTTAAACGAAACTGGGTCAGATAATTTTTCGGCGACTGACCCAGTATGGTTTCAAAAGAGCGGTACAGATGGCTCCGGCTTACGCCTACATAATCAGCAATATCATCTACGCGGATCGGATAGGAATAGTTGGCGGAAATATAGGCAATTCCTTTCTGGACATAGTTGCTGGAACTGTTATACTGTTCATTATTGCTGGCATGTTTCATAAAAAGAGCCAGCGTCTGATAGAGCCGTCCGGTCATTTCTACAGAATCCATGAAATCATTTCCGCGGGCTTCATAGATACCGAGAAGGTGTTCCCGGATGGATTCGGAAAGCGGCGTCTGGTGAATCAGTGGAAAATCCCTGGAAAAATCTGTGGCATTCAAAATAATGGCAGCGTCACTGCCATTAAAGCCTACCCAGGCATATTCCCACGGGTCTTTTTCGTCTGCATAATAGGTGATTTCGGTCTGAGGGTAGACAAGGAAGGTATCTCCGGTGGAAAGGGCATAAACTTTACCTCCAACAGAATAATATCCTTTTCCGGATAGAATGTGATGAATCAGATAATGGTCACGGATTCCCGGTCCCCACTGGTAAAGAGGTTCACATTTCTGGAAACCGACATTATAGACGGAAAGGGAAACCAGTTCTTTTTTATTTACTTTATAAGAATTCTTATATTTTGGGTCCATCGTATGCCTCCCTTCTGGAATTTGCAGATAGATTATAGATATATTATAGAGGCTGTCCTTTGCAGATGCAACAAAAATACATATTGTTTATACAATAGATACTGTTCAAATACAGGAATATAAGGTATACTCTTATTTGTAAGGAACACGAAAATACATATTTTAGTACAAAGGAGTGGAGAATATGTCTATTTTAGTTACAGGTGGAGCAGGTTATATCGGAAGTCATACCTGCGTGGAATTACAGCAGGCAGGCTATGACGTAGTAGTGCTGGATAATTTATCCAATGCCAGCGAAAAATCATTAGAGCGTGTAAAAGCGCTTACTGGAAAAGAAGTTACATTTTACCGTGGAGATATATTAGACCGTGATATCTTAAATGAAATCATGGAAAAAGAGAAGATTGACTGCTGCATTCATTTTGCAGGATTAAAAGCAGTTGGAGAATCTGTGGTAAAGCCATGGGAATATTATAATAACAACATTGCAGGAACATTGACTTTAGTAGATGTGATGCGCCAGCACGGCTGCAAGAATATTATCTTTTCTTCCTCCGCGACCGTATATGGTGATCCGGCACAGATTCCAATTACAGAGGAATGCCCGAAGGGACAGTGTACCAATCCATATGGCTGGACGAAATCCATGTTAGAGCAGATTCTTATGGATATGCAGAAAGCTGATCCGGAATGGAATGTTATCTTATTAAGATATTTTAACCCAATCGGAGCACATCAGAGCGGAACTATGGGAGAAAACCCGAATGGAATTCCGAACAATCTGATGCCATATATTACCCAGGTGGCAGTTGGAAAGTTAAAAGAACTTGGCGTATTTGGAAATGATTATGATACACCGGACGGAACCGGGGTAAGAGACTACATTCATGTAGTAGACCTGGCAAAGGGACATGTAAAGGCATTAAAGAAGATTGAGGAAAATGCCGGCTTAAGTATTTACAATCTTGGTACCGGACATGGTTATAGTGTACTTGATATTGTAAAGAATTTTGAAGAAGCAACAGGCGTAAAGATTCCTTATTCCATTAAGCCACGTCGTGCCGGCGACATTGCGACCTGTTATTGCGACCCTTCAAAGGCAGAGCGGGAGCTTGGCTGGAAAGCAGAGTTTGGCATTCGTGAAATGTGTGCCGATTCCTGGAGATGGCAGAAGAATAATCCGAATGGATATGAGGACTAGAAAGAAGCTGAAGAAAAAAATTGCAAAAAAATTAAAAAAAGTGCTTGCAATTTAGAGGGCGTCGTGTTATAGTATCAATTGTCCGGTTCATTGGTCAAGCGGTTAAGACGCCGCCCTCTCACGGCGGAAACAGGGGTTCGATTCCCCTATGAACTGCTCACTATTAATAATTTAATAGCCCAACCCATAGAAGATGCTGAAAGCCAGATAATGGTTTTACAGCATTTTTTATTTACGCGAGAAACTTGCAAAGCGTGTTTTTGCAACTTTTTGCGTAAAAATTCGAATTGCAATAATTAACTAAAATTTACGAAAATATCTCTTCCAAATCAGCATATATTATGTTATAATTTACTATGTTTCCGGTAATAAACAAGGAAAAAATAAGCAAATCTAACAAATGTATGATGGAGGGTGACATGAAGAGAAGAGGAAAAGCATTGGGGATGGCATTGCTGCTTATCATGATGACTGTTTTTTCAGTAGTCTCAGATGCGGCAATGGTAAAGGCTGACGAACTTTTGATTAAGCTGCATTACCACAGAGCAGACGACAATTACGATGGATGGGATGTCTGGATGTGGGGAGAAGGTGCGGATGGTGCAGCTTATGAACTGGCAGAGGAAGATGGTGACCATGTGGCAACCATGGAAGTAACACCGGGTACAACCTCTGTTGGATTTATTGTGCGTACAGCAGACTGGACCAAGGATGTTGATGAAGACCAGTTCATTGATATTTCTGAGATGGTATCCGGCACTGTGGATATTTATGTGGAGTCCGGTGTGAAAGGATATACCAAAGAATATGGTGATGATGCTGTAACCGGAACTAAATTATCCGGAGCCAAATATGATGGGGAAGGCGCAGTAACCGTTCAGATGACCGGAGCAGTTGAAGGGGATCTGATGCAGGCATTTTCCATTAAGAGTGCCGATGGTGTGGCGGTTACTATCAAAGAAGTAACACAAGATGAAGATTTCGTATATCAGGTAGTTGTGGAAAAACCATTAGATGCTTATAAGAGCTATCAGATTACATACGAAGGAACTGAATATAAAGTAGTGATGCCGAGCGTATATTCCACCAAAGAATTTGAAGAAGAATATACTTATGACGGAGATGACCTTGGTGCAACCTGGACAAAAGACAGCACCGCGTTCCGTCTCTGGGCACCAACCGCACAGGCTGTTTCTGTAAATCTCTATGAATCAGGAATAGAAGGAACCGATGATTTAATCGAATCCATTCCAATGACTGCAGATATAAACGGAACCTGGGTGGCATCAAAGGATGGAGATTTAAATGGTACCTATTATACTTACACCGTTACCATTAATGGTGAGGAAAAAGAAGCCAATGACCCATATGCAAGAACCACAGGTGTCAACGGAAAACGTGCTATGATAATTGATTTGGAATCCACCAATCCGGAAGGGTGGGACAGTGACAGTAACCCACATGCCGGAGAGGGTATTAATGATGCTGTTATTTATGAAATGCATATCCGTGACGTCTCTTCAGATTCCAGTTCCGGAATTGAAAACGTTGGAAAATATTTAGGACTGACAGAGACCGGAACCACAACTGAAAATGGTGTTCCGACCGGACTTGACCATATCAAGGATTTGGGAATCACACATTTACATTTACTTCCGTTTTATGATTATGGTTCCGTAGATGAAACAAAGCTGGATACACCGCAGTTTAACTGGGGATATGATCCGGTCAACTACAACGTACCGGAAGGCTCTTATTCCACGGATCCATATCATGGAGAAGTCCGGGTGAAAGAAGCTAAAGAAATGGTAAAGACGTTACATGATAATGATATCAGTGTCGTTATGGACGTGGTTTACAATCATGTATACAATGCAGGAGAATTCTGTTTTAACGTAATTGTGCCGGAGTATTTCTCAAGAGTAAATGATAATGGGACTTATTCTAATGGTTCCGGCTGTGGAAATGACACAGCATCCGAGCGTTCCATGGTGAAGAAATATATTGTGGACTCAGTAAAATACTGGGCAGATGAATATCATATTGATGGCTTCCGTTTTGACCTGGTAGGACTTTTGGATACGGAAACCATGAACGAGGTAATCGAGGAAGTGCACAAAGACCACCCGGATGTTATCTTCTACGGAGAAGGATGGTCGATGCAGACAAGCCTTACCAAAGAAGGATATTCCATGACAACACAGACCAATTCCACAGAAGTACCGGAAATGGCTTTTTTCAGTGATACTTTAAGAGATTTGTTAAAAGGAAATACATTTTCAACGACAGAAAAAGGTTTTGTATCCGGAGCAAATGGCAAAGAGAAGACCTTACAAAAATGCTTTGTGGGATTATCACCGGAATGGTGTACTACACCTTCCCAGTCCGTTAACTACGCATCCTGTCACGATAATCTTTCCCTGATGGATCGTATTATCCGTTCTACTCCGGAAGCTTCCGTGGAGGAGCGAATCCGCATGAACAATCTTGCAGCAGCCATTTATATGACGGCAGAGGGTGTTCCGTTTATGCAGGCAGGAGAAGAATTCTTAAGAAGCAAAGTGAAAGCAGATGGTGGTCTAGATGAAAACAGCTATGCCTCACCAGATTCAGTAAACAGCTTAAAATGGAGCAATCTGGAAGATGAACAGTATCAGAATGTTTACCAGTATTATAAAGGACTGATTGCATTCCGTAAGGCACATCCGGTGCTTCGCCTTGACAATGCAGAGGATGTAAAAGCACATGTAACTCCGGTAGAAGATTTAGATGATAATGTAGTAGCGTTTGCAATTACCGGTGATGTTGACGGAGAGACAGCAGATGGAATGTATGTGATCTTCAATGCCAATAATGAGAAAAAAGAAATAACTCTTCCGGAAGGAAGCTGGAATGTATGCATTAATGATACCTTAGCAGGAACAGATACGATTGAAACAATTTCTGGAACAGCAGAAGTAGCTCCGGTTTCTGCATTGATTTTAGTAAAAGGTGATGGAAACGGCAGCACAGCAGTAGTATCTGCAGGAACATTACCGGCATGGATGGCATATGTATTTACAATTCTGGTTGCCGTAGTGATTGGAACATGTTCTGTCTGGTCACAGAAAAAGGCAGGAAAAGCCGGCAGAAAGTAGATAATTTGGGTAGATAATTTGGAAATAAAATCTTGCAATTTAAGAAAATAGTGCTATAATAATACAGTACATGATGATTTAGGCTTTGAGAGTGGGCGTTACGTCCACTCTCAATTCATGTTTAGAACAAAATTTAAGCAGATGGAAAGGTGGTTACATGTCCAGAAAAGAAATTTATGAACAGAAGACAGAAAGCTTCATTCAGCCAATCGTTGATAAGTATCATTTTGAACTGGTAGATGTGGAATATGTCAAGGAAGGTTCCGACTGGTACTTACGGGCTTACATTGATAAGGAAGGCGGAATTACCGTCAATGACTGTGAAATGGTAGCACGGGAAATGAATGAGATTCTGGATCGGGAAGATTATGTGGAAGACTCTTATATTTTTGAAGTGAGTTCGCCGGGACTTGGCAGACCGTTGAAGAAAGAAAAGGACTATGTCCGTTCTATGGGAAAAGAAGTGGAGATACGTCTGTATCGTGCCATAGATCATGAAAAGGAATTTTGTGGAGTCTTAAGTGCATATGATGAGAATACCGTAACAATTGAAGACGAATCTTATGGACAGAAGGTATTTGATAAGAAGGATATTGCATTAATCCGTCTTGCCATCGATTTTTAATCATTAACATAGCATACAACTTAGAAAATAAGTATATAGGAGGATAAAGAAATGAATAACGAGTTGTTGGAAGCATTGACAATACTGGAGCAGGAAAAAAATATCAGCAAAGAGACTTTACTTGAGGCAATTGAGAATTCTCTGCTGACTGCATGCAAAAACCATTTTGGAAAGGCAGATAATATTAAAGTAAACATTGACCCGGAAACATGCGAGTTCCATGTGCTTGCTGAGAAGACCGTAGTGGAAAAAGTAGAAGATGATGTAACAGAAATCAGCCTTGCAAATGCACGCATGATTGATTCTGAGTACAATCTTGGTGATGTGGTAAATGTAGAAGTTAAATCCAAAGAATTTGGACGTATTGCAACACAGAATGCAAAGAACGTAATTTTACAGAAGATTCGTGAGGAAGAAAGAAAAGCAATTTACAGCGAATATTACAGCATGGAAAAAGACGTTGTAACCGGAATTGTACAGAGATATGTTGGAAAAAATATTTCCATTAATCTTGGTAAAGCAGATGCCATTCTTACTGAAAATGAGCAGGTAAAGGGTGAAGTATTCAAACCGACCGAACGTATCAAGGTATATATCCTGGAAGTAAAATCTACACCAAAGGGACCTAAGATTATGGTTTCAAGAACTCATCCGGAATTAGTAAAACGTCTGTTTGAAGCAGAAGTTACTGAAGTAAAAGATGGTATTGTAGAGATTAAGAGTATTGCCCGTGAAGCAGGAAGCAGAACAAAGATTGCTGTTTACTCCAATGACCCTGATGTAGATCCGGTAGGAGCATGTGTAGGTATGAACGGAGCCAGGGTAAATGCTATCGTAAGTGAATTACGCGGTGAGAAAATTGATATCATTAACTGGAATGAGAATCCTGCTATGTTAATCGAGAACGCATTAAGCCCAGCAAAAGTTATTTCCGTAATCGCAGATGGCGAAGAGAAGAGCGCAAAGGTTGTTGTTCCGGATTATCAGTTATCCCTTGCTATCGGTAAAGAAGGACAGAATGCAAGACTTGCTGCAAGACTGACCGGATTCAAGATTGATATCAAGAGTGAGACACAGGCAAGAGAGTCCGGTGAATTCATGGATTATGAAAATGATTACGAGGACTATGATGAGGAGTATGAAGAGGGTTATGAGGAAGGTTATGAAGAAGAAAACGCAGGAGATGGTGAGTTCATAGATGGCAACGAATAAGAAGATTCCTATGCGGAAATGTGTAGGATGCCAGGAAATGAAAAGCAAGAAAGAACTGATTCGGATTATTCATACGCCGGAAGATGAACTTGTAGTGGACTCCACTGGAAGGAAGAATGGAAGAGGCGCATATATCTGTCCGAATATGGATTGCTTTTTGGCAGCAAAAAAGACAAAGGGCTTGGAAAGATCTTTGAAAATGGCGATTCCGGAAGAAATATATGAGGAGTTGCAAAAGGAGATGCAGAATATTGAAACAAGATAAGGTGTTATCCATGCTTGGACTTTCTGCCAAGGCAGGAAATGTTGCAAGCGGAGAATTTTCAACAGAGAAAGCGGTAAAAGAAGGAAAGGCTCATCTGGTCATTGTCGCAGGAGATGCTTCAGATAATACGAAGAAACATTTCCGTGATATGTGCAGCTTTTATGAAGTGCCATTTTATGCTTATGCTGATAAGGAGAGTCTCGGACATCATATTGGAAAAGAATTTCGGGCATCATTGGCAGTTACCAACGAAGGTCTTGCCAAAGCCGTCATAAAGCAATTGAAACTGTTAACAACTGAATAACGGAGGTAGTTATATATGTCAAAACTCAGAGTATATGAACTCGCAAAAGAATTAAATATAAAGCCGCAGGATGTTTTGGATTCCTTAAAAGGAACCCAGTATGAAGTAAAGACATCCAGTAATAGTATAGATGAAGATGCACAGAAACTGGTGCGTTCTAAAGTAAACGGAGCAGCAAAACCGGCAGTAAAGCCAGCAGCAGAGACAAAGCCGGCAGGCGAAGCAAAAGCTGCAACAGAAGCAAAGCCAGCAGGTGAAACAAAAGCTACAGGCGAGGCAAAATCAACAGAGGCACCGGCTCGACCGAAGAAAAAAGCAAGTATTTCTGCTGTATTTAACCCACAGAACAGCAAGACCAATCCGGGAAGCAGACGTCAGGCTTATCACACCAATGCCAAGACCGGAGAAACAAGAAGACCGGCACCGGCTGCAAGACCAGCTCAGCCTGCAAAACCGGCAGCACCAAAGCCTGCAGAAGTAAAAGCTGCAGAAGTTAAGCCGGCAGAGGTAAAGGCAACAGAAGTTAAGGCTGCAGAAGTAAAACCAGCAGAAACGAAAACTGCAGAAGTAAAGACTACGGAAACAAAAACTGTTCAGGAGAAACCGGTAGTGAAAACAGAAGAGAAGAAGACGGAGACAAGAAACTTTAACAATAACCGTCAGCAGGGAGACAGACCGTACAACAATAACCGCCCACAGGGAGACAGACCATACAATAATAACCGTCCACAAGGCGACAGAAATGGAAGAGGCGGAAGAAATAGTGGAAGATTCGACCAGGAATTAAACCGTTTCAATAAAGAAGCAATCCAGGCAGGACCGGACGATTTAAGAAAAGAAAGCCGTGAGAACCGTGACCGTGACAATACCCGTAAGAAACAGGTGCAGGAGCACGATAAGTTAGGAAGCAAGAAACAGGAAAGATATGTAAATCTTGAGAAAAACGGCGGTAAGAAGAAACGTCCTGCACAGCCGAAACCAAAGGAAGAAGACACCATCCGCAGCGTATCTCTGCCGGAGCGTATGACGATTAAGGAACTGGCAGATAAGATGAAGGTTCAGGCTTCTGAAATCATCAAGAAGCTCTTTATGAAGGGACAGATGGTTACCGTAAACCAGGAAATCGACTATGACAGTGCAGAAGAAATTGCACTGGAATTTAACTGTATTGCAGAGCCGGAAGAAAAGGTAGACGTAATTGCAGAGCTCTTAAAAGAGGATGAAGAAAGAGAAGAAGATTTAGTTCCAAGACCACCTGTTGTCTGTGTAATGGGTCACGTTGACCATGGTAAAACATCCCTTCTGGATGCAATCCGTAATACACATGTAACAGACCGTGAGGCTGGTGGTATCACACAGCATATCGGAGCATATGTGGTAAGTATCAACGGACAGAAGATTACCTTCTTAGATACACCGGGACATGAAGCATTTACCGCAATGCGTCTGCGTGGAGCAAAATCTACCGACATTGCAATTCTTGTAGTTGCAGCAGATGATGGTGTCATGCCACAGACGGTAGAAGCAATTAACCATGCTAAAGCAGCCGGAATTGAAATCGTAGTAGCAATCAATAAGATTGATAAGCCAAATGCCAATATCGACCGAGTAAAACAGGAGTTATCCGAATACGAACTGATTCCGGAAGACTGGGGTGGAAGCACCATCTTTGTACCGGTATCTGCTCATACCCACGAAGGTATTGACCAGTTATTGGAAATGTTATTATTAACAGCAGAAGTCAGCGAATTAAAGGCAAATCCAAAACGTAAAGCCCGTGGTGTTATCATTGAGGCACAGCTGGATAAAGGAAGAGGAGCTGTAGCAACTGTTTTAGTACAGAAGGGAACCCTTACAGTTGGTGAGCCGATTGCCTGTGGTAGTGCATATGGTAAAGTGCGTGCCATGATTGACGATAAAGGAAGAAGAGTAAAAGAAGCCGGACCATCCATGCCGGTAGAGATTTTAGGACTTTCCAGTGTACCGGATGCAGGAGAAACATTCGTAGCATGTGACAGTGAAAAAGATGCAAGAAACTTTGCAGAGACATATATTTCCGAAGGAAAGGCAAAACTGTTAGAGGAGACCCGTTCCAGAATGTCTTTAGATGATCTGTTCTCACAGATTCAGTCCGGAGATGTAAAAGAGCTGGATATCATCGTTAAAGCAGACGTCCAGGGTTCTGTAGAAGCCGTAAAACAGAGTCTTGTAAAACTTTCCAACGACGAAGTTGTGGTTAAGATTATCCATGGTGGTGTTGGTGCAATCAACGAATCTGATGTTACTTTAGCATCTGCATCTAACGCAATCATCATTGGATTTAACGTAAGACCGGACCCTACAGCAAAGGTTACTGCTGAAAATGAAGGTGTAGATATCCGTCTGTATAAAGTTATCTATAACGCAATTGAAGACGTAGAAGCTGCTATGAAGGGAATGTTAGATCCTGTATACGAAGAAAAAGTAATCGGCCATGCAGAAGTTCGTCAGATTTTCAAAGCATCCGGTGTTGGTAACATTGCAGGTTCTTATGTATTGGATGGTAACTTTGAGCGTGGATGTAAAGTCCGTATTACCCGTGAGGGAACACAGATATTTGAAGGAAATCTTGCTTCCCTGAAACGTTTCAAGGACGATGTGAAGGAAGTAAAAGCCGGATATGAGTGTGGTCTTGTATTCGAAGGATTTAATGATATTGCAGAACTGGATCAGGTAGAGGCATATAAGATGGTAGAGGTTGCCAGATAATCTGATAGAAGGACAGGAAAATTATGCAAAAAAATAGTATGAAAAATATGCGGATAAATGGAGAAGTTCAAAGAGAACTCTCCAACATTATCCGGAGTGAAGTAAAAGACCCGCGTATTGCGCCGATGACCAGCGTGGTTGCCGTAGAAGTGGCACCGGATTTAAAAACCTGTAAGGCGTATATCAGTGTATTCGGAGACGAAGAAGCTCAGAATAATACAATCAAAGGTCTTAATAGTGCAGAAGGGTATATTCGTCATGCCCTCGCAAAAAGTATCAATTTAAGAAATACTCCGGAGATTCGGTTTATCCTGGATCAGTCCATTGAGTATGGTGTAAACATGTCAAAGAAAATTGATGAGGTGATTGGACAGGAAGAGTCCTAAGCCTCATCCGAAGAGAAAGAGAGCAGGTGTTGCCAATGAAATTAGAGGAACAGCTTTATGATGTGAAGCGTGTAGCAATAGCCGGTCATGTAAAACCTGACGGAGACTGTGTAGGTTCCACGTTAGCAGTATATAACTATATCAGAAAATATCATCCGGAAATGGAAGTGGAACTCCATCTGGAACCGATTCCAAACATTTTCAAATTCCTTGCAAATGCAGATAAAATTGACAGCTCTTATATAGAAAAAGAGCCATACGATTTATTTATTGCATTGGACTGCGGTGATGAGAAACGACTGGGAAATGCAGTGAAATATTTTCATGCAGCAAAACGCACCTTCTGTGTTGACCATCATATCAGCAATCAGAACTTTGCAGATGCAAACTACATTTTCCCGGAGGCAAGTTCAACCTGTGAGCTTGTATATGAACTCATAGATGAAGAGAAGATTACAAAGGAAATTGCAGAATGTATTTATGTGGGAATTGTGCATGATACCGGTGTGTTCCAGTATTCCTGTACTTCCGCAAAGACCATGAACATTGCCGGCAGGCTGATGGAAATGGGAATTGATTTCAGCCGTATCGTGGATAAGACTTATTATGAGAAAACTTACGAGCAGAACCGGATTTTAGGTCAGGCATTGGTGGACAGCCAGCTCTTTTTAGATGGAAAATGCATTGCATCTATCGTAACCAAAGAAGAAATGGAAAAATACCAGGTTCTTCCGAAACATTTAGAAGGAATCGTACAGCAGCTTCGTGCTACCAAAGATGTGGAAGCTGCAATCTTTCTTTACGAAAATGAGGATGGAAGCTTTAAAGCAAGCATGCGTTCCAGTGGTAAGGTAGATGTGGCAGTTATTATGATGTCCTATGGTGGAGGCGGTCATATACGGGCAGCCGGAGCAACCATAGAAGGCAATGCCAAAGAGATTCTTGATGGAATCGTAAAGGACGTTGAAAAACAGCTTTTGAAATAGACAGGATAACGTATGGACGGAATTATTAATGTAAGAAAAGAAAAAGGATTTACGTCCTTTGACGTAGTTGCAAAGCTGCGTGGAATTTTAAAAATGAAAAAGATTGGACATACAGGTACGCTTGATCCGGATGCGGAGGGCGTACTTCCTGTATGTATAGGAAAAGCAACCAGAGTCTGTGACCTTTTAACTGATAAGGACAAGGTATACGAGGCAGTCATGCTTTTGGGAAAAGAAACGGATACCCAGGATATGACAGGAACCATATTAAAGGAATCCGAGGTAAATCTTTCCATAGAAGAAGTAAAGCAGTGTATTGAAAGCTTTGTGGGAGAATATGCACAGATTCCGCCGATGTATTCTGCACTGAAGGTCAATGGAAAGAAATTATGTGACTTAGCAAGAAACGGTGTGGAAGTAGAACGCAAGGCAAGGAAGGTTCAGATATTAGATATTGCAATTTTATCAATCGACTTGCCGCGAGTGACCATGCGGGTGCACTGTTCCAAAGGAACTTATATCCGGACATTGTGCCATGACATCGGAGAAAAATTAGGTTGTGGAGCCTGTATGGAGTACCTGGTATGGACAAGAGTTTCAGATTTTCAAATAGAAGATGCAAAAACACTGCAGGAAATTGAGACAATAATGAAAAGTGGTAAGATAGAAGAGATTTTATATCCCATTGATACCGTATTTAAAAATCTGCCACAGATTCACAGCCGCAAAGATAGTACTGCACTTTTATATAATGGAAATAAGCTGCCGCTGCCTGTGATAGCAGAGGCAGAGACGATAGAGCATACGCTTGCTTCTTTTTATAAAGAAGATGACTGCAAAAAAGTCAGAGTGTATGACAATGCAAATCATTTTGTTGGAATATATGAATACCGTACAGCGGACAGGCTGTTTAAGCCGGTAAAACTTTTCTTTACACAGCAATGAGAAGGAAAAAGACATTTAAGCAGGTATAAAAAATGAAGTATATACATGGAACAACAGAATTTCATATTGAAGAAGAATGCGTGCTTTCCCTTGGCAAATTTGACGGTCTGCACAGAGGACATGAGACTTTATTAGAACATATGATGGAGCAGAAGAATAAAGGCTGTGCAACGGTACTATTTACCTTTGCCATTCCGCCGAGACCGGGCAGGATAAATGAAGTCCAGAAGGTGCTTACGACGAATGAAGAGAAGGTTGCAATCTGTGAAGAGCAGGGCATTGATTATCTGATTGAATATCCTTTTACCAAAGAAGTCATGACCATGGAACCGGAAGCATTTATTGAAATGCTGGCTTCTTCCATGAAAATCCGTGGCATTGTGGTTGGAACAGATTTTCATTTCGGACATAACCGCCGAGGAGATTACCATCTGCTGGAAATATATGCGAAGAAGCTGCATTATGAACTTAAGGTAATAGATAAGGTTCAGTATGAGAATCGGGATATCAGCAGTACCTTTATCCGGGAAGAAGTAGAAAAGGGCAATATGGAAAAAGTAAAATACCTTCTTGGCTATGATTATTTTGTGGAAGGTGTTGTAATACATGGCAGAGAAATGGGCGCGAAGGTACTTGGAATCCCGACCATAAATATCATACCGCCTGAAAACAAACTGCTTCCGCCGTTTGGCGTCTATGTTTGTGATGTTGTAGTAGGGGATAAGACGTATCATGGAATCGCAGATGTGGGATGTAAGCCGACTATCGAAGGGGTTAATCCGGTAGCAGTGGAAACCAATATTTTTGATTTTAATGAGAATCTCTATGGAAAGAAAGTGCGTGTCTGCTTCCGGAGCAGAGAGCGCAGCGAGATGAAGTTTGAATCCTTAGAGGCTTTAAAGCAACAACTCGAACAGGATATTGCCTATGGCAGATTTTATGTACAGCAGCATTAAATATATGAATTTCGTAAAATTTCGAACAATTGTTACATAATTGTTACATATTTATGTTGACATTATGAAATCACGTTGCTATAATCTTAAAATATGGAGAAGCATATTGATTCGAACAGATGCGGAAATGCAGGGTGCATTTTGCATCGTTACAATGTCAGGAGGCATATTTTTATGAAGAACAATAGAAAGTGGAAGACAACAGCATTTATTCTTACCTGTGGACTTACAGTGGCGCTTGAGGGTGGCGCAGCTGCACAGACATCAGCAGGTTCCGGCTTAAATGCAGGAATATTTGCTACGATGGATTCCTATTATAATACAGATATTGTTGTTTCAGCAACCAATACTGTTACAACGATGGAAGGACAGTCTGAGGATGCTGCAGCAACCGATACAACGGTACCTGCAGATACAGCAGCAACCGATACAGCGGTACCAGCAGATACAACAATCTGTGGATATACCAATCTTGGTATTGCACAGGTTGACAGCAGTTTAAATGTAAGGGAACAGCCGGATACCAATTCTGATATCGTAGGAAAGATGCAGAACGATGCCGGATGTGAAATATTAGAGGACGATGGCGAGTGGCTTAAAATTGAATCTGGTCAGGTAACCGGATATGTAAAAGCAGAATATATCATTACCGGAGAGGCAGCTGTAGCAAAAGCCCAGGAAGTAATGAAGACCATTGCAACCGTTACAACACAGACTTTAAATGTACGTGCTGAGATGAATACCGATTGTACCAAACTGGCATTGATGCCGGAAGGAGAAGAATTAGAGGTTTTAAATCAGTATGATGGCTGGGTGGAAGTAGACTTAGATGGTGATGTAGGATATGCAAGTACCGACTATGTAGAGATTTCACAGCAGCTGCCAAAGGCACAGACCATGACAGAATTAAAATATGGTCAGGGTGTTTCAGATACAAGAGTATCACTGGTGGCTTATGCAACACAGTTTGTCGGTAATCCATATGTATGGGGCGGAACCAGCCTTACCAGAGGAGCGGACTGTTCCGGATTTGTATTATCCGTATATGCAAATTATGGCGTATATCTGCCACACTCATCCAGAGCACAGGCAGGATGCGGAACCAGAATCAGTGCATCCGAAGCACAGCCGGGAGATTTGTTCTTCTATGGTAGCGGTAAGGGCATCAACCATGTGGCAATCTATATCGGAAATGGTCAGATTGTTCATGCAAGTTCACCTTCTACCGGAATCAAGATTTCCAATGCATATTATCGTTCACCAGTATGTGTTGTCCGTGTATTAGGAAACTAGATAAGGAAACTAACAGAATTTTGTTTACAAATAATAAGTAGTATGTTATATTTGTTAGGTATGATTTAGCCGATATTCGGTAGATGGACACTCCGACCTTTTGCTGATTATCAGGCGATAAGAAAATATAAGGAGGAAACGTAAATGTTATCAAAAGAAAGAAAAGAAGCAATCATCGCAGAATATGGTAAAACTGCTACAGACACAGGTTCACCAGAGGTACAGGTTGCACTTTTAACAGCCAGAATCAATGAGCTGAATGAGCACTTAAAAGTAAATCAGAAGGATCATCATTCCAGAAGAGGACTTTTAAAGATGGTTGGTCAGAGACGTCGTTTACTGGCTTACTTAAAGAAAGTTGATATTGAAAGATATCGTTCTTTAATCGAACGTTTAGGTTTAAGAAAGTAATTTCTTGTAAAAGGAAACCGTATAGAATAGAGCGGAGTTGTCCGCTCTATTTTTCGGTTGCTAGGCTTCCACAGGTTGCCGGATATCCGTAAGGAACTGCAAGTACAGAGTCTTATGGATGACAATGTAAGAACGGCAGAAGGACGATTCCGAGACCACTGATTAGTGCAATTACAGATTGTGTTAATCAGTAGTTTCGGTCGATACACCTCCGGATGGCTGCAAACAGCACCATTTCGGAACTTCTGCCATAATAAGCAGGAATATCCTGTATACAAAAAAGGAGAAATGATATGTACCAGAGTTATTCAATGGAACTTGCCGGAAGAACTCTTACGGTTGATATTAACCGTGTGGGTAAACAGGCAAATGGATGTGCATTCATGCACTACGGTGATACCACTGTATTATCTACTGCAACAGCATCTGAAAAGCCAAGAGACGGAATCGACTTTTTCCCTCTTAGCGTAGAGTTCGAAGAGAAATCTTATGCAGTAGGAAAAATCCCTGGCGGATTTAATAAGAGAGAAGGAAAAGCATCTGAGAATGCAATCCTTACTTCACGTGTAATTGACAGACCTATGCGTCCGTTATTCCCAAAGGATTATCGTAATGATGTAACATTAAACAACCTCGTTATGAGCGTTGACCCGGAATGCCGTCCGGAAATCGTAGCAATGCTTGGTTCTGCGATTGCAACCTGCATTTCGGACATCCCATTTGACGGACCATGTGCTATGACACAGGTCGGAATGAAAGATGGTGAATTTGTAATCAACCCATCCCAGGAAGTTTGGGACAATGGTGATTTACAGTTGACGGTTGCTTCTACCAGAGAGAAAGTAATCATGATTGAAGCCGGAGCAAATGAGATTCCGGAAGATAAAATGATTGAAGCAATTTACATGGCACACGACATCAACCAGACCATTAATGATTTCATTATGAAACTGGTAAACGAAGTTGGTAAGCCAAAACATGAATATACAAGCTGTGCAGTTCCAGAGGAAATGTTTGCAGCTATGCGTGAGATTGTTACACCGGATGAGATGGAAGTAGCAGTATTCTCTGACGACAAACAGACCAGAGAAGAAAATATCCGTAAAGTAACAGAGAAAATGGAAGAGGCATTTGCAGATAACGAAGAGTGGCTTCCATTAGTTGGTGAGGCTGTATATCAGTATCAGAAGAAGACCGTTCGTAAGATGATTTTAAAAGACCACAAACGTCCGGATGGAAGAGCAATCAACCAGATTCGTCCGCTGGCATCTGAGGTTGATATTATTCCTAGAGTACATGGTTCTGCTATGTTTACCCGTGGACAGACTCAGATTTGTGATGTTGTAACATTAGCTCCATTATCTGAAGTTCAGAAAATCGATGGATTAGATGAGAATATTACCACCAAGAGATATATGCACCATTACAATTTCCCATCCTACTCTGTTGGAGAAACAAAACCTTCCAGAGGACCGGGACGTCGTGAAATCGGACATGGAGCACTGGCTGAGAAAGCATTGGTTCCGGTTCTTCCTTCTGAAGAAGAATTCCCATATGCAATCCGTGCCGTATCCGAGACCTTTGAATCTAATGGTTCTACCTCTATGGCATCTACCTGTGCATCCTGTATGGCACTTATGGCTGCAGGTGTTCCGATTAAGAAAATGGTTGCAGGTATTTCCTGTGGTCTGGTAACTGGTGAGACAGATGATGATTACATCGTATTAACCGATATTCAGGGACTTGAGGACTTCTTTGGAGATATGGACTTCAAGGTAACCGGTACACATGACGGTATTACTGCAATCCAGATGGATATTAAGATTCACGGATTAACAAGACCTATCGTAGAAGAAGCAATCAGAAGAACCAGGGAAGCAAGACTTTATATCATGGACGAAGTTATGTCCAAAGCAATTGCTGAGCCAAGAAAAGAAGTTGGACAGTATGCTCCAAAGATTCTTCAGGTTCAGATTGACCCGGCTAAGATTGGTGATGTAGTAGGTCAGAAGGGTAAGACAATCAACGAGATTATCGACCGCACTGGTGTTAAGATTGACATCAATGATGAAGGTGCAGTAAGCATCTGTGGTACCGATAAAGCAATGCTTGAGAAAGCTGCTGACATGATTCGTATCATTACAACTGATTTTGAAGAAGGTCAGATTTTCACTGGTAAAGTAGTAAGCATCAAAGAATTTGGTGCATTCATCGAATTTGCACCGGGTAAAGAGGGAATGGTTCACATTTCCAAGATTGCAAAAGAGAGAATCGAACATGTAGAAGATGTTCTGACTCTTGGTGATACAGTAACCTGTATCTGCATGGGCAAAGACAGAATGGGAAGAATCAGCTTCTCCATCAAGGATGTTCCTGCTCAGAACTAATTGCAGATTCGTGGCATGTGATTTTTCAATACTCACATAAATAAAATAAGGCGTATGCTTTTGCGGATGAAAATCCACAAGGGTATACGCCTTTTTACGTAAGTAGCGAAGAAAAAAGTCTGGCAGAAAAAAAGAGCCGAGTTTGCTGAGTAAACTTCCTTTTCGGGTATCCGGAAAGCTCTGCCGGTGGTCAAAAATGCTGCACTGCATATATTATAAGAAAACATAAAATGGTGCAGTATGGAACGGGTCAGACAGATTACAAGGGTGAATGAAGCTCATAAACTAGGATATATTGGAAATAATGTCACGGTAGCCGTGATGGATACAGGAATTGGAACTCATATTGATTTTGGACAAAGAATCAGAGGATTTCGTGATTATGTAGGTGATAAGAAGATACTTTATGATGATAACGGTCATGGAACCCATGTTTCCGGAATTATTGCAGGTTCTGGTTTCGCTTCCCATGGACGTTACCGGGGAATGGCTCCGGGAGCACAGATATTTTCGATAAAAGTATTAGACCGCATGGGAAAAGGTAATACCAGACTGGTGGTATCTGCATTAAAATGGCTGATTGCAAATTATGGGAAAATGAATATAAGAATCTTAAATATTTCCGTAGGAATGCTTGCTTCGGCCAGAAGGGAAGAACAGGAGGAATTGTTAGCAGCAATTGAAGCAGTCTGGGACGCAGGAATCGTAGTGGTTGCTGCTGCAGGAAATAACGGGCCAAAGGATAAGAGTATTACGATACCGGGGCTATGCCGGAAGATTATAACGGTGGGCAGCAGTGATGATGAGGAAGGAGAAGTAAAAAATCTGGGTCTGATGCGTGGGTATAGTGGGAGGGGTCCGACGGAAGCCTGCATTATGAAACCAGAAGTAGTGGCTCCTGGAACAGCGATTGTCAGCTGTAAGCGGATGGGAAATGGTTATGAGATGAAAAGTGGAACCTCTATGGCAACACCGGTGGTGGCGGGGGCGGTCGCGGTGCTTTTAAGCCGTTATCCAAATCTAAAACCGGCAGAAGTAAAACTGCGGCTTTATGAGACGAGTGTAGATACCGGAAAATCCAAGCATGCACAGGGCTGGGGGAGGCTGGATGTCATGCAGCTGATTCGATAAAATAAAAGAACATGGAATAGATAAAAAGCAGAGAGAAAGAGACAGAGGGAAAGGAATACGCCGGACATTTGATTTCTGGGAGAAAATGCGGTAAAATGAAAAATACGCATAAAACAAGGGGTAGAAAAAGAAAGAGGAGGGAATAAGGTGAAGAAAATAGTTAAAGTTTTAATCAGCAGACTTTTTATCACAGTTTTACTTATTTTACTTCAGTTTGGATATTTATTTTATCTGCTGCTGGAAGTTGGTAAAATGTCTACTTACATCAACCTGATTCTCAATATACTTGCATTTATCGTAGCTTTATTCGTTGTAAATCGAAGAATGAATCCGGCATACCGGCTGGCATGGGGATTTATTATTCTGATGTTTCCGTTGCTCGGATTGTTGCTGTACGTGGTATTTGGAAGACCGGAACTCACCAGAAAGGCAAGAGAGAAAATGAACCGTGTAAATGAGGAAGTAGAACCGCTTCTTACAGAAGATAGAGCGTGCAGAGAACGGCTGGCAGAAGAAGATCCGGTTGCCGCTGGACAGTCTTCATATATCAGTGACTGGGCGCATTTTCCAGTTTATGAACATACAGCAACAAATTATTATCCGTCCGGAGAAGAAATGTTTCCAGTTATGTTAGAAGAAATCCGGAAAGCGAAAAAGTTTGTTTTTCTGGAATATTTTATTTTAGATGATGGAAAGATGTTCCGGGAGCTGATTCAGCTTTTGAAGGAAAAAGTGGAAGAGGGCGTAGAAGTACGTCTGATTTATGATGATGTTGGCTGCATTACGACACTGCCGAATAATTTCTATAAGGAATTGCAGAAAATCAGAATTAAATGTGCGGCGTTTAATCCGTTG
>ERZ772889.1128-NODE-1128-length-25464-cov-9.346491_pt1 | contig 25464 bp, 19 predicted proteins | sample MGYA00512127_ERZ772889 | MGnify/ENA primary metagenome ERZ772889 (study PRJEB29015, sample SAMEA2737689) | human gut metagenome | biome: human gut; feature: human-associated habitat; material: faeces | place: China | collected 2012 ...
GGTCTTCGTCTTCTTCCACTTCGGGCTGCTCGACGGCTGGGTGCAGTCCGTCACGCGCACGCCGGGCGGCGGCGTCGACACGCTCACAGCGGGAGACCGGTCATTCTCCGGCGTTCAGCTGCGAAAGGCCTTCGGGCTGAACTCCACGCGCTTTACGCTTCTGTACGAGGATGGCGCATTCAGCTTCGACGTCCTCGGCTACGGCCACCGCGTCGGCATGAGCCAATACGGCGCAGACGCCATCGCCCGCCTCGGCTTCGATTATAAGACCATCCTGCGGTTCTATTACCGCGGCGCGTCCATAGAAAGCATGCAGACGAACTTTAAGCGGCAGAGCCGCACTGGCAACGCTCCTTCGCCGCAAGCAGGTGAATCCGCATAAACGCAATATGTTCGGCCAGCAGCCTCGCGCTGCTGGCCGTTTTTGCGTATGAGGGGGGCGCTAAGGAAGTAGGCTGAGGGAAGCCTTTCAGATATCAGCGGGTCGGCGCAGGCGCCTCCGCGCCGTACTGACGGGTGCAGAGGTTCCAGTATGCGCCTCGTTTCTCCATCAGGTGTTCGTGCGTACCGCGCTCGACGATCCGGCCATGCTGTAAAACGCAGATCTCCGCGCAGCTCCGCACGGCAGCGAGCCGGTGCGAGATCATGAGACAGGCCATATCACGGCTGAATGTGTGCAGGGCATCGCTGATCGCAGCCTCTGTCTGCGCGTCGAGACTGCTTGTTGCCTCGTCGAGGATCAGAATCTTGTTGTCAGCAAGGATTGCGCGTGCAATCGTCAGCAGCTGTTTCTGTCCCTGCGACACATTGCTGGCATCTTCATTCAGTTCCATCTGATAGCCGCCCGGCAGGGTCTGGATGAAGTGGTGGGCTCTTGCGGCTTTTGCTGCTGCGATGACTTCCTCATCTGTTGCATCGAGCCGGCCGTAGCGGATGTTTTCCATGATGGTTCCCTTGAACAGCCACGTATCCTGCAGGACCATACCGAAGGCATCGCGCAGCTCTCTGCGGTTGAAGTCTTTGATGTTGTGGTCGTTCAGCAGAATGGCTCCGCTGTTGACATCGTAGAAGCGCATCAGCAGTTTGACCATCGTCGTCTTTCCGGCTCCGGTCGGGCCGACGATCGCGGTTTTCTGGCCCGGTTTTACTTTGGCGCTGAAATCGTTGATGATGATCTGCTCCGGGTTATAGCCGAAATGTACGTGGTCGAAGGTGACTTCTCCTGTCACAGTCTCGATTGCTGCCGGATTCTCGACAATCTGGTCTTCCTCTTCCTCGTTCAGGAATTCAAAGACACGCTCGGATGCCGCCGACATCGACTGTACCATGTTGATAACCTGCGCAATCTGCTGGATCGGCTGGGTAAAGTTTTTCACATACTGGATAAATGCCTGGATATCACCGATCGTGATCACGTTTTTGATCGCCAGAAGTCCGCCGGTCAATGCCACGCAGGCGTAGCCTAAATTTCCGACAAACATCATAATCGGCTGCATCATACCGGATAAAAACTGGGATTTCCATGCAGAATCGTAAAGAATATTGTTGGTTTTTTCAAACTCTTCGATCGTATCCTTCTCGCGGTTGAATGCCTTGATGACGAGATGGCCGCCGTAAACCTCCTCAACCTGACCGTTGATATGGCCTAAGTATTCCTGCTGGGCACGGAAGAATTTCTGTGATTTCTTTGTCACGAGTCCGATGAGTCCCATTGAAATCGGCAGGATCACAAGCGCGATCAGCGTCATCAATGGGGAGATACTCAGCATCATGATCAGAACACCGATGAGCGTTGCCAACGAGGTGATGATCGTCGTGATACTCTGGTTCAGTCCCTGGCCAAGCGTATCGACATCGTTTGTGATGCGTGAGAGCACTTCACCGTACGTGCGGCTCTCAAAATATTTCATCGGCATACGGTTGATCTTCTCCGAAATCTCTTTTCGAAGCTGATAGCACACCTTCTGCGTCACGCCCGTCATGATCCATCCCTGGATGAAGCTGAACAGGGCGCTCATCAGATACAGGCCAAGTACAAACAGCAGAATCGTTCCGATTCTTGCAAAATCAATGCTTCCTGTGCCCCGGATCTTTTCCATCAGTCCCTCGGACAGTGCGGTCGTAGCTTTTCCGAGAATCTTTGGTCCGGCAACGTTGAACACCGTTGAGCATGCGGCACAGATCATAACAATAAAAATCGCAATTTTATATTTTCCGATGTACTGGGCGAGCTGTTTGATCGATTTTTTCAGATCTTTCGGCTTCTCGCCCGGCTGCATGCCGCGGCCCATCCGTCCCATCGGTCCTCTTTTGCGCGGCTGCTGGTTCATTTCATTACTCATGGTCAGCCACCTCACTTTCCTTCAGTCCAAGCTCTTTCTCTGACAGCTGGGATTTCGCAATCTCCTGATAAACCTCGCAGCTTCTCAGCAGTTCCTCATGCGTACCTTTTCCGACTACTTTTCCGTCATCGAGCACCAGAATCTGCTCCGCATGGAGAATCGTGCTGATCCGCTGTGCCACGATGATCACGGTGCTGTCTTTGACATTCTCCGCCAGTGCTTTTCGAAGCGCCGCATCCGTTTTCAGGTCAAGTGCAGAAAAACTGTCGTCGAAAATAAAGATTTTCGGGTCTTTTGCAATCGCACGCGCAATCGCCAGACGCTGTTTCTGTCCGCCGGATACGTTCGTTCCGCCCTGTGCAATCGCGGTTTCGTATTTGTCATCTTTTGCCTCGATAAACTCGGTTGCCTGCGCAATTGCGGCTGCCTTTTCGATCTCCGCATCCGTCGCATCGTCTTTTCCGAAGCGCAGGTTGGATGCGATCGTTCCCGAGAACAGCACACCTTTCTGCGGCACGAAACCGATCTCATCGCGCAGATCCTTCATCGTAATGTTTCGAATATCTTTTCCGTCGAGCGTAATCTTTCCGCCCGTCACATCATAGAGACGTGGGATCAGGTTGACCAGCGTCGATTTACCGCAGCCGGTGCTTCCGATGATCGCCGTCGTCTTGCCAGGCTCGGCAACAAAGTCGATGTCATGCAGCACATCCTCCTCGGCGCCCGGATAACGGAAGTTGACGTGATCGAAGCGGACAACTCCGTTATGAACCTCCAGCTGCTCCGGATTTTTGACATCCTGAATGGAGGATTCTGTCTGAATGACTTCATCGATACGGCCGGCGGCAACAGCGGCACGCGGCAGCATGATTGACATCATTGTCAGCATCAGGAAAGACATGACGATCATCATGGCGTAGGTAATAAATGCAGTCATTGCACCGACCTGCATCGTGCCGGCATCGATTTTATGTGCACCGAACCATACGATTCCGACGGTCAGCACGTTCATAATCATCATCATACCAGGCATCATAAAGGTCATAACGCGGTTGGTGAACAGGGTTGTTTTGGTCAGTTCCTTATTCGCACCGTTGAAGCGCTCTTCCTCTTTGTCCTCTCTTCCGAACGCACGGATGACAGAGAGTCCGGTCAGGATTTCACGCGATACGAGGTTGATGTTGTCAACCAGTTTCTGCATCAGCTTAAATTTCGGCATCGCAAGGGAGACAAGCAGCATCACGTATCCGAGAATGACGATGATCGCAAGAACAATGATCCATTCCATACCGGCTCCCGTTTTCATGACTTTCAGCACACCGCCGATGCCAAGGATCGGAGCGTAGGCAACCATTCGCAGCACCATGACGGAGACCATCTGGATCTGCTGGATATCGTTCGTGCTTCGGGTAATCAGCGATGCGGTGGAGAACTGATCCATCTCCGCATTGGAGAATCCGACAACCCGTTTGAATACTTTTTCGCGCAGATCGCGGCCGATTCCGGCGCCGACGCGGGAGGCAAACAGTCCGACGAGAACAGTTACCACACCCATCAGGAGTGCCATGCCGACCATCTTGAGGCCTGCAGTCAGAAGGTACGTTTTCTGAATCTGGTCTACATCGAGACCCGCCGCTTTGTCTGCGGAAACTGCATACGCAATGCCCATCGATTTTACCAGGGAGCTTCCCATCGTATCAAGCGTTTTTTCCATGCTGTCGCGCATCGAGAGCACGGTGTCTTTATCCATCTGTCCGCTCTCGAGCATCGCTGCAAAGATTGGACGGACATCCACACAGGTGACTTCGACTTTGTTTCCATCGTCATCCTCTTTTTCCTGCTGGAAGCTCTTCAGCTCCACATGCATCATCTCGCCGATCTGCTCAATCGTCATGTTTTCAAACACCGACGCATCCTGACCGGTCTGCTGTGCCATGAGTTGTTTAAAGGTATCCTCCTCCATCGCACCCATCTGGTAATTCATCAGCAGTGCAACGGTCAGTGTATCGTCTGTTTCATCAAGTTCTTTTTCAGAAGCTTTGTTCCGTTCATAATAGCCGTCCTTTTTCGTATAGAGGCTTTCCCATAAATCCACCTCATCATCCGTCATGATAAACTCGGCCGTCTGAAATTCTTCCTCGGTGATCCGTTTCGGCGTAACGTGCTCGACGCCGCTGTTCTGAATGCCCACATCGATGATGTCGGATGTATACGACGGGAGCGACAGGTCGCACCACGCCTGGACAAACAAAAGCATAAGAATCACGAGAATCGATTTCCAGTACGGGAGCATATTCTTGAAAATCTTACTCATTTTTTCCCCTTTCTGTCTTTTTTTGTGTACCAGCTTGCCGGCACACTAATTCTGTCGTTTTCGGGTGTCAATTTCTTTTTCTGCGATCTCATAGATACGATCCAGATAATCAACCAGCTGATCTATATCCTCTTCCTTTAACTGTGACATCACAGAGCAGCCAAAGTCCTGCATTCTGTCCCGTACCTCTTCCCCCTTTTTCCAGCCCTTCTCTGTCAGACTGATATACGTATTTCTGCGGTCTTTTTTGTCAACGCTCCGCTCTACATATCCTTTTTCTTCCAGTCCGCGCAGTGTGCGCGACACAGCCGGCGGAAGTGTTTTGGTCTTCGCCGCCAGCTCTGAGCTTGTAATTTTTCCGTTTTCTCCCATTTGCAAAATCGCACCCATAACGGAAAATTCGGAACTGCTGAGTCCCGGAACCAGGTCTGATACGTTCAGTTTTTTAAACTGGTGCACCGCACGAAACAGTTTTTCAAATGCATCCTTCATATTATCCCCCTCCTTTTTGTGCAAATACTTAACAGTGTTATTTATTTACGCGTGTTAAATAATAACACCGGCAAATTTCCATGTCAAGAAATTTGCCAGTGTTTATGTTTTTTTTAGAATTTACGCTACTCAAATAGAATTTGACAAACGCTGCCATTTTGTTTAGATTAGAAGCAAATACGAAAGGACACCTTCATTCCCATGCCAGGTTTTATCTTACATCTCACCGCAGCCCAAATGCTGTTAAAGCACCTCCCGTCCCACCCGGATTTTCCATATCCGATTTCATCGGTAAATGATTTCCTAATCGGAAATCTTCTGCCGGATGCGACGCAGCAGAAAGAATCCTCCCATTTCCGCGACCCGCTTTACCGCGAAAAAATGATGGTATTCCCGGATCTTACACGGTTTACAGCGAAATACCGTTCACTTCTGCCAGATTCGAGCGCACTGGGATATTATTTTCATCTTTATATTGACCGGAAATTTTTTAAGGATTTCATTCCGCAGATTGTGGAATTTTATAATGCGGATGGAGAAATTACAGATATGAGAGATGAGATTGCAACGGTTTATATCAAAAAATCGCGGACATCCATTCCTTTTTCCAGATATCTCACGGAGGAGTATTATTACGGGGACTATACACGAATGAATACATATCTTGTCAACCGCTATTGCATCCCGCTCGATCTCAATCCTAACGTCACGAACCCTGGAATCGCAGAAATTCCGTATGAGAACGTCCAACAGGTACTTGACCTCCTCCATCACTTCCTCTCCGTCCCGCCGGAAGCCGCGCAGGATCTGAAGGTCTTTCCGCTTGAAGAACTGCTTGCGGCACTGGAACAATATGTAGAAGAGTTTTTGGCTGTGCCGAATAAGTATATTTCATAATTCTCCATTCAAAAAGGAGCAGAACCCACACCAGATTCCGCTCCTTTTTCAGAATGTAATTTTTCCGTTTCCTCTTACACTACATCTTGAACGATCCATTCTCTGTCATCCGTATCCATTTGTTTTTTTCTTCGATATTCCGTTGGTGTCCTCCCATAATATTTCTTAAATGTTTTGCAAAAATAATCCATATTTTCAAATCCCGTCTCGCCGGAAATTACAGTTATCTTTTTCTCCGTCGTGGCCAGAAGCTTTGCAGCCTCCTGCAGACGATACTTCACCAGATAATGCACCGGCGTATCGTGAAGATATCTTCGGAACAGATTCAATGCCGTACTTTTGCTCACCATAGCCTGCCCGGCGATATCCTCCAATGTAAGATTATGTCGGAAATTTTGATGAATATATTGCATCATCAGCTGTGTTCTTCCCTGTGAGGATGCCGTATTTTCTCTTTTTTTCTGCAGCACTTCCGAATCCATGTGCAAATAAAGCAAGTGCCACAATTCCTGCGTCAGAAATAAAGTAACCAGTTCCCGGTCTTTGTCTGATTCCTGCGCTTTGAGAATTTTCTGCATGAGCTCCAGTGCTTCTGCCTGCCATTTTATTTCCCTGCAAAAGACAATGCAGTCCACCTTACACGCCTGTATCGGTGCAATGTATTTTTTGTAAATCAGGCTGTCTGCCGGAGCGAGAAATGTCGGTTTCAGAACGAAATTTGGCACAATCGCATGGCCTTCAGAAAAATAGCGATGCAAAATCTTTGAGTTAATAAAAATGCCCGTTCCCTGTCCCAGTGAAAACTGCTTTTCGCCAACCCAGAAGGTTGCTGTTCCCTCCTGTACAAAAACAAACTCAAACTCCACATGCCAGTGCCATTCTACACAATGAAAATCAAACAACGCAAGATCGTCGTAATACAATTGAAACGGATACTCACTGTTTCCATGCTGTATCGTTTCCATCATGGTTTCATCCGTTTGGATCTTGTTATAAAATGTGTTAAATTCCATCTTTCCCCGCCTCCGTTTTTCAGGCACGCCCCTCTCTATTTTACGATATTATACAATAAACAGACGATATATTCCAGTGAAAGCGACACTATTTTACGTTATTATACAAAAAGAATCGTTGTCGCTCCATGGAACACGGTGAACGGCAACGAAACGAACACTACGGCCGCAGCAGTTCTGCCATTTTAAAAAACGGAGTATATCATCATGAAAAAGAACTACCACAAAACCTTAATTGCCTGTTATCTTGGATTTATCACGCAGGCAATTTCTGCAAATTTTGCACCTTTACTATTTCTTACCTTTCACAGAACTTACCATATTTCTCTTGGAAAAATTGCGTTTATCTCGACAGTATTCTTTTTCACACAACTTCTTGTCGATTTGTTCTGTGCCAGATATGTCGATAAAATCGGTTATCGCAGGTGTGTCGTTGCTTCTGAGATTCTTTCCGCCTGCGGCCTGATTGGACTTGCCTTTCTGCCCAATATTCTGCCAAATGCCTATGCAGGAATTTTGCTCAGTGCCATGATCTATGCCGCCGGAAGCGGACTGATTGAGGTTCTTGTCAGCCCAATCGTAGAAGCTTGTCCGTTTGACAATAAGGACAGCGTTATGAGTCTGCTTCACTCCTTTTACTGCTGGGGGTCTGTAGGCGTCATCCTACTCTCCACTGCTTTTCTGGCAGTTTTTGGTATGGAACGCTGGCCGATCCTCGCATGTATCTGGGCTGTACTTCCACTGTACAATACGTTTAATTTTCTTTCCTGCCCGATTGAATCACTGACCGGAAGCGAAGAAGGACTTACCATTCGTCAGCTGTGCCGTCTTCCCATTTTCTGGATTTCCCTTGTTCTTATGGTCTGCGCCGGAGCAAGCGAGATTTCGATGGCGCAATGGGCTTCCGCTTATGCCGAGTCTGCATTAGGTCTCTCAAAAAGCATTGGAGACATTGCAGGACCGTGCCTGTTTGCTGTGATGATGGGCATCAGCAGAACCTTCTATGGTAAATACGGGGAAAAAATTGACTTAACAAAATTTATGATCGCATCCGGTACACTTTGCCTGATCTGTTATCTGGCTGCAGCTCTCGCACCTTATCCTCTTTTAAATCTTACAGGCTGCGTTGTGTGTGGTTTCTCCGTAGGAATTATGTGGCCGGGAACCATCAGTATTTCATCCTCTAAAATTCCACTCGGCGGAACTGCACTGTTCGCACTTCTCGCCATGGCCGGAGATATGGGTGGTTCCATTGGCCCATTTGTTATTGGATTTGTCACACAAAACACCGGCGACGATCTGAAGGCAGGTATGCTGGCCGGCTGCATTTTCCCTGCTGTACTGATTTTGTCTGTTTTTCTGCTCCGACAAAGGAACGCAGAGCAAAAATAAGCACCGAAGAGATACTGTAACGTGTCTCAGACACAGGAGCCGGACAGTCCGACTCCTTTTTTTCATGTCTCTGCAATATTTCTCACAACTCCCGAAAACAGAATCGATCCGTCCTGCCCCGTGACAAGAAACAGGAATGGACGATCCAGTACAAAGTCGATTTCGTCGTCCGGTATTTCTGCTGCGGCTTCTGAAACGCCAAGTTCTGTATACGCTGCTCCGGTTACTCCGTTTTCGTCGATTTCAAGCATGGCGGCGTGGTCTGCTTTGCTCAGGTATAAATTCTCTTTGTCCCCTGTTAATGGGCTGAAATCTGCCAGATCTGCATCCAGCGCATCCGTTACACCCAGTGCGCGCACCGTTTCGATCAGGTCTGTTTTTTCCGATACTTTAAATTTAGGAACAGACAGGTTCACCATCGGGGAATACCAGTTATCACTGCTTTCATCCCGCCGTATAACCTTCATCAGATCCGGATCCGATACCAGTTCATTGACATCGGTATTTTCATCCGGAAGCAGGAAATACATGGAGCCGCTGTCCTGAAGGCTAAGGCTGACTGCACGGAAATGTTCGCCCTGGTAGACATCCATCCATTCCGTTTTCTTCATCATGTCCACAGTGGTATCTCCCGCAGCTCCGTGGAAGGTTTCCTTCTCTGTATCCACTTCCCAGAAATTCTCCCGCCACATCGCCTTATAATAGATGGTTGATACCAGTTCAAATACCGTTTCCGGGGCGATCGCCATATTTTCGGTGTATTCTTTTAAAAGCCCTCCGGTATTATCATCCGTCCAGGTCCGCAGAGCCTGATTCATCTCTTCCGATCCAGGAGTCCCACGGAAGGTCGATGCATAATACTGTTCCGCCAGCCGCTGCAGCGTTGTGTCATTGTATGTTTCCTCACCATCCAGCCACAGCGAATTTGCCAACACACTTTTCAGCGCGGGTGTGTCTGCATAATTGCTTTCCCAGAGTGAAGAAACATTTTCCCGTAAGGTGTCCATGTCCTGCGCACCAAGCATATCCAGAATCTGCTGCCGCGTATTTCCATCCGAAGTTTCCGCCAGCATCGCAAACGCGATATACAGATTGATCGGCGAGCAGACGGTATTTTCATCTTCTGAAACCAGCATTTGTTTCATCAGGTCCTGATAATACGCATCCATTCCCGACTGCAGTTCTGCTGATTTTGCTGTCAGCTCCCGGTACGAATCCCACCAGTCCCAGTGTGCATCGCTTTCCATGAATTTCTGTGCATCCATTGTCCGCTCCACAGATGCCGGATAAGCCGCCAGAACCGTCGTTACCCCCGACGGATAACGGACTGCAGAACCCTCCCGACCGTTTCTCCATGTCGTAACCCCCAGCACAGCTCCGCCGATGATCACCGCGCAGGCTGCCGCGGCCGTCCATTTTTTCCATGCAGCCCCTTGGGAACGCTGATAGTCCCGCGCCTTTTTCACCATAGCAGGATCCAGGTCGCCCAACGTTTCAAACAATTCTTCTTTCTTCATACTTCGAACCCCCTTTCCGTCAAGTGTGTATGCAGTTTCCCGCGGATCCGGTTCAGCGTAACTGAAACATAGTTTTCACTTCTTCCCAGACGATCCGCGATTTCACCGATACTGTCTACATACCAGTACCGCAGGACAAACATGCATCGTTTCTCCTCCGGCAGCTTCTGCAGAAACTGATTGATCTCCGCGATCAGTTCTTTCATCTCCCACTGCCGCTCAATATCATCTTTCCCCGAAACACATTCTTCCAGCTCGTCCAATACTGTATCCATCTGACTTCCTCCGCGTTTTTTGCGATGCATTTTTCTATACAGATCAAACGAAAGATTTCTCGTTATTTTTCCAAGAAATGTGGATAACAGAGACGGCCGGTGCGGCGGCATAGCGTTCCACGCGTGAAGCCAGGTGTCGTTGACACATTCTTCTGCATCCGCCGGATTCTGCAGAATATTCTGTGCAATGGACGTACAGTATGTACCATATTTCATCGCAGACTCGCTGATCGCTGTTTCGTTCCTGTCCCAGTACATTTGGACAATATGAGTATCCTCCATATGGAAATCCCCCTTTCATCTATCATCACGCCATTTTGCAGAAAATCTTACACTTTTCAAAAGAAATTTCAGTTCAAAAAAGGGCGTGACCAAAGCCACGCCCTTCTATTCTTTTATTTTCTTTATGCCAGAATCGGTTTCAAAGCCTCTGCGAGTTTTTCTTTCTCCGCTTCTGCCTCTGCCAGATCCTTACCAAGTGTTGTGTAGTATACTTTGATTTTCGGCTCTGTTCCGGACGGGCGGACGATGACGGTTTCACCGTTTGCCAGTTTGTAGATCAGAACGTTTGCGGATGGGAGTCCGGTTTCTTCCGGTTTCTCGTAATCGGTTACTTTGACAACAGCGGAACCTGCGATCTCGGTCAGCGGCTCTTTTCGAAGGCCATCCATAATACCGGCCATCTTGTCCATTCCGCTCAGACCCGGGAATTCGAAGCTGTCTACTTTGTTCAGGTAGCGGCCGTACTCAGCATAGATCTCTTCCAGTCTCTGTTTCAGAGAGCTTCCGATGCTTCTATAGTAAGCTGCCATCTCGCAGATCAGCATGGAGCCGATGACTGCGTCTTTATCTCTTACATACGGGCCAGCCAGGTATCCGTAACTCTCCTCGAATCCGAAGATGAAGCGGTCTACTTCGCCGTCTGCCTCCAGGTTTGCAATCTGATCGCCGATCCATTTGAATCCGGTCAGAACGCTGCGGAGCTCTACGCCGTAGTGCTCTGCAACTGCATCTGCCAGCGGTGTGGACACGATGGATTTTACAGCAACTGGTTTCTCCGGCATGGTGCCTTTCTCGATGCGGCCTGCGCAGATGTAGTCGAGAAGCAGAACGCCGACTTCATTTCCGGTTACCAGTTCATAGCTTCCGTCCGGGCATTTCATGGCAATACCAACACGGTCTGCATCCGGGTCGGTAGCCAGCATCAGATCTGCGCCGGTTTCTTTTGCAAGATCCAGGCCCTTTTCCAGTGCTGCAAAGATTTCCGGGTTCGGATAGCTGCAGGTGGTGAAGTATCCGTTCGGATACTCCTGCTCCGGGACGATGGTGATATCAGTGATGCCGATGTCTTTTAATACGCGTGTAACCGGTACAAGACCAGATCCGTTCAGTGGGCTGTAAACGAGCTTCAGTCCTGCGGTTTTACACAGACCCGGACGAACCTGACGGGATTCGATTGCTTCATACAGGGCATTCTTACAGTCTTCTCCGACAAAACGGATCAGTCCTTCTTCCACGCCCTCTGCGAACGGCATATATTTTACGCCGGTCAGGATATCGGTCTTCTGAATTTCTGCATATACAATTGCAGCAGCATCGTCGGTCATCTGGCATCCGTCCGGACCGTAGGCTTTGTAGCCGTTGTATTTTGCCGGGTTGTGGGATGCGGTTACCATGATACCTGCGTTGCAGTTGTAGTAACGAGTTGCAAAGGAAAGTGCCGGTACCGGCATCAGTGCGTCGTAGATTCTGACTTTGATTCCGTTTGCTGCGAGAACACCTGCTGCTGTTTTTGCGAATACATCGCTCTTAATACGGCTGTCATAGCTGATGGCTACCGTCTGGTTTCCGCCCTGTGTTTTTACCCAGTTTGCAAGACCCTGTGTTGCCTGACGTACTACATAGATATTCATACGGTTTGTTCCTGCGCCAAGCACTCCACGAAGTCCTGCGGTTCCGAATTTCAGAGATACTGCAAAACGATCCTTGATCTCCTCATCGTTTCCTTCAATCCGTGCCAGCTCCGGGTTCAGGTCTGCGTCTTCCAGATCCGCTGCCAGCCATCTTTTATACTCTTCCAGATACATGTCTTTTTCTCTCCTGTTCTATTCTTTATTTGTAACTATTCAGAGCCATGCGAAATGGAAGAAAATCGTGAATCATGCTTGTATGAATGAACGATTTTCCGGAATTTCATATGGCGAGAAGCAACATCGAGATGCAGCGCAAGCGGAATCGAGATGGGGTTCTGAATAGTTACCTTTCTTTTATGTCTCACTCTTATATCCCCATGTAGCGCCACATAAATGTATGTATAGTCATAATATACCATAACCGCCCCAAAACAGCAATTATTTTTGGTGATTTAAGCAAAATTTTACCGCTATTTTTCTCTGTTTTTCGACTCTATCCGCCGTTTTCAGACAGAATAGGATTTAAAAAAACGGGAACCACAATAACGATTCCCGCTTTTTGTCTGCCTTATGAGAGTAAACGATACCGCAAAGCGGCGCTTTCAGATTGCGGAAAGGGGATTTCAAGCACGCTCCGGTCTGTGATTGTAGTCAAATCCACATTTTTCCAAAAATGCCCGCGCGATCACAGTTGCTCCGATCTGATTTGGGTGGATTCTGTCCCAGGCAATGTAAGAAGAATGGCGGTATTGGAAGTAATCATTAAAAACAGCCTGCAGATCAATGAAACAGCAGCCATATTTTTCGGCCAGCTCGCGGCAGATTGCCCCATACGTATCCATACGTTTTCTCATCCAATCCTCTGCATTTGGTTCCATGTAATATGGGGTCATGAGAAAAACACCTTTTACGTTATCTTTTACGGAAAGAATCATCTTCTCGACGTTGGAACGGTACTCCTCCGGCGATACCTGCTCGTCCGGCATAGCCGGGCTGTCGAACTGTCTCCAGACGTCGTTGATGCCGATACAGATGGATACCCAGTCCGGTTTTAAGGATACGACATCACGGTCGAAGCGCTGCAGCAGGTCGCGGCTTGTGTTTCCACTGATACCGGAGTTTGTCACGCGGAGATATATCTCCGGGTAGAATGCTGCGAGCATGTTCTCGACAATTCGAACGTAGCTCTTTCCGACATTTTCAAATAAACCTTCCCCCACCGGCTGTGCACTTTCCATATCCGTTACGGAATCTCCTGCAAATACAATCCGGTCCATGTGATTAAAAATCATTTCTTTGCCTCCCTTGGTCATAATAATAGATCAAAAAAAACTTCCAAATCCCATTATAATCTTGTAATTTCGACGGTACAAGGCAGATTTTGTAAATTTAAAGCGATTTTAAAGCGATCCAGACAAAAAAACGACTGCGAAGCACCGTTTTTCAGCGCCCCGCAGCCGGGAAATTTCTTTTTTTGCAACGATTCAGAGCCATGCGAAGCCGAAGAAAAATCGCGAAACACGCTTGCATGAATGAGCAATTTTTCCGGAGTTTCATATAGCGAAAAGCAACATCGAGATAAGGCTCTGAATCGTCACCATTTTTTTAGTGAATAACGCTCAGTTTTCAATCCCATCCATATACGCATTGTAAATCGCCGGATCAATATTCTCCTCAATCGACTTATACACGCTCTTCGATGCCTCTCGGATCTCCGCTCTTGTCTGGTCATCGAGTGTCAGAATCTTCGTTCCGCTCTCCTCGATTGTCGCGATCTTGTCGGCGATACGGGCATCGGACTGCTCTCTTGCGTACTCGGTCGCAATCTTTGCGGCCTCTGTCATGATCTCCTGCTCGTCCTCCGGCAGAGCTTTGAAGAAATCGTCGTTGACAATCAGGGAAATCAGATGCGGCAGATGGTTCGTCTCCACTACGTAATCCTGCTGCTCATACAGGTTATTCGAAACGATGACCTCATACGGGTTCTCCTGCGCATCAATCGTGTGCTGCTGCAGGCCGATGTAAACCTCACTGAAGCTCATCGGCGTCGGGTTGGCACCGATGGCTTTCCAGAATGCCAGATGGTAGCTGTTCTCCATAGTACGGATCTTCTGGCCTTCGAAATCCGAAAAGCTGTAAACCGGCTTATTCGTACTCATGACACGAAATCCCTGATCCGCCATACCGAGCAGGTGATAGCCGCCCTCCGTGTAAACATTGCTGATCAGCTCGTAAAACTCCGGATTATCAATCTTCTCACGGCATTCATCGAGAGAATCAAACACACACGGCAGATCAAACACGGCAAGATCCCCCATAAAGGAAACCTGCGGTGCCGTATTCTGTACGACAAACGGAATATCACCATCGGCACACGTTTCAAGCAGATCGCGGTCGCCGCCAAGCGTTGAGTTTGCGTAAACCTGAATTTTCATCCTTCCATCGCTCAGCTCTGAAATCTCTTCCGCAAACTTCTCGGCGAAAATCTGTGTTACCGTATCCTCCGGGCTCGCCGTTGCCAGCGGCCAGGAATAGCGCTGTGTCGTCTCTTCCCCGGAAGAGACGCAGCCGGCAAGCGATGCGCCAAGCGCAATGACAGCGGCAAGTACCGTCGCTGTTCGGAAAAGCTTTTTCTTTTTTATCATCTTTTTCATTGTCCCTCGCTCCTCCCTATAAAATCCCAACCGAAATCGCCGGAATAAACGTAATCAGCAGCAGTGCCACGAGGAAGAAACCGATCATCGGCATAGCCTTCTTTGCGATCTGCATGACCGGAACCTCGGTCAGGGAGCTTGCCACAAACAGGTTGACTCCGATCGGCGGTGTTACGAAGCCGATCGCCAGGTTGACAACCATAATCACACCAAACTGAATCGGATCCATACCGATTGCCTGTACGATCGGCAGAAGGATCGGAGTCAGAATCAGGATTGCCGGTGTGGTATCCATCACCATTCCGACAATCAGCAGGAATACATTGATGATCAGAAGGATCGCAACCGGGCTGTGGAAGTTGTTCAGGATAAACTCGCTGACCGTCTGCGGTACCTGCATCAGCGTCAGCACACGGGAAAATGCCGTCGATGCCGCCAGAATAAACAGGATCGGGGTGAAGGTACGAATCGCCTCAACCAGAATGGACCAGATGTCGCGGATGCGGATACTCCTGTACACAAAAAGGCTGATGATCAATGCATAGAATACGGAGATAACAGCCGCCTCAGTCGGGGAAGCGACACCGCTGTAGATACAGCCAAGGATGATCACCGGGCTGAGCAGTGCAAAAAAGCTCTCTTTTAAAACGCGAAGCAGGCCTTTGTCATGCAGCACTTTGACTTCTGCATGGATCTTCTCTTTGTCCTCCCCATACCGTTTGCAGTGATAAACGGCATAAACCATCAGCAGCAGACCGATCATCAGACCCGGTACAATTCCGGCAAGGAACAGGTCACTGACCGAAGCGCCGGAAGCCATACCGTACATGATGAACGGAATACTCGGGGGAATGATAACGCCAAGGCCGCCGGCAACTGCCACAATCGCTGTGGAGAATGTCAGATCATAACCAAGGGTAGTCAGAATCGGGATTGTCATGCTTCCGACAGCGGCAACGGTCGCCGGAGCGGAACCGGAAATCGCACCGTAAAAAAGGCAGGTGACGATAACGGCGCACGGCATACCTGCGGTGAATTTTCCGAGAAAATAGGCAAAGACATCAAACAGTTTTTTTGAGATGCCTCCCTTAGCCATGATGATACCGGAGAGGACGAACATCGGAACTGCCAGCAGAGGGAAGGAATCGAGTCCTCCGAACATGGCACGGATCAGATATTTGGCTCCTACCGTAAAAGACGGGTCAAACACCGACGGAAGCACAGATGTGATTCCAAGGGTAATCGATACCGGAACAGCGATGACCAGCAATGCAACAAAAATCAGAAATAATACTACGACTGGCATTAGCGTTCCTCCTCATTCGAATTTTTAATCGTATGGATGCGGTTGTCGATACCCGCGTTCAGGGCATTTTCTGTGGCGTTATCTGCTCCGGCATTTGCCTCGATGAAGGACTCCGGCGTATTTCGCTCCGGATGCGCCGGGTCGAAAACATTCTCACCGCGTGCCACACGGAACTCGATCATCCACCGCTGCAAAACACGGAATGCAACCAGCACAAAGGAGACAAGCGGTGCTGCCTGGATAAAATACATCGGGATTTTGCAGGCCGGGGAAAGCTGGCCGCTTTTAACCGACGACATCATATAAGAAAAAGCAAACGGAATCATATAGATGAAAAAAATCAGTTCAAACGTATGATTCACAATTTTGAAGATGGCTTTTCCTCTCCGCGGGAAAATCGCAACAAACTGCTCGATCTTGATGGAAAGGCATTTTTTGCTGCAGTAGCTGACGCTTAAAAAACCGCACCAGATAAAAATATATCTGGTCAGCTCTTCCGACCACGACAGCGACATGCCAAGGACGTAGCGGCAGAAAACCTGAATTCCCATGATCAGCGTCATGGCGATCAAACCGATCACAAGAAGAAATTCTTCCAAGTTTTCATCCAGCCAGTGAAATACTCTCTTCATAAAAGGCATACCTCCGTTAAATTTATAACAGAACAATAATACAAAAGGGACATCGGCATCAACAGCAAAGCTAAAAATACCGGTGTCCCCCAAAGAAAAAACGGTTACATGGCTTTGTGAAGCAGATCCAGAACGGTGCTCAGATCATTCACACCCATCTGACCCGGTGCGGATGCTTTCTTCGCCGCGCCGAAGGTCATGGAAGAACCAAACACCTCACCGCAGAGACGGCTGATTACACCGGTGCCTGCCATAGACATGGTGATGATCGGTCTGTCCGCATAATTGGTGGTCATTTCCTCTGTTGCCGCAAGCAGGGTCAGAACGTCTTTCTTATTCTGCGGCATAACAGCGATCTTCGGAATATCTGCGTTCATATCCTGCATTTTGCGCAGTCTGTAGATGATGTCTGCTTTTGCAGGAGTTTTGAAGAAATCATGGTTGGAAGCAATTACCTTCACACCTGCCTTATGAGCAGCGTCAATGATCGTTTTTACAACATCATCGCCTGTAAATGCTTCTACATCAATTAAATCTACATAACCGCTCTGAGCAGCTGCAATATTTAAAGCAGCATAGTCATTTACAGAAATTTCTTTCTCACCGCCTTCTTTGGAAGTACGGAATGTAAGGAGAACAGGAATGTCTTTTAAAACTTCCTGAAGTTCTTTAGCGGTCTCTAATACTTTCTCAGTAGCAAAGACATCATCGAACCAGTCAACACGCCATTCAACTACATCAACCGGAAGAGTGGTAATCTTTTTTGCTTCTTCGAGAATGTCTGTTTTTGTTCTTCCTACGATGGGAACGCAGATTTTAGGTCTGCCTTCACCGATCACAGTGTTTTTTACCTGAACTGTGTTCATCTGTTTATCCTCATATTTTCTGTTATATTGGAAGTTCTGTGAAATACTGAACCTAATCCGGTCAGGTAAATTCTTTGCTTTAACCCAATCAGGTAATCCTCTGGTTTAATTGCAAAAAGCAATAAACAGTAGACTGGGATTTGCTATAATATAAGCCGCATCCGCAGTATTTTATAGAACTATTATAAGAATAACCGTAACATAAGCCTGATCAACAGGCTTTTTGATTCTATACATATACACGCCTGAAAGCAAACTGCAGGATATGCACATTCTGCGCGGAGTAATATATCAGTACATCTCCTGCAGTACGCCGAAAAGCGGTATATATCAAATATTATGTGCAGAAAGATCAGTGAAATGATTTGTTCTGCATCACAATATGAGATATCCATACTGAAGATACCATCAGGTATCAGTCATCATAGGAGATGTGAAGAATCTCTTTCATATGTTCGATAGGCATTGGTTCGCCTGTCCATAACTCAAATGCAGCGGAACCCTGGAATAACATCATTCCCAGACCGTTCATTGTCTTGCATCCTACCTCTTTGGCCATGGAACGCATCTTTGTTTCCAGAGGAGAGTAAGGAACATCTATAACGATCAGCTCAGGACGGAAGTAAGACTTGTCCGGAACAACGGACTGGCCTTCCAGAGGTTTCATTCCCACACCTGTAGCATTGACAAAGATAAAACTGTCATCCATCTCAGCTTTCAGTTTATCAAGATCTGCCAGATCATAAAGAACTGCATGGCAGGATGTCTTTGCGTTGATCTTCTCTACTGTGGATACTGCACGATCCCAGAATTCATCCTTGCGGTTGAAGATTGTAATCTCGGCAACACCGTCTAAAGCAGCCTGGATCTCGATGGCAGTGGCAGCACCGCCTGCACCGACAATGGTCATTTTCTTTCCAATCACATCAATATCATTATCTTTCAGGGCAGACATAAATCCGATACCGTCAGTGATATGACCTGTAAGATGACCGTTGTCATTTACGATTGTATTAACAGCACCGCATAATTCTGCTGCAGGAGAAAGCTTATCCAGGTATTTTCCAACCAGAGTTTTGTTTGGCATGGAAACATTGGAACCTCTCATTTTCAGAGTACGGATTGCTTTTACTGCATCCTCAATTTCATCTGCGCCAACCTCAAAAGCAAGGTAAGCGTAGTCATACCCGAGTTTTGCAAAAGCCTCATTCTGCATTGCAGGAGAGCTGGAGTGACGGATCGGGTAAGCCATCAGACCGATTAATTCAGTATGTCCGGTAATTCTTTCAGCCATTATAATATCCCCTTTCGTATTTTGTTGTAAAGGTTTTTATTGAAGGTATCCCATCTGAGTCAGTGTATTAAGGATATTTCTTCCTTCCAGAGTTCCGTCGATGATTCTTCTTGCACGTTTGCTGTCTCCGATGTTCAGGATCTCAACATCATCAGAAACAAAAGCATCGGAAAGCTCTGCGAAAAGCTGTCCCTGAGCTCTCATACCAAGACATACGAATCCGTAGTCAAATGGAAGCTCACGTTCACCTTCTGCATCTTTTACAAGGAAAGAGCTGTCTTTTACTTCCTGAAGAGCTGTCTTTGTAAGCTGAGCTACATGATGTTTCTTCATCTGGTCCTTCATGTCATTCTTTGTAACAGGATCCAGGTCACGTCCGATCTGATCCATCATCTCCACAATAGAAATCTCAGCATTTCTTGCTGCAAAGAATTCCACAACATCAAGACCAACAGCACCGCCGCCCACAACAACAACCTTCTTGCCTGTCATATCTTCCGGATAGTCATCGATGTGATTAATCATTCCCAGGATAGAAGCAACCTTGCTGCCTTCTTTGTCAATGCGGTCGTGAAGTCCCCTGATCGGAGGAAGCAGTGGTGCGGAACCTGTGGAGCTTACGATCAGGTTCGGATGGAACTTGCGGATATTTTCCGGTGTTCCCTCTGTGTTTGTAAAGATATAAAGATTCTCAAGCTGCTCTGCTCTGTGGATCAGATAGTTCGGGAAATCAGCCAGACGCTTCTTTGCAGGAATCTTAGAGATCACAGAAGCAAGACCACCAAGAGTCTCACCTTTTTCCAGAAGGAAGGTATTACAGCCTACTTCTGCGGCTGTACAGGCAGCTTCCAGTCCGGCAGTACCGCCTCCGATTACTACAACGTTACAGTTCTTGTTCACTTTCTGATTCTTATAAACATCACCTTCCAGAACAGCCGGGTTTACAGTACAGCGGATCGGACGGTTAAAGCCGATTCTGTTTCCTGCACATCCGATGTTACAGGAGATACATTTGCGAAGGTCACATTCTCTGCCTGTAGCTACTTTGTTCACCCATGCAGGTTCTGCGATAAGACCACGTCCCATACCGATAAGGTCTGCATCGCCGTCAGCGAGGATCTGCTCGGCAACCTTCGGGTTACGGATATTTCCCATGGAGATACATGGTTTGCCGAATTTCTCTCTGACAGCTTTAGGCATATAGGAACGCCATCCGTCTTTCATGTAGTTGGCATCGATCTGATACTGGATAGAACCGTTTAAACCGCAGGAAACATCGAAGATATCAACTTCATCCTGAATATATTCCAGATATTCAAGAGTATCCTCGAGAGTGTTGCCGCCTTCCATCAGCTCATCTGCGCTGAGACGGAGCATGATCGGGAAGAAAGGTCCGACCTGTTTTCTTACTTCTTCAATGACCATACGGCAGAAACGTGTTCTGTTTTCCACAGATCCGCCGAACTCATCTGTACGTTTGTTTGTAAGAGGAGAGAGGAACTGGCTGATCAGATAGGAATGTCCCGCATGGATCTCTACTGCGTCAAAACCTGCAGCCTGGGCTCTCTTTGCAGCCTCGCCGTATTTCTTTACAATGTGATGGATTTCTTCCACTGATAACGGACGCGGGATTTCTCCGCCTTCTTTGGACGGAACATCAGATGCGGAAACCGGCTGCATATTTGTACGTGCGGAAACAGCGGAAGCACCTGCGTGGTTGATCTGGATTGCAATACAGGTACCATATTTGTGGATCTCTTCACAGAATTTGTACAGACGCGGCAGATAGTTGTCGTGGTCAATACGAAGCTGAGTAGTTCCGTTGGAACCCTGCGGAGAATCTACGCTTGCATTCTCTACGATGATCAGACCTGTGCCGCCTTTGGCACGCTCTTTATAATAATTAATGTGAAGAAAACTCATTTCGCCGTTCTGTTCCCCGTAATTGGTTCCCATAGGCATCATAACGATACGGTTTTTGATAGTCATATTTTTTACTGTGAGTGGTGTGAAAATATGCTGGTAATTGCTTTTCATTACGTCTTTCCTCCTGAAATTTTCTGTTGGATCTATAATTGTTCAGTGCTTAAGCTGTGGCCTGAATTTCTTTGATGTGTTAATTATATAACGGGATAATCCATAAATCTAATTGATAATTCGTGCTATATAATAAAAAACATCTATGGTTTTGCTGAGACTTTTATACCTGTGTAGTCGGATTCGCAGACAAGTGAGTGGTATAGTTACTTCAAACACACTGGTTTGTGGGAGAGGGTGAAATACAGGACAATACAAAATAACCGTAATACCCTCTATTAAATAGGAAGAAATGCTCAAAAAAACAAAATTTGGAGAAACCTGACAAATTTTTCTGCTATATTTTTAACGAAAATGACAAATAAATGTTGAAATTTTCTGCCGGAAAAGGTAAAATTAAAATCGGCTAAATTTTTGGGTTAACTTTTAAATATTCTCATAAAGATGGAGGGCAAACAAGAATGAGTAATGCAACACAAAGCTTAGCAGGCACAAGAATTACTTCTTTGCTTGACGCAAACAGTTTTGTCGAAATCGGACAGGGTGTAACAGCCAGATCCACAGATTTCAACATGACTGCAAACAAGGCACCATCTGACGGTGTTATCACCGGATATGGTGTGATCGATGACAAACTGGTTTATGTATACAGCCAGGATGCATCTGTATTAAACGGTACTGTTGGTGAAATGCATGCAAAGAAGATCACAAGACTTTATGATCTTGCCATGAAAACAGGCGCTCCGGTTATCGGACTTGTTGACTGTGCAGGTATCCGTCTTCAGGAAGCAACAGACGCACTGGAAGCTTTCGGACAGATCTATCTGAAACAGACACTGGCATCCGGTGTGATCCCGCAGATCACAGCAATCTTCGGAACATGCGGCGGTGGTATGGCAGTTATCCCGTCCCTGACAGATTTCACATTCATGGAATCCAAAAAAGGAAAAATGTTCGTCAACACACCAAACGCACTGGAAGGAAACAACACAGACAAATGCGACACAGCAGCAGCTGATTTCCAGAGCAAAGAGACAGGTGTGATCGATGGCGTTGGTACAGAGGATGAGATTCTTGGCCAGATCCGTTCCTTAGTATCACTTCTTCCTTCTAATAATGAAGACACAGACAATTACACAGAGTGTACAGATGATCTTAACCGCGTATGCGCAGATCTTGCAAACTGTGCAGGTGACACAGCAATCGCACTTTCCCAGATCGCTGACAACGGTGAATTCTTCGAGACAAAAGCAGACTATGCAAAAGACATGGTTACAGGCTTTATCCGTTTAAACGGCGCTACAGTAGGTGCTGTTGCAAACAGAAGCGAAGTATATGACGCAGAAGGTAAGAAAACAGAAACATTTGACGGAAGCATCTCTGCAAGAGGCGCAAGAAAAGCAGCAGATTTCGTGAAATTCTGCGACGCTTTTGATATTCCGGTACTTACACTTACAAACGCAACAGGCTTCATGGCAACCTTATGCAGCGAGAAGATGATGGCGAAATCCGTAGGTGAACTGGTAGCTGCATTCGCAGATGCAACTGTTCCGAAGGTAAATGTGATCATCGGCAAAGCTTACGGTACAGCTTACGTGGCAATGAACAGCAAATCTATCGGTGCAGACCTTGTATATGCATGGGATAACGCAGAGATCGGTATGATGGATGCTTCCCTGGCAGCCAAGATCATGTATGCAGATGCAGATGCTGCTGAACTGAATGAGAAAGCTGCTCAGTACAGAGAGCTTCAGAATGGTGTTGCTTCCGCAGCAGCAAGAGGCTATGTTGACACTGTGATCAGCCCGGCTGACACAAGAAAATATGTAATCGGTGCATTTGAGATGCTGTTCACAAAGAGAGAAGATCGTCCGTCTAAGAAACATGGAACGGTCTAAGCGGGGTGACGCATATGAAAATGATCAAAAAAATAACTTCTGTATTCATGACATTTCTCATAATGGCTGCGCTGGTGATCGGCAGCACCTCTGTGGTATTTGCCGCAGATAAGGTTGATGATACTGTTAAGTCCACACTGGTAACTACAGCAGAAGGACTGACAGATGCCATTGTCCAGCTTAAAGATGAAGAAATCGAGAATTACATGAGTTCAGGAGATGACTTTACAACAAGTGCCATGCAGTCCTGGCAGACATCCAAGGATGAACTTGGCGCAAAGAAGGACAGCAATGGTGAAACTACTGTAACTTTCAAAGATGATCAGTACACAGTTACTGTTCCTCTTAAATTTGAGAAAGCAGAAGCAAACTTTGTATATGTCTTTGACTCACAGGGAACACCGACTTCCATGTCTGTAGATGTACAGTATGGTATGGGCAAGACTCTTCAGAGAGCAGGCCTTAATACTTTGATGGGTATTGGAACTGTATTCGTAATGCTGATTTTATTAAGCCTTCTGATTTCTCTGTTCAGATTTATTCCGAATCCGGAAGCAAAGAAAGCAGCAGAAGCAAAAGCTGCCAAAGCTGCAAAAGAGGCAGAGGCAGCAGCCATCGCACAGGCAGCACCTGCACAGGCAGAAGAGAACCTTGCAGATGACGGAGAGCTGGTAGCTGTTATCGCAGCAGCCATCGCAGCAGCAGAAGGAACTACAACAGATGGCTTCGTAGTTCGTTCCATCCGTAAAGTAAAAAGAAATAGAAGATAATTGTCATTTATTTAGGAGGATTTTAAAATGAAAAGCTATACAATTACAGTAAATGGTACAGCATATGAAGTAACTGTTGAAGAAACAGGAAGCGTATCCGCTCCTGCAGCAGCTCCAAAAGCAGCACCTAAGGCTGCACCTGCAGCAGCTCCGAAAGCAGCAGCTCCTGCAGCAGGCGCCGGCGCAGTGAAAGTAACTGCTTCCGTACCTGGTAAAGTTGTCAAAGTAGCAGCAAGCGTTGGACAGGCAGTAAAAGCCGGAGACAGCGTAATTATTCTTGAATCCATGAAAATGGAAATCCCTGTAGTAGCTCCTCAGGACGGTACTATCGCAAGCATTGATGTTGCAGAAGGTGCCTCTGTAGAAAACGGAGATACTTTAGCAACAATGAACTAAGACGGGAGGTAGTCAAATGTCTTATGTAACAGAAACATTGTCCAACCTGATTCACCAGACAGCATTCTTCAATCTGACATGGGGCAATTACCTGATGATCGCAGTAGCCTGCGTATTCCTTTATCTTGCTATCAAGAAGGGATTCGAGCCGCTTCTGCTTGTTCCTATCGCATTCGGTATGCTGCTTGTAAATATCTATCCGGACATTATGGCAAACCCGGAAGATATGTCCAATGGTGTAGGTGGACTTCTTCATTATTTCTACATCCTTGATGAGTGGAGTATCTTACCATCCCTGATCTTCCTTGGGGTTGGAGCATTGACAGACTTTGGACCACTGATCGCCAATCCAAAGAGTTTCCTTCTTGGAGCGGCAGCCCAGTTTGGTATCTATGCAGCTTATTTTCTGGCAATCTTCTTACAGTTTCCAGATAAAGCGGCAGCAGCGATCTCCATCATCGGAGGAGCCGATGGACCAACTTCTATTTTCCTTGCAGGAAAACTTGGCCAGACAGCTTATATGGGACCGATTGCAGTGGCAGCATATTCTTATATGTCTTTAGTCCCAATCATTCAGCCGCCGATCATGAAATTGCTGACAACTGAAGAAGAACGTAAGATTAAGATGGAACAGCTTCGCCCGGTATCAAAGACAGAGAAGATTTTATTCCCTATTATTGTCACCATCGTTGTCTGTCTCGTATTACCTACAACAGCTCCTTTGGTAGGAATGCTGATGCTCGGAAATCTGTTCCGTGAAAGTGGCGTTGTAAAACAGTTATCAGATACAGCTTCCAATGCACTGATGTATATAGTTGTCATTATCCTAGGTACCTCAGTAGGAGCCACCACCAGTGCGGAAGCATTCTTAAATGTGAGTACGATCAAGATTGTAGTTTTAGGTTTAGTTGCATTCTCCGTAGGAACAGCCAGTGGGGTCTTATTTGGAAAATTAATGTGCAAACTGACACATGGAAAAGTAAATCCACTGATCGGTGCAGCCGGAGTATCTGCCGTACCAATGGCAGCCAGAGTTGCACAGAAAGTCGGGGCAGAAGAAGATTCATCAAACTTCCTTCTGATGCATGCTATGGGACCAAACGTAGCAGGAGTTATCGGAACTGCAGTAGCAGCCGGAATCTTTATGGCAATCTTCGGAGTTTAAGGAAAGGAAAGTTACTATGTCAGAGAGAAAACCAATCAAAATTGTTGAAACTGTGCTTCGTGACGGACATCAGTCATTGATCGCGACAAGAATGACAACAGAACAGATGTTGCCAATCATAGAAAAAATGGATCAGGTCGGATATCATGCCGTAGAATGCTGGGGAGGAGCTACATTTGATGCATCCCTCAGATTCTTAAAAGAAGATCCATGGGAAAGATTAAGAAAATTAAGAGATGGATTTAAGAACACAAAATTACAGATGTTATTTCGCGGGCAGAATATCCTAGG
>ERZ772889.1138-NODE-1138-length-25296-cov-18.343410_pt1 | contig 25296 bp, 17 predicted proteins | sample MGYA00512127_ERZ772889 | MGnify/ENA primary metagenome ERZ772889 (study PRJEB29015, sample SAMEA2737689) | human gut metagenome | biome: human gut; feature: human-associated habitat; material: faeces | place: China | collected 2012 ...
AGCCAAGCGCCGCACCAAGGCAGAGATCGAGGCCGCAAAAGCCGCGGCTGCCAAGAAACCGGTAAAGCGCACCCGCTCGACCAAGGCAGTTGCGAAATCCGGCACCAAGGCCGTTGCCCGCACAACCGAGAAGGCCGTAGCCAAGACCGGCTCCAAATCCGTTGCAAAGACCACTGAAAAGGCGGTGGCACGCACCGGAACCAAGGCAGTTGCGAAAACCACCGAAAAAGCGGTGGCACGCACCGGAACCAAGGCAGTTGCGAAAACCACCGAAAAAGCGGTTTCCGTACCGACAGACAAGGCAGTAACCGCAACCGGCGGTTCTAAATAAGCAAGCGCAAGTTTGCTGCAAAAGAGATACACAGAGGGGATACGCCAGACGGCGTATAGATCGCAGCGATGCAAACTGTGAAAAAGGAGAATTTACATGTATCGGAAAAAAGAATGCGTAGCCATGCTGCTCGCAGGCGGCCGCGGCAGCCGTTTGTATGTGCTGACCAAAAAGGTCGCTAAGCCTGCCGTACCGTTCGGCGGTAAGTACCGTATTATCGACTTCCCGCTTTCCAACTGCGTCAACTCCGGCATTGATACTGTCGGCGTGCTGACCCAGTACGAGCCGCATGTGCTCAACGCTTACATCGGTTCCGGCCAGACGTGGGACCTCGACCGCCTGCGCGGCGGCGTCTATGTTCTGCCGCCGTACGAGAGCAAAAAAACCGAGTGGTACAAGGGCACTGCAAACGCCATCTACCAGAACATTCAGTTCCTGGAGGATTACGATCCCGAGTACGTCCTCATTCTTTCGGGCGACCACATCTACAAGATGGACTACAACAAGATGCTCCAGCAGCACAAGGAGACCGGCGCTGACGCGACCATCGCGGTGCTGGACGTTCCGCTTTCCGAGGCTTCCCGTTTCGGCATCATGAACTGCAAGCCGGACGGCACCATCTACGAATTCGAGGAGAAGCCGAAGGAGCCGAAGTCCACGCTGGCTTCCATGGGCATCTACATTTTCACCTGGAAAAAGCTGAAGGAATACCTCATCAATGACGAGGCCAACGAGCAGTCCTCCAACGACTTCGGCAAGGACATTATTCCGGCGATGCTGAATAACGGTGAAAAGCTGGTTTCCTACCGCTTCAAGGGCTACTGGAAGGACGTAGGCACCATCGAGAGCCTGTGGGAAGCAAACATGGATCTGCTCTCTCCGAACTCCGGCCTGCAGCTTTCCGATGACAGCTGGAAGATTTACGGCCGCACCACCGGTTCGCCTCCGCATTTCACCTCCAAGCAGGCTAAGGTTACCCATACCCTGCTCTCCGAGGGCTGTGAGATCTACGGCGACGTTTCCGAGTCCGTCCTGTTCTCGGATGTTAAGATCGGCAAGGGTGCCAAGGTGGAATATTCCATCCTGATGCCGGGTGCTGTGGTTGAGGAAGGCGCGACCGTGCGCTACTCCATCGTAGCCGAAAAGGCCGTTATCGCCAAGGGCGCGGAAGTCGGCGGCAGCCCGTCCGACAGCGACGTAGACAACTGGGGCGTTGCGGTAGTAGCCGAAGGCGTTCGCATCGGCAGCGGCGCAAAGCTGGCCGCTAAGGAAATGGCAGACGAGGATCTGCCGGACGTAAAGTAAGGGGGCGGCACAAACATGAACAGCGTTTTAGGCATGATCATTGCATTTGATACCGACAACGATCTCCGCGAGATCACCGAGCACCGCACGGTCGGTGCGGTACAGTGGGGCGGCCGGTATCGCATTATCGACTTTATGCTTTCCAATATGGTAAACAGCGGCATTTACCGCGTAGGCGTACTGATGAAGGACAAGTACCAGTCCCTGATCGACCACATCGGCAATGCCAAGGACTGGGATCTTTCCCGCAAGAACAGCGGCGTAACCTTGCTGCCGCCGTACTCCTACTCCAAGAAGGCATCTCCGCTGGTAACCGGTGAGTACCGCGGCAAGATTGACGCACTGGCCGGTGCGGTTGACTTCCTGCAGAAGAACCGTGCAGACTATGTAGTCGTAGCGGACGGCGACATTGTTGCCAATGTACCGCTCGACGACGTGATCGACCGCCACATCAAGTCCGGCGCAGACCTGACCATGGTATGCACCAAGAAGCAGAAGAATTCCCCGTTCACCACCTATGTGGAGCTGAACCGCAAGAAGGAAGCCGTTGACATCCGCGTTGGAGACTGCAACGAGGGCAAGTGCAAGCATGCGGCACTCGGCATTTATGTCATGAGCCGCCAGTACCTTATCCACATGCTGTCCGACTGCGTAACCCATAACTGCATCCACTTCGAGCGCGAGTTCCTCACCCGTGCCCTGATGGACGGCACGGTAGCCGGCTACCTGTTCAACGAGTACGCCGTCAAGATCGAGGACACCTTCGACTACTACCGCTCCAACATGGACATGCTCGACAAGGATGTCCGCAACGAGGTATTCAAGCGCACCCGTCCGATCCTGACCCGCATCAAGGACGAGGCTCCAACCTACTACGGCGATGAAGCCGATGTAGAGGACTGCCTCATCGCCGACGGCTGCCGCATCGAGGGCAAGGTAAAGAACTCCGTCCTGTTCCGCGACGTTGTGATTGAAAAGGGCGCCGAGGTCAATAACTGCATCATCATGGAAGGCGGACGCATTCTGACCGAGGCTTCGCTCCGTCATGTCATCACCGACCGCAATGTTATTATCCGTGATGGCCGCACGATGATGGGACACGAAAATTATCCGATCACCATCGCAAAAAACGCAACCGTTTGATCCTTTTCTGTTAAATCCGCATAAACTTCTGTTTAGAAGTTGCTATCACAGCAAAAACGCATTTTCCGCAGCGCAAATGTTCGTGAAATATTGCTATATTACATTCAGACAGAAACGAGTATAATAAAATTACAACGGGTGCTGAAACGGTCAGCGCTGTTTCCGCACTCTCTGTTGGGGAGGCTCGGCTTTATGAAAATCATGTATGTTACCAGCGAATGCGCTCCGTTCATCAAAACCGGCGGATTGGGCGATGTAGCAGGTTCGCTCCCGCAGGCACTCGCTGCCAAGGGACATGACGTGCGTGTATTCTGCCCGCTGTATTCTGCGATCGACCAGAGTATGCGCGAAAAGTTCTATTACATCAAAAACGCTTACGTCCGTCTGGGCTGGCGCAACCAGTACTGCGGTATCTTCCGCTATGAGGCAGACGGCGTTACCTATTATTTCATCGACAATGAGTATTACTTCGCACGCGGCCAGATCTACGGCGAGTACGACGACGCAGAGCGCTTCGCGTACTACTCCAAGGCGGTACTCGAGGTACTGCCCGATCTGGAGTGGAAGCCGGATGTGATCAACTGCAACGACTGGCAGACCGCCCTCGTTCCGGTTTACTACAACCTGATGTTCGCTTCCCGTCCGTTCTACGAGAACATCAAGACCGTGTTCACTATCCACAACATCCAGTACCAGGGCCGCTACGGTCGTGAGATTCTGGAGTATGTGCTCGGCATTGACGATGCACACTTCCGCTCCGGCTTTATGGCGATGGACGGCGACGTCAACCTGATGAAGGCGGAAAGCCCCGGCCCGCAGGTGGACAAGCTGGTGCCGAAGGTGCAGTCCACGGCAAAAATTCTGTACGGAATCTACTTCCTCCTGACGGTGCTGGAATTCATGTTCCTGATCGCCGGGCGGATGCCGGTATTTGAAGCTCTGCTGACCTCCTTTGGCACAGCGGGCACCGGCGGCTTCGGCTTCCGCAATGACAGTTTTGCCAGCATGTCGCCCTATATCCAGTGGGTCGTGACCATCTTTATGATCCTGTTTGGCGTGAACTTCAACGCCTATTTCCTGCTGCTGATGCGCCGCTTCCGCCGCGCTGCCGCCAGCGAGGAGGTGCGCGCCTACTTTGTGATCATCGGTGTGGCTGTGGTCATCATCACGGCCAATATTTACAGCATGTACAACGGCTTGGGCGAGGCCCTGCGCCACGCCGCCTTCCAGGTGGGTTCTATCATCACCACCACCGGTTTTTCCAGCTGTGATTTTGACCTGTGGCCCACCCTCTCCAAGGAGATCCTTGTCATGCTGATGTTTGTGGGTGCCTGCGCAGGCAGCACCGGCGGCGGCATAAAGGTCAGCCGCCTCCTGCTGATGGGCAAGACTGTGGGCAAGGAGCTCAAGCAGGCCCTTCACCCGCAGGTGGTGGCCCCCGTCCGGATGGACGGCAAGGTGGTCAACCATGAGACCATCCGCGCCACCAATGTCTTTGTGGCCGCCTACATCTTCATCTTTGCGGCATCCTTCTTCCTCATCAGTCTGGATGGCTTTGACATGGTGACCAACTTCACCGCCATTGCCGCCACGTTGAACAACATCGGCCCCGGCCTTGCCCAGGTGGGCCCCATGATGAACTTTGGCAGCTACTCCAACCCCGCCAAGCTGGTTATGATCTTTGACATGCTGGCGGGCCGTCTGGAGATCTTCCCCATGCTGGTGTTCTTTATGCCGGACACCTGGCGGCGGTTCTGAGCAAAATAACAAAGCGGATGCGCTCCCACCGGAACGCATCCGCTTTTTGCTGTATCAGGATTCCTGCGGCTTTTTCCCCAAGAGCGCCACGCCGCTCAGCACGATGACCCCGCCCAGCAGGGCAAGGCCTGCACCGGCCTGCCCGAAGGCATCGCCGACAGCACCCACCAGAGGACTTGCGGGGATCATCAGCAGGCTGTAGGCCATGCCGTCCACGCTGATGAGGGTGGCCCGCTGGTCACTGGGGATGGCATCGTTCAGCTTCTGGCTCTCGTGGAGCAGATAGACCTCCAGCACACCCTGCACCAGCATCATGCCCAGGATGCCGCCCCAGGCAGGCGCAGTACCCACCAGCAGAGTGCCCACACCGCAGAGCAGGGCACAGGCTGTGTAGAGCCGCCGCATGGAGCGGCATCTCACCCGGCGGCCGATCTCGGTGCCTGCCACGCAGGCCAGACCGCCAAGCAGCAGGGGAAGGAAGAGCAGCTCTGTGGGCCAGCCCAGCTCAACGAGCCGCTGCTGCAAAAACATTTTGGTCAGGTAGCTGGGCACGCTGATGAGGGCGCTGGATGCGATAAGCTTCACCGCCATTGGGCAGGTGTGCAGGACATGCAGGCTGTCCCGCACCAGCTGGCGGAACTGTTCGGGCAGAGCGCGCAGCGGGTGCTTTTCCCGGCTGGCCTGTGACTCAGTGACGATGGGCTCCTCCATCAGCGCAAGGGCGGCGGTGGAAACGCCCTCGAACGCAGCGCTCAGCAGGTAAAAGCCCGCAAAGCCGAGGAAGCGCTTCAAAAGGCTGGCCAGCGAACCTATGGCGTTGGCCAGCATGGAAATCTGGGAACTGTTGGCGGAGACTTGGATGTACTCGTCCTCGCGGCCCTCGGTCTTCAGGCTGTCGTAGACAAGGGCTGTGAAGGTGCCGGAAAACATGGTCATAGCCAGCGCGTTCAGCCCCATGGCAAGGCAGATGGTGAACAGGTTCGGCGCAAAAGCCATCAACAGATTGCAGGTCACGGTCAAGACTCCGCCGGACAGGAGGGTCTTCCGGCGGCCCAGCAGGTCTGCCGCCATGCCGCTGGGCACTTCGCAGAAGAGGCTGACGATGTGATACACGCTTTCGGCCAGGCCGATCTCCCACAGGGAGAAGCCCCGGGCCGCCAGCAGGGCCACCCATACCGCATCCGTGATGCGCAGGCCGGAGAAGAAATCGGAAGTATAAATGCAGGCGAGCTGCTTTTTTAAATTGAGTTTATGATCCATTGGAAACACCCTTTCTATTTATAGTGAATGATTCAAAATAGAAAGTGTACCCAAAACAAAAGCGCCCCACAGCAAAGCTGCGCGGCGCTGAAAATCATGCTCCACGCTTTGCTGAAAGAGACAAAAGGGTACACTTCGAGCCGGAAAGTATTAAATCTGACCTTTTTTGAAAAAGATGCAGCCATTCCAACCCATCTGGGTGTACCCTCCTTTCAGTAAAACGTTACGCTTACAATACCATACTTTCGGCCAAAATACAAGCAAAACCGTAAAATTCAGGGAAAAAGTGCCGCCCCGGCTTGCAAACAGGCCCAAAGTGTGGTAAGATGATATCCGGTTATGAAACCTGAATATCTTGAAAACGCAGCGACGGAGAGAGTACGCATGCAGTTCCACAGCAAAGAGAGAAGCTTCACCGGCTGAAAGGGCTTCCGCGTGGGTGTGTGCCGAAGTTCGCTCCTGAGCGGCCTGCCCGAACGGCTTCTATTAGGACAGGACGGCGCGCCCCGTTACGGCGTTTGAGAGCCGCCCTTCTTTGTGCAGGGCGGAAACCGGGTGGTACCGCGGAGCATTGGATTTGCAAAGGCTTCGTCCCTTTTGTCCGGCCAGAAATGGCCCGGCAGGGGACGGGGCCTTTTTTGCTGCCCCGCTTTGAAAACACGAACTGAGAAGGAGAGAATTTCCATGCAAGCAATGATCGACGAGCTGGCCAAACAGGCCGCAGAGTGCCTCGGTCAGGTCTCTTCCAAGGAGACGCTGGCCTCGTTCTGGCAGGAATATCTGAGCAAAAACGGCAAGATCCCCGCGCTGATGAAGAATCTGCGCTCTGTCGCGCCCGAAGAGCGCCCCGCCATGGGCAAGATCATCAACGAGCTCAAGCAGAAGGTGCAGGCAGACTACGATGCCGCCGCTGCCAAGGTGAAGGAGGCCGAGCTGGCCGCCCGCAACGCCGCTGAGACCGTGGACATCACCCTGCCCGCCAAGACCCGCACGGTGGGTGGTCTGCACCCCCTGACGCTGGTCACCAACCAGATCATCGACGTGTTCTCCGGCATGGGCTTTGCCGTGGCCGACGCACCTGAGATCGAGGACGACGACCACAATTTCACCCGCCTGAACGTGCCCAAGGATCACCCCGCCCGCGACATGCAGGATACCTTCTACTTGTCCGACGAGTTCCTGCTCCGCACCCAGACCTCCGGCGGCCAGATCCGCACCATGGACAGCCAGAAGCCGCCCATCAAGGTGCTGATCCCCGGCCGTGTGTTCCGTTCCGATTCCGATGCCACCCACAGCCCCATGTTCCACCAGATGGAAGGCCTGGTCGTGGATAAGGGCATCACCCTGGGCGACCTGCAGGGCGCGCTGAACACCTTTGTGCAGAAGCTGTTCGGCAAGGACACCCGCACCCGCCTGCGTCCCTCTTACTTCCCCTTCACCGAGCCCAGTGTGGAGGTCGATGTCAGCTGCTTTGAGTGCGGCGGCAAGGGCTGCCCCCTGTGCAAGCACACCGGCTGGATCGAAGTTCTGGGCGGTGGTGTTGTCAACCGCAAGGTGCTGGAGAACTGCAACATTGACCCGGATGAGTATTCCGGCTTCGCCTTTGGCATTGGCATCGAGCGCATCGCCATGCTGAAGTACGGCATCAACAACATCGGCCTGATGTTCGAGAACAACCTGCAGTTCCTCAAGCAGTTCCATGAATAAGAGGGGAGAGAACAGACAATGAAAGTACCTTTCAGTTGGTTAAAAGAATTCGTTGATATCGACGTTACCGCTCAGGAGCTGGAGGAGAAGTTGTTCTCCTGCGGCTTTGAGGTGGAAGAGCTGATCCCGCTGGATGCAGGCATCAGCAAGGTGGTCGTTGGCAAGATCGTGGAGATGGAAAAGCAGGAGGGCACCCACCTGACCAAGTGTGTGGTGGACTGCGGCGCTTACGGCCACGAGATCCGCATCAGCACCGGTGCCGCCAACATGAAGCTGGGCGACTGCGTGCCCGCTGCTCTGGATGGCTCCACCCTGCCCGGCGGCATCAAGATCAAGGCCCGCAAGATGCAGGGCGTGGAGTCCAATGGTATGCTCTGCTCCGGCGAGGAGCTGGGCCTGAACGACGACCTGTTCCCGGGCTCTGAGGTCTATGGTCTGCTCATCCTGCCCGAGGATTCCGTTCCCGGCACCGACATTGCACCCGTTGTCGGTCTGGATGACTATATCTTCGATATCTCCATCACCGCAAACCGCCCCGACTGCCAGTCCGTGCTGGGCATTGCCCGCGAGGTCGCTGCCATTCTGGGCAAGCCCCTGCACATGCCCGCTATGGATTACAAGGCTGTCTGCGAGCCGGATGCTCCCATCACCGTCCAGGTGGAGGCCCCTGACCTGTGCCCCCGTTATATGGCACACTACGTCCGCAACATCCGCATGGGCGAATCTCCCCGCTGGATGAAGCGCCATCTGGCCCTGTGCGGCCTGCGCTCCATCAGCAATGTGGTGGATATCACCAACCACACCCTGCTGGAAATGGGCCAGCCCATGCACGCCTTTGACCTGAACAAGGTCGCCGGCCGCACCATTGATGTGCGCCGTGCCCACGAGGGCGAGAAGATCGTGACCCTCGATGAAAAAGAATTCACCCTGAACCCCAACAATCTGGTCATCTGCGATGCCGAGAAGCCTGTGGCTCTGGCCGGTATCATGGGCGGTGCCAACTCCGGCATGGACGAGAACACCACCAGCCTGCTGTTCGAGTGCGCCACCTTTGCCCGTGACTGCGTCCGCAAGACCAGCCGTGCCCTGGGCCAGAACAGTGATTCCTCTGCCCGCTATGAAAAGGGTGTGGACCGCAACTCTCCCGAGCTGGGCCTTGCCCGTGCCCTGCACCTGATCCAGGAGCTGGACTGCGGCGATATCACCACCCTCGAGTATGACCTGACCGATGGCCGCCCGCTGGAGCGCAAGCACATCGTGACCACCCCTGCCAAGATCTGCGGCGTGCTGGGCATCACTGTGCCCGAGCAGACCATGATCGATATCCTGCAGCGCCTGGAGTTCACCGTGGATGTGCAGGCCGATGGCAGCTGGGATGTGTCTGCTCCTCTCTACCGTGAGGATGTGGAGAGCTTCCCCGATCTGGCGGAGGAGGTCATCCGTGAGTACGGCTATGACCACATCAACCCCACCTTCCTGAACACTGCCTCTGTCACCAACGGCGGCCTGAACTACGCGCAGAAGCAGCAGCTCAAGACCAAGCGCCTGCTGGCTGCACAGGGCTTCTATGAGGCCTCCACCCTGGCCTTCTACTCCAACGCGGAGCTGGATATGCTGCACATCCCCGCTGAGGATGCTGCCCGCAAGGCTATCCGCATCCTGAACCCCATCAGCGAGAACCTGTCCATCATGCGCACCCTGCTGACCCCGTCCATGCTGAATGTCATCGTGGACAACCTCAAGAAGGGCAATGCCGAGGGCCGCCTGTTCGAGATGGCTCCCGTCTATCTGGCCAAGGAGCTGCCCATCAGCGAGCATCCCCATGAGCGTCAGACCCTCTGCATCGGTGCCTTTGGCCCTGAGGAGGACTTCTTCACCGTCAAGGGTGCAATGGAGGCACTGGCCGCAGGCTTTGACCTGACCTTCACCTACGAGCGCGAGACCACCCCGTGGCTCCACCCCGGCATCAGCGCCGCTGTCTACTGCAACGGCAAGCGTCTGGGCGTGTTCGGTAAGCTCTCCAATGAGATCAACGGCGAGCTGGAGATCGCAAAGGACCAGAAGGACAGCCAGAACATCTATCTGGGTGAGCTGGACTATGAGGCTCTGATGTCCTGTGTGGACGGTGAGCTGCGCTATAAGCCGCTGAGCCCCTACGCTGCCGTCAAGCGTGACCTGGCCCTTGTCTGCGAGGAAAAGGTCACCTGCGGCGAGATCGAGGACACCATCAAGAAGGCAAGCTCCCTCATCACCGAGGTCAAGCTGTTCGATATCTACCGCGGCGCAAACCTGGGCGAGGGCAAGAAGAGCATGGCCTTCTCCCTGACCCTGTCTGACCCCAGCGCGGAGATCTCCGCTGATCAGGTCGAGCGCACCGTCAAGAAGGTGCTGGGCAACCTGAAGTTCAAGCTGGGCATTGAGATCCGATAAACGGTGATCTATACACAGCACTATGAGTCTCCTCTGGGCGGCATCCTGCTGGCCGCTGATGACACCGGCCTGACCGGCCTCTGGTTCGAGGGGCAGAAGTACTTTGCCCGCACCCTGGATGCGGTGCATCAGGAGCAGGAGACCGCCGTGCTCTCCGAGGCCAGCCGCTGGCTGGATGTTTATTTCGGCGGGCAGGAGCCGGACTTTACCCCGCCGCTCCATCCCGCTGGCTCTGCCTTTCAGCAGGAGGTGTGGGCGCTGCTGCGCCGCATCCCCTGCGGCCAGACCACGACCTATGGTGCACTGGCAAGGCAGCTGGCCGCAGAGCGCGGTCTTTCCCGGATGTCTGCGCAGGCTGTGGGCGGGGCTGTCGGACACAATGTGATCTCTATCATCATTCCCTGCCACCGCGTTGTCGGAACAAACGGCAGCCTGACCGGATATGCAGGCGGCATCGATAAAAAAGCCGCGCTGCTGAGACTGGAAATGAAAATGACGCGGTAAGAAATGCAGCAAATGAAAAATCCGAACCTTTTCCCGATGGGAAGAGGTTCGGATTTTTCTTGTGTGGTGGAGGCGATGGGAGTCGAACCCATGTCCGAAAAGAGTTCAGCGTAGGTGTCTCCGGGTGCAGGCGATCAACAACATTCCCTCCGCGTCACGCCGGTCGCCAGGCTAACGCATTGGTAGCTTCATGAGTTCCTGCCGGTCCGCAAAGCTTAGGTCCGTTCAGGTGCTGTGTCTAAAGGACGCCCCGGCCCCACACGACACAAGAGTGGGCGGAACGCGCAGCACTCAGGCTGCGAGCAACTGATAATTATTGTTGTCAGTTAATTTTTTGGAGGAGTTTAGAGCAGGTCCCCCACTGCTACCCGCTGCCCAGGCCTCGCTCCCCCCGTCGAAACCTTTACGCCCCCATAAAACACACCTTGCGGTGTGGGTAAGCTTTGAAGTTTCCGGGCAGGAATGCTGCCTGAAATCAATAGTAAACGCCGTTGGATTTAACGGCCCGGTCGATGGAGCGCTTGGCATCGCGCTTGGCGGCATCTGCGCGCTTGTCGTAGAGCTTTTTGCCCTTGCACAGGCCCAGCTCCATTTTGACGCGGCCATGCTTGAAGTAGAGCGAAAGCGGCACAAGAGTGTAGCCCTGCAGCTTGCACTGCTGGTGCAGCCGTCGGATCTCATTCTTGTGGGCCAGCAGCCGCCGCACCCGCATGGGGTCCTGGTTGAAGATGTTGCCGTGGTCGTAGGGGGTGATGTGCATTCCCTTGACCAGCAGCTCGCCGTCCTCAATATCGACCCAGCTGTCTTTCAGGTTTACGCCGCCGGCACGCAGGCTCTTGACCTCGGTGCCTTTCAGCTCAACGCCGGTCTCCAGCGCTTCCAGAACGAAGTACTCGTGGCGCGCTTCCCGGTTTGTGGCAATCGTCTTGGTTGCCGGACGCTCTTTGGTCGGTGCCATTCCGCGCGCCTCCTTTCTATCGCTTTGGTATCGTTACGTTAGTATATCATATTTTTGTGGATTTTCAAGGTCACTTTTTGAAGAAACTGTAAATCTTTCCCGCAAAAAGCACCTTACAGCTTTTTATAGCCCGTCGGTTCGTCCGCTGTACACCGCCGCTCCATCAGGTAGGTGTCCAGCCAGCGGCCGTGGCAGTCCCGGGCAATGCGCTCCCGGCGGCCCACCACGCGGAAGCCGCATTTCAGATGCAGGCCCCGGGAGGGGGCGTTGTCCTGCAGTACCGTGGACTGCAGCGTCCAGTACCCGGCCTGTTCGGCCTCGCGGCAGAGCGCCGTGAGCAGGTGATAGCCCAGCCCTTTGCCCCGGAATTTCTCCCCGACATAGATGCTCACCTCGGCCACGCCGCGGTAGCACCAGCGGGGGTCTACCCGATGCAGGGCTGCCCAGCCGGCTACGACCCCATCGTCCAGCACCACCAGGCGGCATTCCCTGGTATGGGATGCGTCCCAGGCGGTGTAAGGCGGGCAGTTGGTCTGGAAGGTGGCGTGCTCGGTGGCAATGCCCTCCAGATATATTTTGGACACGGCAGTCCAATCCTCCGGCATCATGGGCCGGACTGTGATCTCACTCATATTTCCTATCCTGACCGGAGCCGCAGTGCTCCGGTTTCCCCTCATTGCGTGTGCAATATTTCTTTTCAGTATAGCAGAATCTGCCGCAAATCACAATGGAAACCTGTTCACCTCAGGCCGGGCAGAGTGTCCGGAATCTGAATACCCGGCCCCCGGAAGCGCGGAGATCACAACGCATGGATTTTGTGGGCAGATTTGTTTTGACAATACCGGCGGGTGTGATACAATAGAAAAAAACCAACCGGTGCTGCCTGTGCAGTCTCATATTATAGTCCTCTGTGTGGGAGAATGCAATCAGGGCGGTGCCGGGGGAAAGGAACGGAACATGAAACAGGCAAAACGAATCGTTGCGATGGTGCTGTGTCTGCTGGCTCTGCTGGCCCTGCCCGCCGGTGCCGTGATGGAAAAGGGAGAACCCAACATCACGGCTCAGACCACCATGAAGGAAGTGCGCAACAACCCGGGCATCAAGAACTCCGGCTTCTACACCTACTCGCAGGATAAGGACTGCCCGCCGGGTCAGGCCCTGTGGGAGATGACCACTGTGGAGGGCTACACCAACGAGTATGTGGCCGAAGGCTGCGCCAAGGGGCTGAATCTGGTCATTGAGAACTACAACAATGGTGTGCAGGTCACCCACTCGTTCTACACGGATGCGGAAAAGGCGGAGGACCGCACCAAAAACAACACCGGCCTGTTCTATTTCCCGGCCAAGACTGAAAATGCCAAGTTTGCGCTGATCCTGGCTGGCAGCGGTGCCAATGAGAGCGCCGAGCTGGAGGAGGGGGCCTGCACGGCCTGGCAGCTGCATGAACTGGGCTATGCCGCCTTTATTCTGCGGTATCGCGTCTGGACGGATGCTTCCGATGATGCTCCGCTGGAGGACATCGGCCGGGCCATGCAGTACATTGAGGAACACGCTGCGGAGTTTGGCATCCAGCCGGAGCAGTACGCCATTGTGGGATATTCCATGGGCGGCCACCTGACGGGTCTGTTCGGCACGGAATCGGTGGGGTATAAGCATTACAATGTGCCCAAGCCCGCTGCCCTGCTGCTGGGCTACCCCATCAACGATATGACCTACATCAAGCCCATCTACCATGTCATTCAGGATATCGGCGCATACGGCCCCAAATACTATACCCGGAACCTTTCGGATGAGATCACGCCGGACTACCCCGCCACCTACCACTGGCACGGTGTGAACGACACGCTGCTGAAAGAGCTGGTCTACTGGCGGCAGGGACCGCAGCTGGAAGCTGCCCTGCAGGCCAATCACGTCAAGCATGTTTACCGGGTGTTCAACAATGCCCCTCACGTCTGCGGCATCGGCACAGGAACAGATGCCGAGAACTGGCTGGTGGAAGCCACTGCTTTCTGGGAAGAGCAGTGCGCCTGAGAGAAAGGATGAAACAGGATGAAAGATCTGAACGAAGCGTTTGTACATCTGAACGTCGGTCTGCCCGATGATGTGGAGCGGCTGAAGGCCGCGGGCTATTACAAAGAAGCCGTGGCGCGGATCGATGAATATCTGGCCGAGGACTGGACGGAGACCCAGAACAGCCCCCGCAGTCAGGGGTTGGAAATGCCGGAGTATGAGCAGCCCGCCAACCCTGTGCCTCACGGCGTGGACGCGCTGCGGGATGCCCTGCTGGTGCAGAAGGAGATCATGTGCCGCCTGCCGCAGGAATACTGTTGGAACGAGGCACAGGCCGTGGCCCGGATGCAGGGCCTTGTGCGGGATTTCACGGTGGAGGAGTTCCGCCAGCTGGTGCATGAGGGCCGAGTGGACTGGCGGTTTGTGGAAGGGGAGAAGCACTACCTTGACCGCTTTGCCGAGACGCTGATCGCCACCCACGCCGACCTTGCCGCCCGTCAGCTTGACCCGCCCGCCCCGGTCACGCTGGCCCGGGAGCGCCGCCGCCGCATCCATGACCAGATGGAGCGGGAAGGGCAGGCCAGTGCCCGCATCACGCTGAAAACCAGCGTGGGGGTGTCAGATGAGGCCTTTGCCGCCGCTCTGGCCAAGGCAAAGGCAGAGGGCCGGGAGAGCGTGCACGTCCGCGCTTGGCTGCCCATCCCGGCGGAATGCCTGGCCCAGAGCGAGATCGAGCTGCAGCACTTTACTGAGCAGCCGGGCCGCATCGCCGATGCAAACGCCCCCCAGCGCACGGTCTGCTGGGAGGCTGACCTGACCGAAAACCGCCGCTTCGGGGTGCAGTACCGTTACAAGACAACGGCAGTCTATGCTGACCCGCTGGACTTTGTGCCTGCACCGGAACAGCCGACCTTTGATACGGAGGAGCAGGCCCCGCATATCGTGTTTACGCCTTATCTGCGGGCGCTGGCCGCGCAGCTGACCGAAGGGATCACCGACCCGGCGGAAAAGGCAAAGCGCATCTATGATTACGTTACCCTGAACGTGCGGTATCACTATCAGCCCGCCTACTTTGTGCAGGAATGCCTGCCCGACCGCTGCGCGCGGGACCGGCGCGGTGACTGCGGCATTATGGCCCTGACCTTCATCACCCTCTGCCGTCTGGTGGGCATTCCGGCCCGCTGGCAGAGCGGCCTGTCGGTGTCGCCCACCGGCGTGGGCTGCCACGACTGGGCCATGTTCTACATTGCCCCCAAGGGCTGGATGTATGCCGACTGCTCGTTTGGTGCCTCCATGGCACGGCAGGGCGAGGAAGAGCTGCGCCGCCACTACTTCGGCAGTCTGGACACCGGGCGCATGGTGGCAAACCGCGCCTTTGAGGCACCCTTTGACCCGCCGATGTACGGGTTCCGCTCCGACCCCTATGATAACCAGTCGGGCGAGTGCGAGGTGGACGGCGTGGGCCTTTATGGCGATGCGCTGGATACCCGGAAAGAATTGGTCGATTTCGAGGACTTATAATCAATGGAATTTTTAGCTGGATTGTACACCCTGCTGCTGGTCACCATCTGCCTGCTGCTGGCAGCGGTGCTCTGGAAACTGAACAAGCCCCGGAACGGGGGAGACTACGAGGAGCTCAAGCGCTGGATGCAGCAGCAGCTCGATGCACAGGCAAAAGACTTTGCGGCCAGACAGGCGGCAATGGCGGAGCAGAACTATACCGCCATCCGCAGCGTCAGTGAGACGCTGCAGACCTCGGTGCAGAGTATGAGCACTACACTGGCACAGGGTCAGAGCGGCCAGCAGCAGATCCTGACCCAGCGGCTCCAGAGTCTGGAGGCCGCCAACACCCAGAAGCTGGAAGAGCTGCGCAAGACCCTTGCGGAAAACATGACCGCCCTGCAGGCCGAGAACGCCAAAAAGCTGGATGAGATCCGCCACACTGTGGACGAGCAACTGCAGGATGCCCTGCAGAAGCGGGTGACCGAGAGCTTCAAGGCTGTGAATGACCAGCTGGAACAGGTGTACAAGGGGCTGGGCGAGATGCAGAACCTTGCCGCCGATGTGGGCGGGCTGAAGCAGGTGCTCTCGGGCGTTAAGACTCGCGGCATTCTGGGCGAGATCCAGCTGGGGGCCATTCTGGAAGAGATCCTGGCTCCGGAGCAGTACGAGACCAATGTGGCCACCATTCCGGGCAGCACCCAGCGGGTGGAATATGCCATCAAGATGCCGGGCGCGGACGGCGGCACGGTCTGGCTGCCCATCGACTCCAAATTCCCCGGCGACACCTATGCGCACTTGCAGGATGCCCAGGCCTCCGGCGATGCGCAGGCGGTGGAGAATGCCCGCCATGCGCTGGAGCTGGTGCTGCGGAGCGAGGCAAAGGATATCCGGGAAAAGTATGTGGAGCCGCCCTACACCACGACCTTTGGCATCCTCTTCCTGCCTTTTGAAGGATTGTACGCAGAGGTGGTGAACGCCGGTCTGCTGGAGGTGCTGCAGCGGGATTATCAGGTGAACATTGCAGGCCCCAGCACCATGGCGGCGCTGCTCAACAGCCTGCAGATGGGCTTCAAGACCCTTGCCATCCAGAAACGCTCCGGCGAGGTCTGGCAGCTGCTGGGTGCTGTTAAGACGGAGTTCGACAAGTTCGGACAGGGGCTCTCCAAGATGCAGCAGCGCCTGCGCCAGACCGATGAAGAGCTGGACAACCTCATTGGTGTCCGCAGCCGGGCCATCAGCCGCAAGCTCCGCAGTGTCCAGAGCCTGGATGATGCCAGCGCGGCAGCCCTGCTGGAGCTGGACAACGAGCCCGGCCGGCCGGTGGCAGCAAGACTGCCGGAGGAGCTTGAATAATCTTTAACAATGTGCTATACTAGGAACCGCTATTAGTATTATGCTGCCACTTTTCCGGCACAGCAATATGGATAGAGAGGATGTCTGCTATGAGCGTGAAAAAGATCAGCGAAGCCATTCTGGGCGTGGGTGTGGACGATACCACCATTGACCTGTTCGAGAGCCAGTACCCGGTGCCCACCGGCGTGAGCTACAATTCCTATGTCATTCTGGACGAAAAGACCGCCATTCTGGATACGGTGGACAACCGTGCCACGGAGCCCTGGCTTGCCAACCTGACCGAGGCACTGGCCGGACGCAAGCCGGATTATCTGGTGGTCAGCCACATGGAGCCTGACCACGGTGCCAACATCGCCAGACTGGCCGCCCTCTACCCGGAAATGCAGGTGGTGGGCAACGCCAAAACTTTCCTGTATATGGATCAGTTCTTTGGGGCGGATGCCGTTTCCAAGGAGCGCCGCGTGGTGGTGAAGGACGGCGAGAGCCTGAGCCTGGGTACCCACACCCTGACCTTTGTGCTTGCCCCCATGGTGCACTGGCCTGAGGTCATGGTGAGCTATGAGAGCAGTGAAAAGGTGCTCTTCTCTGCGGACGGCTTTGGCCGGTTTGGTGCAGTGGCCAGGTTTGATGAAAACGCCGACTGGGCCAGTGAGGCCCGCCGCTACTACCTGAACATCGTGGGCAAGTATGGCCCGCAGGTGCAGGCTCTGCTGAAAAAGGCCGCCGCGCTGGATATCGCCACCATCTGCCCCCTGCACGGCCCCGTGCTGACCGGCGATCTGAGCAAGTACCTGAACTACTATGACCTGTGGTCCAGTTACAAGGCCGAGGAGCCGGAGAAGATCCTGGTGGCCAGCGCTTCCATCCACGGCCACACCAGAGCCGCCGCCCACACCATGGCTGAGAAGCTGCGCGCCAAGGGTGCCAAGGTGGTGGAGATGGATCTGACCCGCACCGATGTCTCCTATGCCGTCACTGAGGCCTTCCGCTGCGGCCGGATCGTGCTTGCCTGCGCCACCTACGATGGATTCCTCTTCCCGCCGATGGAGAATCTGCTGACCCACCTCAAGACCAAGAACTTCCAGGGCCGCACCGTTGGCCTGATGGAGAACGGCACCTGGGCCCCCATGGCTGCAAAGCTGATGCGTGCCGAGCTGGACGGTATGAAGAACATCACCGTCTGTGATGCCGTTGTGACCATCCGCTCTGCCGCCAATGCCGCCGCTGAGGCACAGATGGATGCGCTGGCTGACGAGCTGCTGGCAAAGTAACGAATCGACCCCATAAAAATGAACGCCTGCCGGGTGAGAAAAGCCCGGCAGGCGTTCGTTTTGCTTATGCGGGAGGTATAGCAGAGTAGCATCTTCGCACGGGGGTAGGCGGCAAAGTCTTTTTTGTGTGGAGTTCGCCTTTCTTTGTCAGAACAAATCGTACTGCTTCATAGTTTCAGCTTTTCGGGAATCATGCTTCTCGTAGTAGCCAATCAGGGTACCGTCCTCGTCCCGCAGGGCTACCATGTAGACATCGCGGTCATGCTTTGCGTTGTGATAGGTATAGACGATGTTGTGGCTGGCATCCGCCGCGAACCACTCGACCACCTTGCGGATGGCTTCCACCGAATGGGGGGTGTGGCAGGCCAGAAGGCTTTTGCCCAGCAGGGAAGCGCCGCCGTATTTTTTGTAATCCACCACGGCAGCAGGATTCATGTAAATGATGATGTGGTTCAGATCGCAGATGACCACGGCCTCGCGGTCCTGGTCGATGATGCTCTTGAAATAAGGATTCAGGTCTGCCATGATGTTGCTCCTTCTTTATTCTTATCCAGTGCGTCGAACTGTTTGACGATCTGGGGGTCCTTCAGCTTGATGACCTTGCCAGTGAGGTAGTGCAGGGTGTTCTCCTCCGGGATATCCAGGAAGCTGATGCGGACGGCGCAGAGAGCCTGCGTCCGGGTGCCGGTGCGCTCGTTCATCTTGCGGTTGCCGTATTTGATATCTCCCAGCACCGGCCTGCCCAGGTAGGCCAGATGCGCGCGGATCTGGTGGGTGCGGCCCGTGACCAGGCCGATCCTGCACAGGGCAAAGGGCCCGGCGGTGCGCAGCACGTCCACATCGGTGATGATCTGCTTACGGCGCTCATCCTGAGATTGGTGGGCATGGATGCTGACCTTGTTGTTCTTCTCGTCGTGCTCCCACCAGGCCGTGAACCGCCCGCTCTGGGGGATGCCCACGGTGATGGTGTAGTATTCCTTTTTGAGCAGGTCGGTGCGGATGATCTCGTTCATGTCCCGCAGGGCGGCGTAGCTCTTGGCAGCGATGACAAGGCCCTCGGTGCCACGGTCCAGCCGGTTGCAGATGCCGGGTTTGAAGCGATTCTCGCCGCCCGCATCGTACTCGCCCTTCTGGGCCAGATACTGGGTGAATGCGTCCACAAGGTTGGCATCGCCGGTGCGGTCGCTGTGGCAGAGCAGATGGGTGGGCTTGTACAGCACGGCAATGTTCTCGTCCTCATAGATGACGGTCACCTTGGGCTGGTTCTGCTGCTTTTTGGGGGCAGGCTTGCGGGCTGCAGGCTTTGCGCCCTCGGGAGGGAAGAATTCATCGTTGATGTACAGCTCAATGAGGTCGCCCGCCTTGAGCCGGTCCTCGGGTGCGCCTTTTTTGCCGTTGACCTTGACCCGCTTGTTGCGGAAGCTCTTGTACAGCAGGCTGGTGGGGAGATCGCGGGTCACGCTCTGGACAAAGCGGGAAAGCCGCACGCCCTCGTCGTTTGCAGTGGCAGTAAATTGTTTCATAAGATCGTTCCTTTTATTGGATGAAAGACAAGCCCTCTCCGTCTTTGCTTCGCAAATCCACCTCTCCCAAAGGGAGAGGCAATGCATCTCCCGGGTTCAGTACATGCTGACCGAGAGCCACAAGGGGCTCTCCCTTTGGGAGAGCTGGCAAAGCCGCAGGCTTTGACTGAGAGGGCATATTGATTCATAAAAAAAGCCTTTTCTCTATAATAAACCACCCTTTCTTTGAAGTCAACGCAGAATATTTCCTGTGCCCCCTTGTGTTTTGCTGAAAAAACGGTACTATTAGAGTAATAACGCAAAAGGAGAACGACCATGGCAAAGGAAAGCGGCCAGCATAAGGGGCACCGCCAGCGGATGCGCGCCCGGGTAGAGCAGTACGGACTGGAAAGTCTGGAACCCCACGAAGCGCTGGAATATGTCCTTTATATCACCAACACCCGCAAGGACACAAACGGCCTTGCCCATGTCCTCATGGACCGGTTCGGGGACTTTGCCGGGGTGCTGGATGCCTCCGAGGAGGATCTGCTGACGGTGGAGGGCGTAGGCCCCTCTACCGCCCGGATGCTGCATCTTTTGCCGCAGGTCGGCAGATACTATACCCAGTGTGCGGTCAACGGAAAAAAATGCATGAAGACCACCGACCAGCTGGTCGAATACCTGATGGCACAGTTTGCCGGGACTGTGCAGGAACGCGCCCTGCTGGCTGCGCTGGATGGCCGCAGCCGCATCAAGGGGCTGTTCTGGCTGCGGGACGGCACCAGCGACCGGGTGAGTCTGGAAATCAAGGATGTGGTGGCGGCAGCCCTCAAGGGCGGTACCGACAGTGTGGTGCTCTGCCATAACCACCCCAACGGCGTGGCCCTGCCCTCGCGGGAGGATCTGATGGCCACCGAGAACATCGTCCGGGCACTGGGGCTGGTCAAGGTGCATCTGCGGGATCATATCATCCTGACCGAGAGCGAATATTTCTCCATGCGGGAGGCCAACCGCCTGCCGTTCTACGATTTCCAGACCGGGGAGATGCTCAGGCCGTATTGATATTATAAAATAATTGTGTTATAATCAACATGAAAAGCACAACTATTTGTAGTTCTATCTGAGAACAGAAAGGAGAACCGAGACATGGCCGATGAACAGTTCCATCTCGTCTCCAACTATGCCCCCACGGGTGACCAGCCCCAGGCCATTGAGCAGCTGGTAGAGGGGGTTGAGCGGGGCGACCGCTGCCAGACCCTGCTGGGTGTGACCGGCAGCGGCAAGACCTTTACCATGGCCAACGTGATCGCCCGGTGCAACCGCCCCACGCTGGTGCTGGCCCACAATAAGACGCTGGCGGCCCAGCTCTGCACTGAGTTCCGCTCGTTCTTCCCGGACAATGCGGTGGAGTATTTTGTTTCCTACTACGATTACTACCAGCCCGAAGCCTACATCCCCAGCACCGATACCTACATTGAAAAGGACAGCGCCATCAACGATGAAATCGACCGCCTGCGTCATTCGGCCACGGCGGCGCTTTCGGAGCGGAGGGATGTCATCATTGTGGCATCGGTGTCCTGTATCTACTCTCTGGGTGACCCTATCGATTACCGCAGCATGGTCATCAGCCTGCGGCCCGGGATGCAGATGGAGCGGGACGACCTGTGCAAAAAGCTGGTCACCCTGCAATATGAGCGGAACGACATCAATTTTATCCGCAATAAGTTCCGTGTTCACGGCGACACGGTGGATATCTATCTGGCCTACATGAGCGACCTTGCCATCCGGGTGGAGTTCTTCGGGGATGAGATCGACCGCATCACGGAGTTCAACCCCGTTACCGGCACCCGGCAGAACGTGGTGAAGCATGTGGCCATCTTCCCGGCCAGCCACTACATCGTCAGTGCCGATAAAAAGGCAGCGGCCATTGAAAAGATCCGCGCCGAGTGCGACGAGCAGGTGAAGAAGTTTACCGCAGAGGGCAAGCTCATTGAAGCCCAGCGCATCCAGCAGCGAACGAACTACGACATCGAGATGCTGACCGAGGTGGGAATCTGCAAGGGCATCGAGAACTATTCGGCGGTGCTGTCGGGCCGTGCGCCGGGCAGTATGCCCACCACCCTGCTGGACTATTTCCCGGAGGATTTTCTGCTCTTTGTGGATGAGAGCCACGTCACCCTGCCGCAGGTGCGCGCCATGTACGGCGGCGACTACGCCCGCAAAAAGACGCTGGTGGAATACGGCTTCCGTCTGCCGTCGGCCTTTGACAACCGCCCCCTCAAGTTTGAGGAGGTGGAAAGCAAACTGAACCAGATGGTGTTCGTCTCGGCTACGCCGGGCGAGTACGAGCGCCGGAACAGCACCCGGATCGCGCAGCAGGTCATCCGGCCCACCGGCCTGCTGGACCCGCTGATCTCGGTGCGGCCTGTGGAGGGGCAGGTGACTGACCTGCTGGGCGAGATCAACGCCCGCACGGCGAAGAACGAGCGTGTTCTTGTGACCACCCTGACCAAGAAGATGGCCGAGGACCTGACCGACTTTTTGACTGAGCAGGGCATCAAGGTCAAATATATGCACCACGAGGTGGATACCTTTGAACGGATGGAGATCATCAAAGATCTGCGCCTGGGCTCCATCGATGTGGTGGTGGGCATCAACCTTCTGCGTGAGGGTCTGGATCTGCCCGAGGTCAGCCTTGTGGCGATCCTGGATGCCGACAAGGAAGGCTTCCTGCGCAGTGAGACCAGCCTCATCCAGACCATCGGCCGCGCGGCCCGCAACGCCGAGGGTCTGGTCATTATGTACGCCGATGAGGTGACGGACAGCATGGACCGTGCCATCACCGAGACCGAGCGCCGCCGTGCCATCCAGATGGCCTACAATGAAGAACACGGCATCGTGCCTAAGACCATCGTCAAGGCCATTGCGGACAGCATTGAGATCAGCGATAAGGCGGAGAACGCAAAGCGGAATACCCGCCGCATGGGCAAACTGGAGCGGGAAGCTGCCATTGAGCGCCTGACCCGGGAGATGAAGGAGGCTGCCAAGCTGCTGGAATTTGAGCATGCGGCCTTCCTGCGTGACCAGATCGACCGCCTGCGCCGGGGCGAGAACCCCACCGTGGACTCGGATGCCGAGACCGAGCGCAGGCAGAACCATGCACAGACACAGAGAAGAGGGAGAAAGTACCTTGGCAAACGATAAGATCGTCATCAAAGGCGCACGGGAGCACAACCTGAAGAATATTGATCTGACCCTCCCGCGCGAAAAATTCATTGTTATGACCGGCCTGTCCGGTTCCGGCAAGTCGAGCCTTGCCTTCGATACCATTTATGCCGATGGCCAGCGCCGCTATGTGGAGAGCCTTTCCAGCTACGCCCGGATGTTCCTGGGTCGGATGGACAAGCCCGATGTGGATGAGATCACCGGCCTGTCGCCGGCCATTTCCATTGACCAGAAGACCACCAGCCACAACCCCCGCTCTACCGTGGGCACCGTGACTGAGATCTATGATTACCTGCGCCTGCTGTATGCCCGGGTGGGCGTGCCCCACTGCCCGGTGTGCGGCCGCGTCATCAGCCAGCAGACCGTGGATGAGATGGTGGATGCCGTGCTCAAGCTGGAGGACGGCACCAAATTCCAGGTGCTGGCTCCTGTGGTGCGCCAGCGAAAGGGCACGCAGCAGAAGGAGCTGGATGCCGCCCGGCGGGGCGGCTACTCCCGTGTGAGGATCGACGGCAATCTGTATGATCTGGACGAAGAGATCACGCTGGAAAAGAACATCAAGCACACGGTGGAGATCGTGGTGGACCGCCTTGCCATGCGCAAGGGCATCCGGGGCCGTCTGGCAGATTCGCTGGAAACTGCGCTGGCGCTGACCGGCGGCATCGTCGAGATCGATGTCATCGGTGGGGAGTGCATGACCTTCAGCCAGAACTTTGCCTGCCCGGAGCACGGCATCTCCATCGGGGATCTGTCGCCCCGGCTCTTCTCCTTCAACAACCCCCAGGGTGCCTGTGAGAAGTGCACGGGCCTTGGTACGTTTATGCGGGTGGACGAGGAGCGCATCCTGCCCAATAAGAACCTGTCCATCCGGCAGGGGGCCATCAAGGCCAGCGGCTGGTACTACGCCGAGGGCTCTGTCAGCGAAATGTACTACCTTGGTCTGGGTAAAAAATACGGCTTTACGCTGGACACGCCCATCAAGGATATGAGCACCGAGGCGGTGAACGCCCTGCTCTACGGCACCAACGGCGAAAAGATCGAGATGCACCGAACCAACGAGTTCGGCAGCGGTGTCTACTATAATACGTTTGAGGGCATCGTGGAGAACCTGGAGCGCCGCTTCCGGGAGACCAACAGCGAGTGGATGAAGGAAGAGATCGGCAGCTTCATGTCCGGCGTGGAGTGCCCGGACTGCCACGGCAAGCGCCTGAAGCCGGTGGTGCTGGCAGTGACCGTTGGGGATAAGAACATCAGCGAGTTCTGCGAAATGTCCATCCGGGATGAGCTGAAATTCATTGCCGAAAATGAGCCGAACCTGACCGAGAAGCAGAGGCAGATCGGCGGTCAGATCATGAAGGAGATCCGGAACCGCCTGCAGTTTTTGCAGAGCGTGGGTCTGGATTACCTGACCCTGGCCCGCGCGGCTGGCACCCTGTCCGGCGGCGAGAGCCAGCGCATCCGCCTCACCACCCAGATCGGCAGTGCGCTGTCCGGCGTGCTCTATGTGCTGGACGAGCCCAGCATCGGCCTGCACCAGCGCGATAACGACAAGCTCATTGCGACCCTGAAGAACCTGCGGGATCTCGGTAATACCGTCATCGTGGTCGAGCACGACGAGGATACCATGCGCAGCGCGGACTATATCGTGGATGTGGGCCCCGGCGCGGGCGTTCACGGCGGCGAGATCGTGGCGGCGGGTTCCGTGAAGGATATCTGTAAGGCCAAGCGGAGCATCACCGGCGATTATCTTTCCGGCCGCAAGCGCATTGCCGTGCCCCAGACCCGCCGCACCGGCAATGGAAACTTCCTGACCGTGAAGGGTGCCCGGGAGAACAACCTGCGCAACATTGATGTCCGGTTCCCGCTGGGGGAGTTCGTCTGTGTGACCGGCATTTCCGGTTCCGGCAAGTCCAGCCTGATCAATGAGATCCTGTACAAGACGCTGGCCTGTGAGCTGAACGGTGCCCGCAGCCGTGCGGGCAAGTGCGACGGGGTGGAGGGTCTGGAGTTTGTGGATAAGGTCATTGGCATCGACCAGCAGCCCATCGGCCGCACGCCCCGCTCCAACCCGGCCACCTATACCGGCGTGTTCAACGATATCCGCGCCGTCTTTGCCGAGACCCAGGATGCAAAGATGCGCGGCTACGGCCCGGGAAGGTTCAGCTTCAACGTCAAGGGCGGCCGCTGTGAGGCTTGTGAGGGTAACGGCATTTTGCAGATCGAGATGCACTTCCTGCCGGATGTCTATGTGCCCTGCGAGGTATGCAAGGGCGCGCGCTATAACCGCGAGACGCTGGAGGTAAAGTATAAGGAAAAGACCATCTCCGACGTGCTGAACATGACTGTGGAGGAGGCTGTGGTGTTCTTTGCCAACCAGCCCAAGATCGCCCGCAAGCTGCAGACCCTTCTGGATGTGGGTCTTGGCTATGTGACCCTTGGCCAGAGTGCCACCACCCTGTCCGGCGGCGAAGCCCAGCGGGTCAAGCTGGCCAATGAGCTGGCCCGCCGCAGCACCGGCAAGACGGTGTATATCCTCGATGAGCCTACCACCGGCCTGCACATCGCGGACGTGCATCGCCTGATCGAGGTGCTGCAGAAGCTGGTGGATGCGGGCAACACAGTCATTGTCATCGAGCATAACCTGGATCTCATCAAGTGTGCCGACCACATCATTGACCTTGGCCCTGAAGGCGGCAGCGCCGGTGGTCTGGTGATTGCCGAGGGTACGCCTGAGCAGGTGGCCGAGGTGCCCGGCAGCTTTACCGGCCAGTACCTCAAACCCCTGCTGGAAAAGGACAGGCAGTTGCGGGCCGCGGAAGCGGAAACTGGCGTAAAAGCAAAAGCGTAAAGCGGCGCTCATACGACGAAAATCATACTTTTCTTGAAAAAATCAGAAAAAGATGCAGAAAAGTGTTGACAAAACCCGGAAAGATGCGTATAATATCTTTTGTCGCCAATGCTTCGGTAGGGAGGCAGAGGACGATATCCGGGTGTAGCGCAGTTTTGGTAGCGCGCTTGAATGGGGTTCAAGAGGCC
>ERZ772889.1183-NODE-1183-length-24759-cov-3.977655_pt1 | contig 24759 bp, 18 predicted proteins | sample MGYA00512127_ERZ772889 | MGnify/ENA primary metagenome ERZ772889 (study PRJEB29015, sample SAMEA2737689) | human gut metagenome | biome: human gut; feature: human-associated habitat; material: faeces | place: China | collected 2012 ...
TATTAATTGCTATACACTCATAAAAATCATTATTATCATCAATAAGTCTAAATAATGTTTTCATTAAAATATTTGCATATCCATACCCTCTATATTCCGGATAAGTATAATAAAAAATAACATAATAATCGTTTTTATTACCAGAATTGAAAACATGTCGTCGACACCTTGTATAGATAACGTAGGCAACTATCTAGTTGTTCTTCTCACAGTAGAAGATTTTGTCCCCCTCCAAGCAAATATACATATTGATGTAGGATATGCTTTAATGTATATCTGTGAACAGGCTCACATCTTCCCTTTTTTTCTTTATCATACAAATGGAAAAAATCTGGATTAAACAAATAAAATGACAACTCTTCCTCTCGAAATACTAACTTCTTCATAGCGTTTTCCAACAACTTCTTATCTGTTGTGCTGTATCATAATTTCATTATACTTCATCATATAGGTTCCAACCTCATAATTTTTACCCACAACACACTCATTTGCTCTACCTGCAAGGTTATTGACAATAAGACACATGTGATTCGCACCGCTTTCATATGCATGAGGATATCCGCCACCAAAACGCGGATTTACTTCACTAATATAGTATTCTCCATTCACATCAAAAACATCTATATCAATCTGCCCTCTATATCCAGCTTCAGATACAAACTTCTTTAGGACTTCCATCAACCTCTCATCTTTAAATGATACGGCTTTGTCAGTTTCACCAGCTCGCATTAAAATCTTCTTTTTAGTAAAAATAGATACAATTTCTCCACTTATCATATCTATATATACATCAGCACCTATTTCTTGTCCATCAAGAAACTCTTGTATCATCAGTCCCTCATTATGTTTGAAAAGAAGTTCTATTGTTTCTTTATCATGTACCTTAGAAATAGCAATACTTGCGCTACCTCTTGCAGGTTTTACAAAAACCGGATACTTTGCTTTACCTGTTTCAACATCTGCAAAAAACTCCTCTTTATCCATATATGACTTTGCACATTTATATCCATGACCTTTAAGCCAATTATACATTTCATATTTATCAAGAGACATTTCGCAAAGCTTATATGCTGATCCGATAACTTTTGTACCTACTGCAGCAAACTTATCTTCGTTTTCAGCTAATAATGATAATTCCGGATCAATGAGGCTTAAAACTCCATCTATTTTTTCTTTCTTACAAATATCAAGAATGATCTCTAAATATCCTGGATCTGTCATTCTTGGAACTATATAATATTTGTCAGCTTCATATATAGAAGGAGCCAATTCACTCATATCAGTACAGATAACTTTTCCCTCTCCCGCTAATGTTTTCTTAAAATATTGAACAATTTTATTTCTTGTTCCTGAACTTAAAATTAATAAATTCATGCTATCTCTCCTCGTATTGTTTAAAATTCTTTTTTCTCAATCTTCACTTTTTTCTTTCTAATATCAGCAAAATTTCCCTCAACAATTCTCGTATCTTCAGCTATATCACTTCTCTTAATAACTTTTTGAATTGTCATAAGAAAAATTTTCAAATCAAACCTGAAAGAAATATTATTAACATATTCTACATCAAGCTCAAATCTTCTGTCCCAATTAACAGTATTTCTTCCATTAACCTGTGCCCATCCAGTTAATCCCGGTCTTACATCATGACGATGTTTTTCTGTTTCTGTATACCAAGGAAGATATTCAATAAGCAACGGTCTAGGACCTATAATTGAAAGATCTCCAATCAAAATATTGATTAATGACGGCAACTCATCTAATGATGTAGAACGTAAAAATTTGCCATATGAAACTAATCTAATTTCATCTGGAAGCAGCTTTCCATCCTTGTCTTTCTCATTTGTCATTGTTCGAAACTTCAATAATGATATGATTCTTTCATTCTTTCCTGGTCTTTTCTGTACAAAAAAAGGATTTCCCTTCATACAAATTGCTCCAATAATAGTTAAAATAACAAGCAATGGAGAAAGTACAATCAAAGCACACAAACTCAATATAAAATCAATTGCTCTCTTAAAAAATTTAGCGTACATTAAAACATATATCCCTTCATAGCTTTACTCAAAACAAGCTCTTATAACTTCAATAATTCTCTCCTGTTGCTCTGCTGTCATCTTATTGTCACTCGGCAGACACACACCTCGCTGGAAGACATCTGCCCCAGCATCCTTAATTCCACCCGCAATATAAGCATTTGTTTTCGCCCTACCAGATCCATTTACTGTAACAAACTCATGCATTCTATACATCGGCTGCATATGCATAGGTTTCCAAATTGGTCTTCCTTCTGCGTTTATACTTGTAATTGCATCTAAAATTTCTGTCGGGCAACTCTTACCTGCTTCTGAAATATAAAGTGCTTCTGTTTCTCCTCTTACTTGCTTACACATAGCATCTTCATTGATTAGCAAACTACTTAACCAGTAATTTGGCTCAGCTTTTGTTTCATCAAATGGATTCATCTGTACTGGAAGATCTTTAAATCCTTCTTTATATCTTTCATAAACAGCTTTCTTCTGTGCTACATGGTCGAATAAATGATTATACTGATCTCGGATTACTCCTGCGATAACATTGCTCATTCGATAATTATATCCGACTTCCTCATTCTGATACCATGTGGCAGCTTCTCTTGCCTGTGTTGACCATTTACGAGCCTGGTTTGCGTCTTCGAGCGAATTTGTCAACAGACATCCCCCCGCAGATCCTGTAATGATTTTATTTCCATTATAAGATATTGCGGCATAATCACCATAAGATCCGCACGCTTTACCTTCCCATGTTGCTCCCATTGCTTCAGCAGCATCTTCGACTAACAACGCACCATGTTTTTCACATATTTTTTTAATCTGTTTGACATTTCCTGGGAATCCATAAAGTTCTGCATAAACAACCAATTTCACATCCGGATACATCTCAAATGCTTTCTCTAACGCAACAGGATCCATTCCCCATGAATCATATTCTGTATCGATAAATACTGGAATGCCGCCTTCATAAACAACAGGATTTAACGTAGCATTAAATGTCATATCTGTACAAAATACTCTCTTATTTTGTAATGCTCCAACTCCAACCGGTGGTTTTCCATATAATCTCTCTCCCGCAAGTTTCATACAAAGATGAAGTGCTGCGGTACCACAAGATAATGCAACTGCATATTTGGTTTCTGATATCTCTGCAGCTATCTTTTCTACTTCATTGATGTTCGCACCTACCGTAGACATCCAGTTTGTTTCATAAGCTTCCATTACATAACGCATAGAATCTGGATACATTGTCGGCGAAGAAAGCCATACCTTTTTTTCAAATTTCTCAAATTGATTACTTTTCTTATACATTTTCTCACCCTTTGTTTATATCATTTATTAATCATTCCAGACCAATCAAGATTTAAAACAATGCAACTTTCATTCCCTTTTTCGAATTTTCTTCATTTTCTCTATGTTGTTTTTTAAATGCCGTCTTATTTACCTCTTCCGGTCTTTTAAATGTCGGAACAACCTTTCTCAACACTTCTTTCGCTTTCGAGTCATCATCCGTAGCGCATGCTTCCTTCAACATTGCAAGTTTCTCATCAATTTCGGCTGCACTGAGCGCAGAATCTCTTTCGATAAAAATCATACTGTTCTCTGTCTTGTCCAGTTCTTCTGTCTTTACCAATAACTCTTCATAAAGCTTTTCGCCCGGACGAAGTCCTGTCTCAACAATCTCAATCCCCTGTACTCCAGATAAGCGGATCATATTCTCGGCAAGATCCATAATCTTAACCGGTTTCCCCATATCCAGAACAAACAATTCACCATTCTGTGCCATTGCTCCACTTTGCAGTACCAGCTGAGACGCTTCCGGTATCGTCATAAAATACCGAATGATTCTCTTATCTGTGATCGTCACAGGACCGCCATTTGCAATCTGTCTTTTGAACAGCGGAATCACCGATCCCGCACTTCCAAGCACATTGCCGAATCTGGTTGCACTATACTTTACATTTCCATGTGTACTTGCACTCTGTACGATCATCTCACACATACGCTTTGTGGCACCCATGACATTCGTCGGATTAACTGCCTTATCCGTGGATACCATCATGAATCGTTCCGCGCCATATTCTTCGCACAATTCCACCATGTTTTTTGTTCCAAATATATTGTTTTCAATCGCCTCAATGCAATTATGCTCCATCAATGGTACATGCTTATGCGCAGCAGCATTAATTACGATCTGTGGATGATACTGTTCGAATATTCTTGCCATCGCCTTTCGATTCGTAATTGACGCAATCTCAACCTGTAACTTTAATTTCCCTTTGTAAGCAATTTTCAGTTCCTGCTGTACATCATAAGCACCATTTTCATAGATGTCCAGAATAACCAGTTGTTTCGGCTGCATCTTAGCCATCTGACGACAGAGCTCCGATCCGATCGAACCGCCGCCACCGGTGATCAATACCACTTTATCTTTATAATATGCATTGGTTTGTTCATCCGCAACTACCAGTGGCTTTCTAAAAAGTAATTCCTCAATGTCGAACTCTCTCAGATATCTTTTCCCTCCGGCAGCATGCATCGTCGGGTAATCATAGATTTTTACTTTATAGCCGGCATTCTTATAATAATCATACAGTTCTTTTCTCCTTTCTGTCTCCATAGACGGAATTGCAAAGATAATCTCCTGCACTTCATAATCATCCAGCTTCGATAATGTTGCATCCGTTTCCGACCATACAGGAATCCCCTGGATCTCACGTCCTACTTTTTCCTTATTAATATCAATAAAGCATCTTGGAACGTAGGATGCCTGTTCGTTATTCAGCAGTTCTTCTGCAAGGCCGACACCTACGCGGCCTGCACCGATAATCGCAATTTTAATTTTCTGGATTTCTTTTTCACGTCCTGCATCAATTCCCGAGAATATCTTCAGAAGCACCGTCCAGAATCTGCCCTGCATATCATTGCTGTTCCCGCATTTATATGCATAGCGATACAACATACGTATCGTTAATGCTCCAAGCAGATCCACGCTTACAAGAGAAAGCATTCTTGTAAAAGTAATGCTTTCAACAGGGAGAAGAATTTCTATGATCATATAGAGCACACATGCTATTCCATCTGCAAAGATCAGACGCATATAGCACTGAATGCCTCCATATCTCCACACCTGTCCATATATATTTCCAAGCAGGCGGATGCCAAATATGCACACCATAGATATACACATTTGTTGAAGTATGCCTGTATTTGATAATCTATCATTTCCTCCGTATAGCCTCAGTAATAATATTGCCGACAATAAATATATCAATATATCATAGCAGACAAGCATCCACCGAATATGAACTTTTTTCTTCTCCTGTATTTTCATAATCTATTTCTCTTTTCCTATACTATTTCTTTGTTAATACTTTTTTCATCTTATCACTTGTATTTGCTACCACCGCTTCATCTGGCCACATCACATACAACAGCTGCGATCCCGACGAATAACAAGCCTGCGTATCTCCCTTGCCGGATGCCGCCTGCGACTCAATATTCCAGCTTGCTCCGTCATTAAGCTGCATATTAATGAATTTTGCCATCTCATCCGATGTCATATTCGTCTCTACACAATCACTGACCGTTGCCAGGATCTCGTTAGCACTCTTAATGATTGCCGGAGATGTGGCTTTCTGAATAATCGCAGTCAATACCGCTTCCTGATCCTTACCACGCTGGTTATCACCTGCTGCGAAGCTATGCCTCTCTCTTGAGAACGCCAGTGCCTGCGCACCATTCATATGATTTACACCTTTATGGAAGCTATATCCACCTGCTTCAAATTCTACTTCCGAATTCACATCCACACCGCCAAGCGCATCCACTATCGTCTCCAGGGAAGTAAAGTTCACCCGCGCATAGTAACTGATGTCAATTCCATACAGATTCTCAAGCGTTGCCATAGATGCATCCACTCCATAGATACCTGCGTGTGTCAGCTTATCCCTTGCATCACCCGATACACCTGGAATCGTAACATAATAATCTCTCGGTGTCGTTGTGAGCAGGATCTGCTTCGTATTCGGATTCACCGTCATAATAATATTTACATCACTTCGGCTGTTCGTTGTGATTGGTCCAGATACATCGATACCACTGATAAACACATTGAACGGTTCCTGTACATCTGCTTTTTTCTCTTCTTTTAATTTTGTCTTTATTCCATACTGATACAAAACACGAACCTGATCCGAGAACCCCTCAATCGACTCATCGATCATACTCATATACCCCTCATTGAACACCGCCGCATCCACATTTCCATTCAGAAGTGCATTTGCCTCATCCGTCAATGATTCGTATTCTTCGGTCTTCACGTCTTTGCCGACTTTCTTCTCGATATCCTTGATCATCTTATCGGTATTATTCTGATCTACTGCCGTCTGATAACCGAACCGGTAATCCTCGGCATCTTTGATGTTCTTCGCAGAATCACCTTTCTTCACGACCACGACCATGTTATCCGTCTTGTAGGTAGCTCCGCCGACTTTCTTAAGTACATCATCGGTCTTCATCATTCCCATACTGATTGCTGCCAGTATAATCGTCATCAGCAGACTGATGATCATACCCGTATAGCGCAGTACTTTATTCTTCGGATACTGCAGGATATGTGTCGCGCCAAAGAGTACCGCCAGTGTCCCGATCAGGAAGATCAGGTACTTCTTCGGCAACATCCCGCTGCCTGCCACAGTCACGATGCAGATCACCGATACCAGAAGCTGGATCAGTGTGATCAGTTTTCCTATCAGGTTTTTTCTTTCCATTTCCAGAAGTCTCTGTCTCATATCATTCATCCTTCGTCTGTTACTGTACAGTCAGTGTAAATGTGATCGGATCTGAGGTGTTACCGTCACTGTCCTGTACGTAATACTGTAATGTATAGGTTCCTGCCTGGTTTACATTGTAATTACCGTCGATGTGAAGCCCGCGGAACAAGGTGTCTCTGTCGTCTTTGTCGTCCACTGCATCAGTTACTTCATTTAGTGCATTGAATGATGTTCCTCTAGCTATCGTCTTCGCTTCTTCGGCAAGCTTCATTGCCGGACGTGTGCCATTCGGCTGCAGCGCCTCACTCTGCTGGTCTGCGCTCTGCTGATCTGCTGCCGCTGCATCCTGTACGGTATCTTCTGCCTTTTTTTCTTCAGCAATCTTCTTGGTCTTTGCTTTTTTGGATTTTTTCTTTGTCTTCTGTGTGGTATCTTCCGACACCTCTTCCGAAGCCGTATCCTGTGCGATATCTTCTGCCACATCACTGTCTTCTGCTGCCTGATAGGTCACTTCCCGGCTTGCTGTTCCTACATTTTTCGCCTTGTCTGTGACACCGTAATAGACAACCGCCTTCTTCTTACTGACCGGCACGACCTTCTCTACAAACACCTCACTGGTCAGGTCTCCATCTTTATTGTCCTGTGCCGTCACGCCTTCCAGAAGCTTTCCGTAGTCTTCTCCTTCTGTATAGGCAATCTTCTTACTCTGGTCTACTTTCATCTCCGGTGCAGTGCGATCCTGATTCTTATAGGTCATATATCCTGCACCCGCCAGTGCTATACATCCGGCCGTCAACAGGCCGGTAACCACGCGCTGGTTCATACGCTCACCCTCTATTTCTTTCCGTTTTCTCCGTAACTGCCATAGTAATTACCGTAGTATTTACCATAATACTTGTTCTGTTTCATCTCTACTTTATTCAATACCACGCCGAGGATTGGGCAGTCTGCCTTCTCCAACTGTTCTTTTACCACTCTGGCGAACTTGTAGCTGATCGTCTTCGCTGAGATGACCATCACGGAGGCATCTGAGAATTTTGCAATGATCGCTGCGTCAATGACGCTTCCGAGCGGCGGCGCATCGATGATCACATAATCATATGCCTGTCTTGCACCGTCAAGGAATGCTTCGAACCTTCTGCTGCCGAGCAGTTCTGCCGGGTTCGGCGGGACCGGTCCTGCGAATGTCACGAAGAGATTCGGTTCCTGTGTTCTTAAAATCACTTCTTTTACGTCTGCTTGTCCGGAGAGGAAGTGTGTCAGTCCCTTCACTTCTCCTGTGACTCTGTGCCGTCCCACCAGGACGGATTTCCGAAGGTCTGCATCCACGAACAATACTCTCTTGCCGCCTTCTGCGAGGGATGCTGCAAGTCCCATCGTCACGGTACTCTTTCCTTCGTTCGGTGTACAGCTTGTGAATACGATCACTTTCTTATCTGATCCGGAGAATTCAATGTTGGTACGAAGTGTCTTGTATGCTTCGTTGCTCCGGTAATCTTTCGTTAGATTCTTTAATACTATCTCTGCCATGTCCTTCTCCTATCTTCTGCTTTTCACAGCATTTCTTGATTCTCTCTGCTGATTTGCTCTCTTCGGTGCGCTACTTCCTTCCTGGATCGGGATGGAAGTCAGTACATTCAGTCCGAGGTACTTTTCTACATCATCCGGAGTCTTGACCGTATCATCTAAGATGGAGATCAGTACAACGAATCCCATAGAGATGACAAGTCCGAGCAGTGCGCCGAGCATCATGTTCTTCTTGACATTCGGGGAAGACGGGCTGGTCGGAAGGTTCCCTTCTTCTACGGTGTTGACAGAATCCGCATTCATGATCTCTGTGATCTGTACGCTGACTGCTTTTCTGAGTGTGTCTGCGATCTGTTTTGCTTCTTTCGGATCATCGTCCGTCACACTGATGCTCATGATACGTGTGTCGGTCGGTGTCTCTGTGGTGATCATGCCTGCCAGTTCTTCCGGCGTTACATCAAGCTTCAGCTTGGAGATGGTCTTCTCCAGTACCGGTCGGCTCTTTACCAGTTCCATGTAGTCCTTTGTCAGCATGCTTCCTGTCTGTAAGTCTGTGTAGGTTGCGCTTGCTGAGGTGTCGTCATTCTTCGTCATAACAAAGAGCTTTGTTACTGACGTGTACTTCGGTGTCACGAACATCTTCGTTCCGACGAACGCTACCAGTGCCATGAATACCGCAGACAGAATAATTATCGTCTTCTTTGCCCATAAGGCACTGAATAATTCCATCAGATCAATGGTAACTTCGTCATCCTGAATCTCCTGATTCATCATTCCATAATTTTCTCGGCTCATCTTAATCTCTCTTCTTCAGCATACTCTTGGCATTGCTGTAGAATATCCTCCTTGTATAATCTTCTCCGTATCGTTTCTCTACGTGAGCGGCCGCCTTCTTCATCTTCGGCGGTCTGTGCTTTGTATCGTGTGCATCGGTTCCGACGCAGAATACCATGTCGCGGTTCATCAGTTCTTCGATGAACTTTCTGATCTTACGGCCGGATCCCCCGGTGATGCTGTCTGCATTTACCTGCAGGTTCACACCCATATCGTACAGTTCTTCCGCAAGTTCTACATCTTCGGCGATGCAGTGATAGCGTTCGACATGCGCCAGTATGACTTCGTATCCTGCGAACTGCAGCTGCTGGATCCCCTGTCTGATGTAGCTGTATGTCTGTGAGGGCGGGAATTCTACCAGTACATACTCTCTGCGGTTCATCGAAAGGATCTTTCCTTCTTTTAATTTGTCTGCAACATCCTGTCCGAAATAGACTTCCGTTCCAAGGTATACCCGGAAGCGTTCATCGATCTCGTGTGCTGCTTCGCGCACAAGCTTTGCCTTTTCACGGAGCTTCTCTGCCGGCGCCTTTCCGCGGTGCGGATGGTGGTGAGGGGTTGCTATGATACACCGGATTCCTTCTGCGTATGCGATCTCAAGCATCTTCTTCGTCTCGGCAAGGTCTTTTGCCCCGTCATCGACTCCCGGCAGAATGTGGCAATGCATATCTATGTAACATTCTTTCATCTGGTGGTACTCCTTTATTCTCTGCTTTTTCATCGGTTTCTTATAAGTTGGAATAAATTCATTATATCCTTTTCTTCTCTGCGCAATTTTTTGCGCACCAAAATACCCCCCCCCCGGTATTCTTATCATTTCATACCAATGGAAGGAAGGGTATCTCTCAAGCTCTTCGTATATTTATACATTTTATAAGTGTTATGTAATATCTCTATATTTGGCTTTCTGTCTTTAAAGCACAAATAACTGGGATTATTATATATCATTTTTTGCCCACATCCCTCATCCATTCATAAACATGTATGATTTTATCATATCTTTAAGCAGGCTTCAACTATGTATCAACAATTTGTACAACTTTTCCTATTTTTTGTCTTTTTTTCGACATGTTTTATACGTCCATCTCTTCTTCATAGTACTTGATCAGTGCCTGAGTGCCGAGATCTCCGCAGCCTTCTGCCTGAAGGAGTTCGTAGTTGGCAAGCACCTGGCTTAATACGTCCAGATTGAGATTGCTCATGTTCGCTTCGGTAAGGGCGATCTTCATGTCTTTGACGAAGTGCTTCAGGAAGAATCCCGGTGCGTAATCTCCTGCCAGGATCTTCGGTCCGAAGGTATCTAGCTGTTTGCTTCCTGCCGCTCCGGTCGATACGGAATCGAGTACCGTCTGAAGGTTAAGGCCTTTTGCCTTCGCATAGGTGAGTGCCTCGCAGACTCCGGATAAGGTGCCGGCGATCATGATCTGGTTCGCAAGCTTGGCGTGCTGGCCGCATCCGGATCCTCCCTGATAGTTGATGTTGGTGCCCATCGCCTCGAATAACGGCATGCAGGCTTCGTAGTCGTCTTTGGAACCACCGACCAGGATGGAGAGTGTACCGTTCTTCGCCCCGGTGTCACCGCCGGTGACCGGTGCGTCCAGTACGTGGAAGCCTCTTTTGGTTCCTTCTTCTGCGATCTTCTGGTCCAGCATCGGGCTTGTGGTCGTCATGTCGATCAGGTATGCGCCTTCTTTTGCGCTGTCCAGGATGTTGCCTGCATCGAAGTAGACTTCTTCTACGTCGGTCGGGAAGCCTACGATGGTGATGACTGCTTCTGCGTCTTTTACGCAGTCTGCGATGGTGTCGTGGAATGTGGCCCCTTCGCTGATCACGTCTTCAACTTTGGATCTGGTTCTGGCGTAGATGTGTAATTCGAATCCTGCTTTCATGAGATTGCGGACCATGGATCTGCCCATGATGCCTACGCCGATGAATGCTATTTTGTTCATTGATTTTTCCTCCGTGTGTTGATTACTCTTCTACTTTCTCCACTACTTCGCCCTGTCTCTTGTAGATGCTGTGTGCCGGTACGAATCCTCTGACGCTTGACAGTGGGTAGATGTTGCTGTGGCTTCCGATCACGGTTCCCGGATTCAGTACGCTGCCGCAGCCGACTTCTACCTCGTCTCCGAGCATGGCTCCGAATTTCTTAAGGCCTGTCTCGATTCTTGCGTCTCCGGCTTTTACTACGACGAGCTTTTTGTCGGATTTGACATTGGATGTGATGGATCCGGCTCCCATGTGGGATTTGTATCCGAGGATGGAATCGCCCACGTAGTTATAGTGCGGCACCTGTACTTTGTTGAACAGTATGACGTTCTTAAGTTCTGTCGAGTTACCTACGACTGCGCCTTCGCCGACGATTGCATTTCCGCGGATAAATGCGCACTGGCGGACTTCTGCGTTCTTTCCGATGATCGCCGGTCCGTGGATGTAGGCTGTCTGGAATACGGTTGCAGATTTGGCGATCCATACGTCTTCGCCGACCTGATCGTATTCATCTGCCGGAAGGGTCTTTCCGAGTTCTTTGATGAAGCTGCTGATCTTTGGAAGGATTTCCCATGGATAGGTGGCTCCTTCGAAGATGTCTTTTGCGATGGTTTCATCCATGTGGTTGTAGAGATTTTTGATGGTTAATTGTTCTGACATGTTGGTTCTCCTTTTTTATTTTTTAGTTTTTCCGGTCTTTCTCACCGGCTTCTTATAAAACTGCGCTGCCTTATCATAGCACGCCCGCATCTGATACTGATTGTTCAGACCTTTGACTGCAAGTGTGCGTCTTGATACAAAATCATCCAGCTTTTTCATATATTCATCTGATGTGATATCTCCGTCTGCCACATACGTCAGACCTTTTTCCCAGCTTGCTGTAAGTTCCGGGTTCAGGAGCGGCCGGATGGAATGGTCTACGACATCGTAGATCATTTCCCCTAACATCGTCGGCGTGACGATCTGGGTCTTTTTATTGAGCGCCAGATATTTATTATTGAATAATTTCTTCAATATCTCGCCTCTGGTGGCACTGGTGCCGATTCCGCTTCCTTTGATCTGGGCGCGGAGTTCTTCGTCTTCGATGAGCTGTCCTGCATTTTCCATGGCAAGGATCAGTGAACCGGAATTGTAGCGCTTCGGCGGCGAGGTCTTGCCTTCTTTGATGTCCAGGGACTGTACCGGAAGGGTCATGCCTTTCTTGAGGCTCTGGATCCTGGCGAAGAAGGCTGCATCGGTGTCTTTGTCCTCGGTACTGTCTGTATTATCGTTATTGTCGTTCTTCCTGCCCGGCACGCCTGTAACTTTCAGATAGCCTTCTTCTGCCAGTACTTTGAAGCTTGAGAAGAAGGATTCTTCTTTGATCTTCGTCACGATCGATACTTTCTGATAGACAGCCGGTGGGTAGAAGACGCTTAAGAATCGTCTTACGATCACATCATACACCCTCTGTGACAGATTTGGAAGTCCTTTTAGTGCTCCCATGCCCTGTCCGGTCGGGATGATCGCATAGTGGTCTATGATCTGTTTATCGTTGACGTATCTCGTCTTCTCCAGTCCTTTGTGGCTGCCGAATTTCACGATATCCTGAAGATATGGCTTTGCCGGTTCGTACTGCATCAGACCGTTTAAGTTCTTGTGAATCTCTTTTGCCACTGCTGTTGACAGCACGCGGGCGTCCGTTCTTGGGTAGGTGACGAGCTTTTTTTCATATAGTTCCTGGATGATCCGGAGTGTCTCATCCGGGCTGATCTTGAACCGCTTGGAACATTCATTCTGGATCTCGGCCAGGTTGAATAATAACGGCGGGTTCTTCTTTTCTTTCTTCTTTTCTATGGACACGATCTGGCAGGTCAGGGGCTGGCTGGCGTCTGACTCGCTGTTGCTTAGGAAGCGGATCAGTTCTTCTGCCTTTTCCTTTTCTTTGAATCCATTTTCCTTATAGAGGTCGAAGGATTCGAACCATTTTGATCCTTTGACTGCCCGCCATTCGCCTTCGAATGTTGCCCCTTTCTCTCCGATGGTGCTTAGGACTCTGTAGAACGGGGTCTCTACGAATTCCCTGATCTCCCGTTCTCTGCGCACGACCATGCCGAGGACGCAGGTCATAACGCGGCCTACGGATACGACGGAATATTTCGTATTCAGATAATTGGAGATGCTGTTGCCGTATTTCAATGTCAGAAGGCGGGAGAAGTTGATTCCCATCAGGTAGTCTTCTTTGGCTCTTAGATAAGCCGATGCTGCCAGGTTGTCGTATTCTTTTAAGTCTTTTGCTTCTTTGATCCCGCGCAGGATCTCTTCTTCTGTCTGGGAGTCGATCCATACGCGGCGGCGGTTCTTGCCTTTTACGCCTGCCTGCTGTTCGACCAGACGGTAGATGTATTCTCCTTCCCGTCCCGAGTCGGTACAGACATAGATTGTATCTACGTCTGTGCGGTTCAGCAGTCCCGATACGATTCGGAACTGCTTTGACACTGCCGGAATGACTTCGTATTTGAATTCCTGCGGGATAAAAGGCAGAGTCTCAAGACTCCACCTTTTTAATGCCGGATCGTATTCTTCCGGATAACTCATCGTGACCAGGTGTCCGACGCACCAGGTTACGATTGCTTCTGCCGATTCGAGATATCCGTCTTTTCTCTGTGTATTGATATGCAATGCCTTGGCGAACTCCTGCGCTACGCTGGGTTTTTCGGCAATGTATAGTGATTTTCCCATGTAATTGTGTTACTCCTTGGTGAGCCGATGGGGACGGGAATTACTGGCTTTTTTCCTGTCCCTGATGGCTTTTATTTTTTTCTGTGCCGGAGGGACAGGAAAAAAGCCAGTAATCCCCGTCCCCGTTGGTCTTCTTCTCGGCTGCCGTGCTGTGCTTCTTCCATGAAGACTGCCTGGGAGTCCACAGCTTTTATACCGCCGGTTCGTTTCATATATGTGCCGTCTTTCTGCATGATCCTTGCTTTCACGTTATCGCTTAACATGATCTTCAGGTCATGGTTGATCTGGCGTCTGATCTGCCCGTCTAATACCGGGCAGGCTACTTCTACTCTTTTTTCTGTATTTCTTGTCATCATGTCTGCGGAGCCGATATAGATCTTCTGCTCTTTTCCGGTTCCGAAGCTGAAGATACGTGGATGTTCCAGATAGCGGCCAACCACGCTCATCACTCTGACATTTTCCGTAAATCCAGGCACTCCCGGTAGTATACAGCAGATTCCGCGAACAATCAAGTCTACCCTTACTCCGGCGCAGGAGGCCTCGGATACTTTCTTTATGAAGTCCACATCTGTCACGGAGTTCATCTTCATAATGATGCGTCCTTCGCTTCCTTTTGCTATCTCTTCGTCCATCATCTGTAAGATACGGCTTTTTAGGCTGACCGGTGAGACGATCAGGTATTGATAGCTGCCCTGCAGATTGCCAATGGACATATTCTTGAAAAATTCTGCGGCGTCCTGTCCGATTCGCGGATCGGCTGTCATTAGGGACAGATCAGTATACATGGCAGCTGTCTTCTCGTTATAATTGCCGGTTCCGACCTGTGTGATATACTGGATGTCATTGCGGTTCCTGTATGTGATCAGACAGATCTTGGAATGCACTTTGTAACCGTCGAATCCGTAGATCACACGGCATCCTGCTTCTTCCAGACGTTCCGACCAGTCGATGTTGTTCTGCTCGTCAAATCTTGCACGCAGCTCGATCAGCACGGTGACTTCTTTTCCATTTTCCGCAGCTGCGCACAGGTATTCCACCAGTCTTGCCTTCTTCGCCAGACGGTAGATGGTGATCTTGATCGTCATAACGTTCGGATCTGCCGCGGCATCTTTGATCAGCTTCAAGAATGGATCCATGCTTTCGTATGGGTAGAACAACAGGATATCATTCTTTTTCACCTGTTTTAACATGTTTCCGTCCTGTACATGTGCTGATTTTTGCGGGGAGAATGGTTCGTAGACCAGTGCTTTCTTCATAGACTCCGGGAGATTTCCTGCGATGGAGAACATATAATCCAGTTTCATCGGCATCTTCGTGCGGAAGATCTGCTCCGGTGTGATCTTGAATTTCTTACAGAAGTATTCCTGCATTTCCGGTGTCAGTTTCTCCGCTGTTTCTAATCTTACTACCGCCATCCTGCGGCGTTTGTGCAGGGTACTCTGCATGAGTTTCCGGAAGTCATCGGTAACCTCCAGTGCCTCATCGTCCGGAGATACGTCTGCATTTCTTGTCACGCAGATGTAGTTCGGGTCGGATACTTCGTACTGGTCAAATACCAGATCCAGGTATTCCATGATGACTTTCTCCATGCGGATATAACGGATGTCATGTCCCGGAAGCATCAGGATATCGGATACATAGGTCGGAACCGGTACGATTCCGAGGATCTGTTCTTTTTCTTTGTCGTCTTTATTCTTCCTGCTATTGATATGCTTCAGATTGGCTGTTACGTAGATATCTTTATTCATAAGATGCGGGAACGGGTGGCTGCTGTCTACGATCTGCGGTGACAGTACCGGAAGGATCTGCTCTTTGAAACATTTCTTAACATATTTCTTCTCATCTGCCTCCAGTTCTTTAAAGTCCAGTCCGCAGACTCCGTATGGAGACAGTTCTTTCTTGATCCCGGCGTAGGTCTTGTCACGTTCTTTATATAACGGGGCAACTGCTGCGTAGATCGCATCCAGCTGCTCCTGCGGTGTCATTCCCGACCGGCTGTCTCTGTGTCTGTCGTCTGTCTGCACCATGTCATAGAGACTTCCGACACGGATCATGAAGAATTCATCTAAGTTACTGGTGAAGATGGCTACGAATTTCATACGTTCTAATAGCGGCACGCTCTTATCTCTTGCTTCTTCCAATACACGCTGATCGAATCTCAGCCAGGAAAGTTCTCGGTTCTGTGTGTAGTTCAATAATTCTCGGTCCATAGGGGCTTCCTCCGTTTCTTGCCATGGGGACATGGGGACGGTGTTTTTGGTTTTTTCAGTGTCCCCACCGGCACTTTGTAATCAGCGAGTTTATTGTATACTTTATTATAGCAAAACCATCTTTTATTCTCAACACTGAGATGTATCGTGTTCAGCTCGTGTTCAGACTTGTGACAAAACTGGTGTTCAGATTTGCGATCAGATTTGTGATCGGCTTTTGTATCGGCAGGCAGGATCGGCTTCTTTGCTGGAGATATAACGTATAAAAAGGCGGGATCTGCGCCTTTTTACATGTTGCAGTTCCCGCCTTTTTATATTTTATGCTTTTGCCTTTTTATGCTTTTTCCCTTTTATGTCTTCTCCTTATGAATGCTAAACAGGTGAGTGTACCACCAGGGACACTAAAAAAGCCGGATTTCCCGTCCCCCTGGCTACTTTGCCTGGATATATCCCTTAGCAGTAAGTGCTTCAGCACAAAGTACGGCTCCGCCTGCCGCACCACGGACAGTATTGTGTGACAGTCCGATGAATTTGTAATCATACATGCTATCTTCTCTCAGACGTCCGATGGATACGCCCATTCCGTTCTCGTAGTTAACGTCAGCTTTTACCTGTGGTCTGTCGTCTTCTGACAGGTACTGGATGAACTGCTTTGGAGCACTTGGAAGTTCTGCTTCCTGTGGGAATCCCTTGAAGCTTTCCAGTTTCTCGATCAGCTGTTCTTTGGTTGGCTTCTTCTCGAAGTTGATGAATACAGCTGCTGTATGTCCATTCAGTACAGGTACTCTTAAGCACTGGCATGTGATCTTTGGCTCTTCTGCAAGTTTAATTTCACCATTTTCCAGTGTTCCGAGTACACGCAGAGGTTCTTTCTCACTCTTTTCTTCTTCTCCGCCGATGTACGGGATGATGTTCTCGATCATTTCCGGCCAGTCTTTGAATGTCTTACCTGCTCCGGAGATTGCCTGATATGTTGTAACAACAACTTCTTTTGGTCCGAATTCTTTCCATGCTGCAAGTGCAGGTGTGTAGCTCTGGATTGAGCAGTTTGGTTTTACTGCGATGAATCCGCGTGTTGTTCCGAGACGCTCTTTCTGAGTCTTGATCAGGTCGAAGTGCGCTGCGTTGATCTCAGGTACTACCATCGGTACATCTTTTGTCCAGCGGTGTGCGCTGTTGTTTGATACAACCGGTGTCTCTGTCTTTGCATATGCTTCTTCGATTGCTTTGATCTCGTCTTTTGTCATATCTACGGCACTGAATACGAAATCTACGGTAGAAGATACTTCTTCTACTTCATTTACATTCTTTACGATCAGTTTCTTAACGCCTTCCGGCATTGGTGTATCCATTTTCCAACGTCCGCCGACTGCCTCTTCGTATGTCTTTCCTGCTGAACGCGGGCTTGCTGCTACTGTTACTACTTCGAACCAAGGGTGATTTTCAAGCAATGAGATAAAACGCTGTCCAACCATTCCTGTTGCTCCTAAAATACCTACTCTTAATTTCTTCTCCATCTTCTTTTCTCTCCCTTTCTTTTGTTCTTATTCAGCCATGTATTTCTTATAAGCTGCGATCGACTTCTCCATCGCATCCTTTCCCGGTGCTCCGATCGTGATACGCTTATTCACACATGTCTCAAGATCAATTGCTTCATATATGTCTTCTTCAAATACCGGTGAGATCTTCTTGTACTCTTCCAGTGGAAGTGCATCTAACGGGATCTTCTTCTCGATACAGGTCAGCACAAGTTTTCCTACGATGCCGTGTGCATCTCTGAATGGTACACCGTGATTTACCAGATAATCTGCCGCATCTGTTGCGTTGGTGAATCCGTGTTTTGCACTTTCTTCCATGCGGTCTTTGTTGAACTGCATGGTCTTTAACATACCGGCAAATAATGTGATACATCCCTTTGCGGTATCCATGGCATCGAATGCCCATTCTTTGTCTTCCTGCATGTCTTTGTTGTATGCAAGCGGGATCCCTTTCATCGTGGTAAGGAGTGCATTGAGCGCACCATATACGCGTCCTGTCTTACCTCTTACGAGTTCCGCGATATCCGGGTTCTTCTTCTGCGGCATGATACTGCTTCCGGTGCTGTATGCGTCATCAATCTCCACAAACTGGTATTCATTCGAATTCCAGATGATGACTTCCTCACAGAATCTGCTCAGGTGCATCATGATGATGCTGAGTGCAGATAACAGTTCTAATAAGTAATCTCTGTCTGATACCCCGTCCATGCTGTTCAGTGTCGGTCCGTCGAATCCAAGTAATTCGGCTGTGTACTCACGGTCCAGCGGATAGGTTGTCCCCGCAAGTGCTCCGGAACCGAGCGGACAGGTATTCATACGCTTTGCGATGTCCTGCAGTCTCTCGTGGTCTCTGCGGAACATTTCAAAATATGCTCCCATGTGGTGGGCCAGTGTGATCGGCTGCGCTTTCTGAAGGTGTGTGAATCCAGGCATATATGTCTCGACATTTTCCTCCATCACGTGAAGGATCACTTCCAGAAGTTCCTTTACCTGGGCATCGATCTCATGGATCTCGTCTCTGGTGAAAAGCTTCATATCTAATGCAACCTGGTCATTTCTGCTCCGTCCGGTGTGAAGCTTCTTTCCCGGATCGCCGATGCGGTCGATCAGTGTTGCTTCCACAAAGCTGTGGATGTCTTCATATTTATCTGATATCTCTAATTTCCCGGATTCTACATCTTCCAAGATGCCATTCAGTCCGTCTGTGATCTGTTCTTTTTCTTCTTCCGTTAAGATTCCCTGCTTTGCAAGCATTGCTACATGTGCAAGACTGCCTTTGATATCCTGCTTATAGAATCTTTTGTCAAATGTAATGGAAGCGTTGAAATTATATACTAACTGGTCTGTTTCTTTTGTGAAACGGCCTCCCCATAACTGTGCCATATGGATTTCTTCCTTTCATTTTTAAGTTTACTGTTTCCGATTTTAACACATTTCCGCGTAAAAGCAAATATTATTACAGAAATTTACATATTTATTCACTCTAAAACGTGATTTTTTTCTTAATCCATGCAATTTTCTAATTCCATTTATGCATTTTCACTGTTCTTTTCGTGCCTGCTGTTCTTCCAGACGCTGGCGCATGGAGAACTCACAGCCACAGTAGTCCTGCCGGTAAAGTCCGTACTGTGCGGATAATTCTACGGACCGCTTATATCCGTTCTTCTTTTTGAAATCTGACGTCAGATATGCCACGCCATACTCTTCTGCAAGTTTTAATCCTATCTCATTCAATTTTGCTGCATTCTTAAGCGGGCTGATGCTGAGCGTCGTCGTGAAGTACTCATATCCTCCGGCTTTTGCAATCTCTGCGGCCTCTCTTAAGCGGAGTTCATAGCATTTGAAGCAACGCACGCCACCTTCTTTTACTTCTTCCAGTCCCTTTGCCATCGCATAGAATTTCTCTTTCTCATAGCTGCCCGCAATGAACTGCACCGGATATTTCGTATGCATCGCCCCGATCAGTGTCTGCTGTTCGATGATGCGCTTGCTGTATTCACTCTCCGGGTAAATGTTCGGGTTGTAATAAAGTACCGTGATCCTGAAGTAATTGCTTAAGTATTCCAGCACATAACTGCTGCACGGGGCGCAGCAGCTGTGAAGCAGAAGCGTCGGGACTTTTTCTTCTTTTTGCAGATCCGTGATTAATCTATCCAGTTCTTTTTGATAATTTATTTTTTGTAACATATAATGACCTCTCCTGGTGTGTTAATGTCTTTCTGACATTTCCATATCAGCATTTTACCACACACACCACATTTATTCACCTGTTTTCTGTCTGCGGCATATCTTACTTATATAGGTTATTTTTTGCTTGTAGGAGGTCTTCTATGGAACCGGTTCGGGAACAGATTTTAAATCTACAGCACATTTCTTACACGTATCATACTCTGCAAGGGGAGACCCTGGCTCTGTCTGATATCTCATTTTCATTGAAAAAAGGCGAATTTGCCGCCATTGTGGGGCCTTCCGGGTGTGGCAAATCTACACTGCTTTCGCTGATCTGCGGACTGCTGCCTTGTACAGAGGGGCAGATTAAGATCAACGGAAAGCCTTTGAAAGAGAGCACGACAAATGTCGGCTATATGTTACAGCACGATGAACTCTTTGAATGGCGCACGATTTATAATAACGTAATCCTTGGGCTGGAAGTCCAGCACGCACTGACAGCGCGTACGAAGCAACGGGCACATGAGCTTCTTGACATCTATGGACTCGGTGACTTTAAGAATGCAAGGCCTTCGGAGTTGTCCGGCGGGATGCGGCAGCGTGCTGCCCTGATCCGCACACTCGTCCTGGAGCCGGAGCTTCTTCTTCTGGATGAACCTTTTTCCGCCCTGGACTATCAGACCAGGCTTCAGGTTGGCGATGACATCGGTCAGATCATCCGGAATGAAGGAAAATCTGCACTTTTGGTCACGCACGACCTGTCGGAAGCGATCTCACTTGCCGACCGTGTCATTGTCCTTTCTAATCGTCCGGCAACAATCAAACAAACGATTCCTCTGCTGTTCCATCTGGAGCACGATACTCCGTTGAACCGCAGAAGTGCGCCGGAATTCAAGAATTATTTTAATCTGATATGGAAGGAGTTAAATGAAGATGAACCGAATGTCAAAGACTGAGATTCCTGCTGCCTCTGGCACAAATATCACTTCCAATGCAAGTGCCATCTCTACCGCCGCCTCATCTTCTACAGCGCAAAGAACCTTTTTATCAAAGTACCGGCTGCACAAAAAGTTCGTAGCTGCTGCCCGGGTTCTCCTTCTGGTTGTCTTCCTGTCTGTCTGGGAACTGACCGCCTCACATCAAATCATCGATTCTTTTATCTTTAGCAGTCCTTCTAAGATTGCCCGGTGTTTTCTCGACATGGTCGCAGACCGCAGCATCTTCCTGCACCTTGGCGTCACCTTATATGAGACGATCGTAAGTTTCCTTCTGGTTATCGTCTTCAGTATCCTGACGGCGGTGCTTCTGTGGTTCAGTAAGAAGCTTTCAGAAATCCTGGAGCCGTATCTGGTTGTTCTAAACAGTCTGCCAAAATCCGCCCTGGCCCCGCTTCTCATCGTATGGCTCGGTGCCACACGTACCACCATCATTGTTGCCGGTATGTCGGTGGCTATCTTCGGAAGCATCCTGAATCTGTATACCAGTTTTATGTCCGCGGATCCGGGAAAGATGACGCTGATCTATACACTTGGCGGGAAACGGCATCAGGTACTGACTAAAGTTGTGCTTCCAAGTTCGATTCCGGCGATCATCAGCAATATGAAGGTAAATATCGGATTGTGTCTGGTCGGGGTGATCATTGGGGAATTTCTTGCTGCGAAAGAAGGGCTGGGGTATCTGATTATTTATTCCAGTCAGGTGTTCAAAATGGATTGGCTCCTCATGAGCATCTGTCTTCTCTGCCTGTTTGCCATGTGTTTGTATGCACTCATCAATCAGCTTGAATCCTGCTACCTAAAAAGAAATAAGAGATGAGCCTCTCCGTTCATCTCTTATTTCTCCTCATTCCCTTCATCTCATCGTATAGCTGAAAGAATGGTTTTCTTAACCTTTTCTGCATCAACAGGCTTTGCAATATGTCCGTTCATTCCTTTTTCAAATGCCTTTTTTCTATCTTCCTCAAATGCATTGGCTGTCATAGCTATGATCGGAATACCGGCTTTTTTCTTATCTTCCAGCCTTCTGATTGCCTGAGTTGCCTTATAGCCATCCATGTTCGGCATCTGGATATCCATAAGGATCAGATCGTAGGTCCCTGCCGGTTTCTGTTCCATCCTTGCCACACATTGAACTCCATCCTCAACACGGTCAACCATAAGTCCCATATCCTCCAGGATAAACTCTGCGATTTCCGCATTCAGGTCATTATCCTCAGCCAGCAGAACATATTTTCCGCTGATCCTGTCTGTTTCCTCTGTATCCGGGGACGGATCCGTAACCTGCTCGTAGTAACCCTTATCAGCAATCCTGTATTCCATGATAACTGTAAATTTGCTTCCTTCTCCCAGCTTACTTTCTGCTTTAATGGTTCCGCCCATCATATCAACATATTTCTTTATGATCGGCATTCCCAGACCTGTTCCTGCAACCTTTGCGGCTGTTGTATTGCGTTCCCGGGCAAAAGCCTCAAACAGGGATGGCAGGAATTCTTCACTCATTCCAATACCGGTATCAATTACCTGAGTCTGTATCCTCACATAGTCTTTCCTGTCACAGTCAAGCTCTGTAATCCTTATGGTAACTGCTCCCCCTGAAGCTGTATATTTTACCGCATTGCTGATCAGATTGAGGAAAATTTCCCTGTTCTTTGTCTCATCGCAGATTACATGTTCATGCTGCACCTCATATTCCATCTCAAGGTGAATACCCTTTTTCTCCGCTTCTGCCTGGAAAATTTTGTAAACTCCCTGATAAACATCTCTAATCTTCACATAATTCTCATCCAGTTCCATCTTACCGCTTTCAATTTTGGCCATGTCCAGCACATTATTGATAATAGACAGCAGCAGATTTCCAGACTGTTCCATCTTCTCCTGATAATCCAAAAGCTTTGGATCTGTCAGTTCCCTTTTCATCAGCCCGTTGTATCCCAGCAGGGCATTCATCGGTGTACGGATATCATGTGACATATTGAAAAGAAAATCCGATTTGGCAGCATTAGCCTTTTCTGCCTGAATCTGGGCTTTCCTTGCTTTCATCATCAGGTAAACTATAATCAGTATAATAACCAGGGTCACACTTACAAAACTCATGGAAACTACCCGCAAATTATCCTTTATGTATTCTGCCAGAGTAACCCTTCCCGGTGCGTTTTCATATACAGAAAACAGGCCTGAAAGTCTGGAAGCAGGCAGAGTCTGGATGGTTTTATTCAGGATATTCATTAATGTTATATTTTCCCTGGTGACTGCAAAGCAAGAATCGCCGGGTTTCGTAAGAAAAACGCTGTACATTTTGCTGTTTGCCAGCGTCTTTAATGACTGTCCTGCCTTCACAACAAAGCAGTCTGCCTCACCACTGCGAACTGCTTTCTCAACCTCAGCAGATGAATCATATTCCTTTATTTTCCAGAAAGGATAATTAAAAGAAATATACCACTTTCCCAGCAGGTTATTTCTACTCACCGCCACTGTGTTTTTCCTGTTTTCATCAAACTTTTCAACACCGGTGAGCACTGCAACATTGACTTCAAAAACAGTATTTGACAATATAATGCCGTTCTGCTCAGCTTCATATGGATTCTGGTTCATATGAAAAATCATATCAATCCTGTTATCCTTTAATGCCTGCAGTTCTTCCTCCTGGGAATCAAAGCCTGTCGTCTGAAATTCTATGCTTTTTTCTCCCATACAATCGGAAGCCAGACTGATATAATCGTTAATAATTCCTGTCGGTTCCCCTGACTCTGCATCCGCAAGACTGACACCCACATCCTTTTTCAGATATCCAATCCTGACCGCCCCATGCTGTTCCAGCCAGTTCTGCTCCTCATCCGTAAGAGTTTCAAGGGAATTTGCAGAAAGATACCTTTTATAAAGATCGTCTGTATAAAAAGGATTCTCCCTCTCTATCTTCTGCATTACCTGATCCAGCTCTTCTTTCAGATCCGGGCGTTTTTTGCTGACTGCAAAATAATTATAGGAGCCACCAATCAGAATAGCAGGAGAAATATTGTCTCTTTCCCACTGTGGAGATTCATTTAAAACAAATCCGTCAATTTCATGATCTTTTAATTTCTGACGGACATCGTCTACACTGGTAATATCAACCTGCTGCGTGTTCACTCCATGACTTTTCTCCCACTCATGGAACATTTCGGCAGGAAGTGCATTCGGCAGCATACCGATTCTTTTTCCATTTAATGTAGTCAGATCTGAAGTGGAGATATCTGTATTAGAAGTATCCACATACAGGTAATATTTATCCTCTCCCATAGGCAATTCTGAAAAAAGCATGGAAGTGGAACGTTCCTCTGTATAGGAAATGCCTCCCAGCAGATCGATCTGTCCATTTTTCAGCATGCTCATCAGTTCTGCCCAGCTTCCCTCCACATATTCATATTTCCATCCGGTATGCGCAGCTACTGCCTGCTGGTATTCGTAGCTGTAACCTCTCCTCTGACCGTCTGGTCCTGTGGTATTATAGGTTCCCTCATACCAGCCTACTCTGACTGTTTTGGATTTTGCTTCCTCTGCTGATACAGGAAGGGGAAGCACAGTAATATATAAAATAAGGCATAATAAAATGCAGATATGTCTCTGTACATTTAACCTAAACTTTTTCATATAACTTTCTCCAAATGATTTTGTGTCTGTCCGGTGAAGATATCTCAACAGATTATTGCCTTTTTCATTTACTTCACCCGGGTTATGGAAACATGTATCATGCTTCTGCAGATATCATACCTTATTTTCCGTCATTGCAACAGCCCTATATTTATTTTTTATACCTGTTTTTCAGTTTTCAGATAATCTTTACTTGCCAAAATTCATGGGCTACGACAACCGAATTCGGACAAAATATATCGCAAAGTGGGGCGTGCAGATTGCGGGAATGATTTTTCAGACACGCTCTAATGTGTCGACATGTTAATTCCTGAAACAATCTTGCAGGATAAATTTTTTTT
>ERZ772889.1193-NODE-1193-length-24629-cov-19.160088_pt1 | contig 24629 bp, 25 predicted proteins | sample MGYA00512127_ERZ772889 | MGnify/ENA primary metagenome ERZ772889 (study PRJEB29015, sample SAMEA2737689) | human gut metagenome | biome: human gut; feature: human-associated habitat; material: faeces | place: China | collected 2012 ...
GACTCCGCCGGAGTCTTACTGCTTACAACTCCGGCTCGGTCACCCCCTCTGACGCGGGAGGCCGCTGGCGTATCATTGTACTCTCTCCCACCGCAATTCCGGTTTGCCAAACCGCCCACTGGGGCTTGCCGGGAAAGAAAAGTACCTGTTATGCTGGGTATTCGGTTGTCAAGGTGCAAGACGATGACTATTTATCATCGATCAGAGCCAAGTCTCGAAGGATTGACCGTATGTAAACGCGTTCTTCTTCTGGAACTATATACATAATTCTCAATAGTGCCGCTGTTTCATCCAGGTCAAGGAATCTAGGGCTCTTTCTTTTGGTTTCCAATTTAATTCCGCCATTCGGCCCAGTTTGTGACGATATGCGGTAACTCAGTGATAATACATCGACATCATTTCGGATTGTCGCGTAAGATACTCCAAACCGCACTGCCAAGGGTCGTATTTTGACATAATCATCTGCGAAATATAAAATTTCAATGATTTCACGGCGGCGTGCCGGAGTATCTATCACTCAGTCACCTCCTTCCTGCTGGCTCTATATTCAGCCTACTACCGATTGTGCTAAAAACCCCCGCACAATCCTAAAATTTTCTGAAATTTTTCTGCTCTGCTCATATCCAAAGAAAACAGGTCATGCGTTTGCTATAAACGCATGACCTGTTTTCTTTACTAGATGTACGGTTTCTGTTTTGAAATGGTTACAAGTTCTTTTCTTGTATTTCTATCCCTATGAAGTTTCTTTCACGACCTATTTTGTATAAAAAAAGCCCATAATAAACACTCATGGGTCTATTTATAGCACTATTTAGCCCTCAAATATTGCGTCCGAAACTGATACCCTTATTTTGAGGTGATTATTATGCAAGATATTTATATTTCCATCGGCCAAAACATCCGCCGTCGGCGTAAAGAAAAGCACTTGACTCAGGAGTCCCTAGCCGCAAATGTCGAAACATCTGCACAATATATCAGCCGTATTGAGCGCGGGCAAGTTTGTCCATCTCTCGAATTTTTATATAGACTATCTGCCGCACTGGAATGCCCTATTTATTCTTTACTGCCATCCACTGCACCCAGCGCTTCTACCAGTTTCTTTTCTCAGGAGCTTGCCAGTCAACTCAACAGTTGTACTCCGCAACAGCAACAGTTTTTGATGAGCTTTATTTCTTGGTTTCTCCAACAGTCAACTCCGTTTAGTGAATAAACCCATTTTATAGAAGGAATATTGATGCTTGCACTATATATTTCTCTGCTGGATACCGAAGAGCAGATAAGCAAATTCGAACATATCTACAAAAAATATCGTGGTATCATGTTCTATACTGCCAAAGGGTCCTGCAAGATTCTTATTTTGCAGAAGATGCTGTCCATGAAACCTTTTTGGATAGAATACGGATTATAGATAGTATACGCGCCAACAATGAAAAGGAACTATCACAATTTTTAAGAGTTATGACCCATCACAAATCTGTTGATATGGTTCGCAGGTGCAACCGTCAAAGGAAGTCTGATGCTGAAATTGAAAATCTCGTTCTTTCAAAGTCAGATGTAAATGCGGAAACCATTGTACTTGATAAAATCGACTTTGAAAAGATGCTTTTGCTTGTTCAGTCTATGAACGAAAACTACAAGACACCGCTTCTTCTAAAAGTTCAAGGCTACAAGGTCAGTGAAATCGCTGATTTTCTCAACATTTCTCCTGAAAATGTAAAAGTTCGTCTGCACAGAGCGCGTAAAATCATTCTGACCGGATTGGAGGAAAATGGTAATGAATGATGACAAAATCCGTATTTCCCCTGACGCTCTTATCGCAATGATCGTAACGGAGGCACAGGATCGAGAACTTGCGCAGATGCCGAGCTTGGAAGAGATGAACGAAGACTTCCAGCCCTCAGAAAAATTCCAGCGAAAAATGGAAGCCCTTGTTCGTGACACAAAGCGTAAGGCCGAGCGGGAGAAGCAACTTTTGAATGTCAAACGTTTCTTCATCACACTTACTGCTGCCATTTCCATTTTTTCATGTACCATGCTCCCCGTCAAAGCCGTGCGCGAGGCTGTTATCACAACGCTTATTGAGTGGCACGATAAGTTTGTATCGATTATATATGTAAATGAAGAATCTCCTGTCTCCACATTCCATATTACGCCATCATATATTCCATCAGGGTTTTCTCAAATAGAATCTTCCGGTGAATCTACCGGACGTTACTACGGACAATTTCAAAACTCTGCTGGAGATTGGTTTTCCTTGCGAGTTTTTCCTGTAGAAAATACACAAACAATTTCTTGGGATAACGAGTTTTCCTCTTACTATTCTATAAGTTTTGATAGCAATCAAGCCATCTGGGGTATCATGGACGATGGTTCCAATACTCTGCTGTGGGAGAGCAATTTCTTAGCATTTCAAGTGCGCGGGAATCTAAATATTACTGAACTCATCAAAATATCTGAAGGAATAGAAGTTCAATAATTTTTTCTTTTTATGTAACCTTTCTCCTTACCCATACGAATACCTTTATAAGAGGTTCGTATAAAATAAAGGAGCAAGTCGAAATGAAAAAGAAACTTTGGGCAGTTCTTGTTGCGTTTGTTGCGCTTACTGTTTTTGCCACATCCGCATTTGCCGCAGTACGGTGGCGTAATGTCGCATCTATCTACCCTGGCATCTCCGCAGGTGACAACAGCTACACATGTGAAATCAGTTGTCTCTCTGGCACAACCAAAATTGATTGCACCCTTGTTCTTTATGAAAAAGGGTTATTCGGAACATATTCTGAAGTTTCTCGTTCTTCCTCCACCTATTATGGACACACACATGAGTTTTCTGGTACAGCTAATATCAAATCCGGTACCACTTACAAGCTAGTGACTACTGCAACCGTCACACGCAATGGCTCTAGCGAAACCGTTAGTAACACCTTCGAAAAGAAGTGCTAATTTTCCCGAAAGGATGTGGGCGCACATAAAATTCCCGTTAGTAACACCTTCGAAAAGAAGTGCTAATTCTCCCATCACAACCATAAAATAAGAACCTCTTGGAATCCTCGGCTCCTGCAGCCGAGGATTTTTTTGTTTATTCTGTAACCAAATGTCGATTGCAAGCGGATTACAGTGTACTTCAAGCAAAATGATTATTTCACGGGAGGAAAATTCGTGCTGGTTTTCTATCTTGCCGCAATCGATAACGATGAAAGCAAAAACAAATTCGAATACATATACCACAAATATTATCGGTTTATGCTGCGAACCGCATCATCAATCATTCGGGATTCCTCTCTTGCGGAGGATGCAGTACACGAGACCTTTGTCCAGCTTCTCAAGGAAATTGATTCACTAAGAATCGACAATGAAAAGTCTCTCCAATCCTATTTATATATCCTAACTCGTGAGCGAACGATTGACTTTCTTCGAAAATGGGAGCGACGACGAGGTGTTCTGACGGACTATGAAAATCGCTCCTCCAGCTTTGACAATTTTAAGGAGCCGGAAGAAATTGCATTGACAAATCTACAGCTAAACAACGCAGTCAGCATTCTTTCCGATATGCCTTCAATTTACCGTCGAACCTTAGTCCTGCGCGTGAAGGGTTACTCTATTCGTGAGATCGCGCAAATCACAAATTCGAGTGAATCAAACGTTAAAACCCGTATACACCGGGCGCGCGCCATTTTACTTAAATCGTTCGACACCTAACACAAAAATATTTTTGATTTCGGTTTACATTTGCAGATGATTTTTCTCTTTTCCCTTTCAGGAGGGGAAGAAGAAAATGAAATCATCTCTTTATACTTGCATTCAGGATATTCAAAATGGTGACCGTGAGCAGGCACTCGCTCTTTTGGAGAAGTTTTCTCCCCTGCTCAAGAAATATGCATTCTTCCTGCAATCAGAGGATGCATTGCAGGATTTCCAATGTTTCTTACTAGCGTTCGCCAAAAATTTACAACTCAATGAGTTGACTATAAGCACAGACGGTGCTATCATTAGCTATATCAACAAGGCAATATATCATCATTATATCGCACTTTCTAAGGCAAAACGTCATCAGTTTCCCACTGTTTCGATTGAAAGCCAAACGGACTATGATCCTTTGCAGTTTGACACTGCATTCAGCGAATCCGATACATACAATAATCTCTTGCTGCTTGATCTTAAACGTGCGCTAAGTACCGAAGAGTATCATGTCATTTATGACCATTACTTCCGTCAATATAGCATCCAAGAAATCGCCACACGGGATAAAAAGTCACGACAAGCCATAAACAAATGTAAAAAGACCGCACTGGAGAAGTTACGTCATTATTGGGGAATCAAGCAATAATTATTAAGTATGTTGTTACCACGCTGCTGGCAGAAAAATCAAAGGAGGTATCTGTTATGAAGCATTCACTTTCTAAAGTTATTTTTCCAATCACCTTAAGCGCATTGCTTTTAGCCGGCTGTCAGTCAGTTTCCACATCTGTTTCATCATCCACCCCATCTCACCCTTCCACCGTAACAACGCCAGTTCCTCCATCTCCTGCGTCGGAGGAATCAAGTCCTGCAGCAACAGACACCCCAGAACAATCCCCTATAGATACCACAAAGGAATATTCGGATCTTTCTTTCCTAACAGCTGACCAACAAGAATTGTATCGGGTTGCTTATGATGCTAAAGATGGATTGTACGGTATGGGAGATAACCTTATGTATCTATGGGGCTATCGACCTGTTTTGGACGATAACGAAGCTGTCGTCTACATAGACGAAGACTATGTTTTATACGATGCTAATTTTTATGAATTTTCAAATCATATCCACCAAATTTTCACAGATAGTTTTCTTGCTAACTCCGACTATCCTGTAAAGTTTATTGATTACGATGGAGATGTTGCGGTCAACTACAGCCTCAAAAAAGATATCGTGTATGGTACAACCATTCAAGTTAATGAAGCCTTTCCCGACACGTATCGCCTGGTTTGCAGTTCAGAAAACAACATTGATTTCACATTGATTTCCCACTATGATCGAAATGGATGGAATGGTCAAAATGATTCAATTGATGTTTACACCATCGAGTATCCAATACGCATGATTAAATTGTCTGACGGTTGGCGTATTGATGAATTTCATACCACCATGTTCGGGTGACAAAATCAAGGGAGACTAGTCTCCCAGTCTCCCTCGATTCTTGTAGTTCTTCCTTTACATGAAGTTTGCCGTTATAGCAGCGCTTTTTGACGTCAATGTTTAGATGGTGCTTTGCGGATTTTGGTAATTCCCAAAGATGTACCTTTACAACTAAGATTCATGCCCGCTGCCAAAGATTTTCTCGTACCGTCTGCCGGATCAATAATGATGATATCTTCAAAACTGGAGCCGCTCGTATAATCAAATGCGAGCATCCAATGCCCCTTCCCACCGGGGCAATAGCAAATTGGCGGGATACCCGTATCAATGATAGATTTAATATATGCCACCGTTTCTGCATCCGTCGGGCGTTTTGCCACCTCCGTATCCAAAATAAAGCTCCAACCATTTTTCGTCAGCCATGTGTAACCTTTGTTGGAATTCCAGAGTTTGATGTTCCCATCGCTTGTGGTAACGTATCCATCAAAAGAGGTCACCGTATAATTTTCTCTGTCCCGATACGCCGCAGCCATAATGCCCGCCGTAACAGCACACCCATTGCCTTGGAACCAAGGTACCGGATGATTTTTCTGGCTCAGCCATACAGGGATAACAATTTTCCCGCTAGTGCTACCACCGCCGCTAGTCTGCGTAGTGCAAAGCTGCCATACCTGATTATCTGCACCAGATGCACTTTCCCACGTCAGAGAAGCACCGTTCGAATTGGATGCCGGAGTCAGGTACAGGTTGTGGTTGATCATCTTGATGCGGTACAGGTTGTTGGTTGCATCGACAGTCAGCAGATCAATCAGCGCATCTCTTTCGTTACCAGAAACCCGAAAGAAATCGCACACGCTGCCAGCCCCGCGGCCATAGATGTTCAGACCATACGCATTGTTGAGGTCAGAAAGCAGCTGGCAACCACCGCTAACCTGATGGATTTTAAGGCGTTGATCTGCTGCACCAGTTGCCGCATACAGCGTAGCTTTCTGGTGATTTGCAATGTCGCCATTGCCATAGCGGTTCAGCCAGAAACTGCTGTTGCCGCGATACGGACGGAAATAGTAAGAGTGCTCAAAAGTGTAAGCCATTATTTTTTCACTCCTTCATTGAATTTTGTTCTTGCACCTCGTCAGGTGCTTTTGTGAACGTTCACTAAGTAAAGAGAATAGGAATAGGCTTTTGTAAACCAATATTTTAAAAAACATTGGAAGGTTATGTATTATGAAAAAAAGGTGCCTTTTCTTGCTTGGATTTTTCCTCACTGTCTTTGCTTCCGGGTGTGCAGTAACATTACCGTTCCATAAATCAGAGAGTCCATCGGTGTCTTCATCGGAGGATTTGTCTGCTGACGATGAAAACAATATTGAATCTATTCCCAATGAAACGCAATTGCCATTTGATACCCCTGAAAATATCTCCGAAGATGATTCTGAAACGCAACAAAGTTCTATTTCAGAAGAGAACAGTCTCGAAAATGCTTCTGCAGATGACCTTGTGAAATATGATTCTATTTATGACATCCCTTTTGTCTCACTGGATTTCACTAACAATGGTAACAGTTTGACTAGAAACGGATATCCTTGGGTTTCGGCCCCTGGTACGCAAAAATTTGGAAACCTATGTTTCAGTGATGGAGAAACACTTTACATACAGTGCTTTTTATCAGATAATCCAGATGATGGGTTCCGCTGGTTTTGGGTATGCTTTGACAACTGCCACAAAAATTCATCAGCATTTTTACCTGAAGAAACAAACAACCAGTTGTTTACCCATGCAAACGGTTATACCCTTTACACCGATGATGGCTACGAGTATGCGCTCGCGCCGTGCAACGAAGAATAGTTCCTCACATCGAAAGTCCCCGCGGAGAAGAACCCCGCGGGGACCATATCAAAAGAATTTACTCCTTGCTCGGGATTCGAATTTCGATAACACCAAGGGATGAATAGCTATCCTGCATGGCGGTCAAAATTGGCACCCATCGGCCTTTATAAGAAGAATCGGTTTTCCCATAGGGGTCAAGCACTTTGATACCCGCCGTGTCCCAAGTGGAGCCATTTTCTCCCGTAACCTCGTATGCAACAAACCAGTGCTGGTTCGTGCCACTACCTTTTGCGTGACAAGCAACAGGAATATCGTTTCTAACATAGGAACGAATGGTTTCGATTGTTTCAGCTTCGCTCGCGGCAGAAAGGGATACACATGTCTGAAGAGAAAAACCATCGGGCCCACGCCACTTCTCGTAACCCCGCCAATCCTCATAATAATAGTCTTTAAAATCATCGATCGTGTAGGTCTTTTTATTCAGCCAGGATGCAAGATCAACACCACAGCAAACAGCGCATCCCCAATTTTTAATCCATTCGCTGTTGCTCCGATATTTTTGATTTACATTAACTGGCATGGGAATAGTATGGGCACCTGTTCCACTTCCCGGATTAGTCCCAGGTTCCACGAAAGAGAAAATCTGATCATTGTTGTTCGTAAAAGCCATCCACTTCAGAGAAGATCCCACAACAGTAAGGTACAGATTACGCTGTGCCAGTTTCAGACGATATACGCCACCGAAACTTACAGCCGGTTCCAGCGTAATAACGGTATCCTTGTCCGCAGCGGAGTTCAGGTGCCAAACGATACAATTGGTATTTTCGGTGTTGTAATTCAGGGCATACCAACCGCCACCGCGCTGAAGAACGATTCGCACTTGGTTATCACTGCCATAGCGTTCGAGTGCCCAACGCTGATCGGGGTTGTTCGTGCGGGCATACATGGTGACTTTTTCACCGTTGTTGACCACATTATTTTCATGGTCACCGTTCAGGTTTACATACTTGCCACCATTATAGATTTCATAATAGTGATTGTACTGAAAAGCCATTTTATATTCTCCTGTTCTTTTTATTTGTTCCTCGGCAGGAACTTGTTTGAACGTTCATTAAGTAAAGAGAATAGGAAACACTTTTTGTAAGCCAATATCTGTGATGTCACCAATCTTTTTCAGGATGCTACGCTTTCACCTGCATACTTGCCTCTGAAGCTGCCCAAAGGATTTTCTACGTATCCTATGTGAGGAATAAGTAACTATGAAGAAATTAATTTTGTTATTTATTGGTAGTATTATACTTTTCAGTCTTTGGAAGTGTGTATTTTTTCCGTCCAAGGATTCCACAAGTAGTTCTGAAAATTTTCCTATCCCATCATCATCTTCAGATACCACTTCCAAAGAGCCAAATGAATCCGATGCCGTTTTGAAATCCTCCAATTCCATGCGGGAGTCATTATCGTCCTCTTCGAGTACATCTGACGAACCCTTTTCGACAGATGAGTCGAACGATTATAAATCCGAAGAACTTATTGATACAACAGCACAGAAATTCTTTTCAGTTCCGGAAAATCTTGCTTATTTCAAAATATATCTTGAAATTCTTGCATCTTATGTGTATGAGCCCTGTGAGATGTCAGGTCTTGCAAGTCATCAAATTATAGACCCGGCCATCTTTATGTGTAGCAGCAATTCGTTGATTATTGATAACTCGAATGGAATAATCACATTAAAAGAGTCGGATGTCGAAAATTGGGGAAAGAAACTTTTTGGCACTACAATCGACTTTAATCAGATTGATGAACAAAGGCCGTATGCCTTTTTTATGCAGTATGATAATGCGAATCACATAATTTCCGCACATTCTTTCTCCGATATTATCGCCGTCCGAGGCTATGGAGTAGATAGTGACAATGTTCAAATCCAAATAAATGGAACGACCATATATGTAATTGCTCCTATCTTAAAAATTGAAGATCGCGGTATTTGGGAAAATTACCACGTTTTGCGTTACACCTTTGAATTCCGAGACGCTGAAACAGATGCCCCATATTGTCTGCTTCAGAGCGTGGAATTATGTTCCTAAGATTGTGCTACGGGATCGGTCATTTGGGTTACTATTTGAGTTTTTCGCTTATAGAAAAACTCCTTCTGGAATTCTAACGCATAGCCAAAACTCCAGAAGGAGAAAGTTGTGGAACATTCTCAACAGAATTGAAATTGTTTTTTATCAATCTCAATGGTGTGTTTTATATCTTTTTAGTGCGTAATATAATTGAGCGGGTTCACCCAAATACCAGAATGATACAGTTCTTGAACAGTCGAGTTGTTGAAATAAGTCCCCGTTTTAACCTCAAAATGAAGATGAGATCCATCGCCATTGATAGCAACAACTTTACCAGTATTGCCAACATAGCCAATCAGATCGCCTTCCGCCACATATTGGTCGGCAGAAATCAAGCTAGTAGGCGCCTCGCGCAGATGGTAGTAACAGGTCATTCCGCAAGTGTTACCCTTGCTATCAAAATGTTCCAGAAAAACAGCATTGCCGATAGAGTCAACGGCAGCTTCGTTTGTGGATCCCTGCCAGCTATAGACGCGAATTACGCGCCCACTTGTTGCTGCATAAACAGGAGTACCCTTACTTGCAATATAGTCTACCCCGCGGTGCCCACCATCAACAAACTTCGTACTAATTCCGGAATAAGAAACAGGGCATCGCAGCGAGAGACCGTTGCCAGTTGCACTGCCGGGATTGGCACCGGGTTCCACAAAAGAGAAAATCTGGTCCTTCTCGTTAGTAAAAGCCATCCACTTCAGAGAAGAGCCTACAACGGTAAGATACAGATTACGCTGCGCCAGTTTCAGGCGATATACGCCACCGAAACTTACAGCCGGTTCCAGCGTAATAACGGTATCCTTGTCCGCAGCGGAGTTCAGGTGCCAAACGATACAATTGGTATTTTCGGTGTTGTAATTCAGGGCATACCAACCGCCACCGCGCTGAAGAACAATTCGCACCTGGTTATCACTGCCATAGCGTTCGAGTGCCCAACGCTGGTCGGGATTGTTCGTGCGGGCATATACGGTAACCTTCTCACCATTGTTGACCACATTGTTTTCATGGTCGCCATTCAGGTTTACATATTTGCCACTACTGGAGTTATAGATTTCATAGTAGTGATTGTACTGAAAAGCCATTTAATATTCTCCTATTCTTTTTTATTTGCTCCTCGTCAGGAACTTGTTTGAACGTTCATTAAGTAAAGAGAATAGAAAGCACTTTTTGTAAACCAACATTGTGGAAAATTAAGATTGATGTTTAGGATTCAAGGAGGTCAGGGTGAAAAAATATTACGTCTTTTTATTTGGCATTATTTTCGTTTTTATTTTTACCGGCTGTTCATTGTTACTTTCTAACGCGCAGACAGTATGCTTAATTCCTTTAGCGATGGAGAGGTATAAATTGTGATTTGTAAATATTTGAAAAATTGTCTTTTTGTAGTCCTGTGTGTATATTTGCTGTCAGGGTGCAGCATTTCTACTTCATTGCTTTCTTACTCATCTCCAACGAGTTCTACAACTTACTCAGGGGAATGTTCACCTACACAGAATCCAACGAGTTCATCAAGTGACAGCGAAACAATTTCATCTTCTACACCTGAATCTTCCAATCAAATGACCACTTTCGCTCCTTCGGCGTCAATGGAAGAAGGAAATACTAAATCTGATGCTGCCTTATCCTTAAATCAAATAAGCGAACATTTGGATGACATTTGTCAGACAGGTTATTTATTCTTTAGGCAATGCCAAATTGGGCAAGAAGGAATCTTAGAGTTTGATTTGGAAGACCAGTTTATCCAAGATGATCAACAGTACATTGCGGTCGCTTCTTTCGCTTCTGAAGAAAATTTTCTAACCTTCTGCCGAAATTATTATTCCGATTCTTTTATCAATCAAAACATTCTCCCTTGGTTTGATGGTGCCGAGCCACAATTTCTTGAAAAAGGAGGGCGTTTATATTATAAGATTCCATCTGGAACTGGACTCGTTGCCCCTCTCGCGACCCAAAAGGCAGTGATTGAATCACAGGGAACCGATTTCTTATCCATTTCCATGCCTTTATGGAATCCTCAAATCGAGCTTCCTCTTGATGCAACGGTAAAAATTACTCTCATATGTGCTAAAGATGCTTGGAAGATTTCGGAAATTCAAGAATGTTCCAATTGACTTCTTACACACAAAAAACAGATACGGCCTTCGACTTGTCACATCGAAGCGTCGTATCTGTTTTTGTCTTATTCAGATGATATCAGGAGCAATATCGCAGCTGCAGTGTGCTCGGATATTTGTCCAAAAACGCCTGTAGCGTTACCCAGCCTTGCCAGGGATCCATAACATATGTGTTTGCCGTTGAAATTGTCCCAGTACTAGAGGCACTGGTATAATACGCTACAACATAGTGACCGGATCCGAGGCTATTACTATAGCCATAAACGATAACTGGTCTTTTTTGAATCTTGATCTGGTTATAAATATTGGACAAAGAATATGTCTGGTTTTTTGCGATTGTAATAAAGCTGGGCGTCGAAAACACATACCCCGGCTCATATGCTGTTCCATTAACATATTGGGTTTTATCATAAACACAGCCTTCATTCATTGCAGTAGCAAGACTTGCGGTGCGTCCAAGGCCATGCGCTGCGGAAATCAGGCTTGCAATGTAACAAGCATTGCTCTGGAAAGTTTTCGAATAATTGTTGTACGGCGCACCATACTGATTTTCTGCACTCACAAGAATTGTTGCACGAGAGTGTCGTTTGCCGTCCCAACCGCCAGTGCCAGTGCCATCCGTGCTACCGCCACCTGCATTGGTCTTCTCGATTAGCTGCCAAATCTGATCTGCACGTTCGTCTCGCACTGCCCACTTCACGTTCGAACCACTTTTGGTACTTTCTGCCGTCAGATACAGATTGTTATCCGCCTCATTTCGATAGCACTGAATCAGATAGAGGTTCTGGCTTGCATCAATCGTCTTAAAATTGATTTTGGAATCATTCGTGTTGTCGCTCCAAGTATGAATATCGCAGTTACCATATTTATCGGAACCCAGCCAGATATTCAATGCGTAGTTATTGTTGATTTCACTTTTGATTCGCGCATAGCCGTTGGGAACATCAATACGCCAGAGCTGGTCTGCAATATTCTGCTTGCTCCATACAATCACATTGCGGTTCTGAGAGACTTGCGTATTGCCATAAACACTCAACGCAACATTAGTATTGTATCGGGGAACAATCCAATAAGTTTTGCCGCTTTCGTAGCCCATAAAATTATAACTTTCTTTCTTTTTGCACCTCGTCAGGTGCTTGCTTGAACGTTCACTAAGTAAAGAGATTATGTAAAACTTTTTGTAAACCAGGAAATTAAAACAATTAAAATCCATTAATGGCATTGGCCTTATCAACAAGTTCCTGAAGTTTGCCGGCAAGGTAGGGACCGGGGCAAGCTGTAGCGGCATACATACTGTGCCACGTCAAGTTTTCCCCTTTAACCAATTTGCCCAGACTGTTGCGGCGGGCGATATCTGCAACCAGCGTTACAAGGGTATTGAACGTCGTATCCGATACGGGCCAATCTGGAGCACTGGCGCTGTTAGAGGTCTCAATCGTAACTGCGCGGCAGTTTGCCTCCCAGTTACCGTTCGTCCAGGCCACATCATTCTCGTGGACATACTGGCCAATGCTGGTTTCAGAAACACCGTAGTGGGAAGATCCTTTTCGGCCTTCGCGCTGCCAAAGTGCGCCCAACGCCTCAATTGTCAGAATACTAGCACAATGGTGAATCGTGATTTCGGAAATAGTCCCACCCTGTGCTTTGCGGTCTTTCGTGTGATTTCCTTCGTAAGCCGGAATAAATTTGGTTACCAGCTTCGAATCGGGAACATTAGAGACTTCTCCGCTATCACTGCCATCGCTGCCGGTGCCAGGTTCCAAAATGGTGAACATCTGTTCTTCTTCGCCCGTATAGGCACTCCATTTTAGGGCAGTGCCAACAGCAGTCAGGTAAATGCTGCGGTCCCGCAGCATAAGATAATAAGTATTGGGGCGATTTTCTACCTCAACGGTAGTAATAACCGTGTCAGTATCATCCGCGGTATTCAGGTGCCAAACGATGCAATTGGTGTTTCGCGTATTATAGTTCAACGCGTACCAGCCTTCGCCCCGCTGCAAAACAATTCGGACATTGCCATTGCCTCCGAAATTTTCCAACGCCCAACGCTGATCAGGGTTGTTCGTGCGGTTGAAAAGGTTAACCGTTTCACCGTTTTTTACAGTACCATCCTCGTGATTGCCCAGGACGTTCACGTATTTACCCGTAGCTACGTTCTGAATCTCGTAGTAATGGTTGAATTCGTATGCCATTTTTAATTCTCCTTTTTTCATCTTTTTGAGCGGCCACTCAAAAAGTAAAGAGAGCAAATGCGGTAAAATGTAAATCGCGTTTACATTTTGCGGTATTTACTCTCTTTGAATAGTAAATGAACAAAAGGAGAACTTATTGAGATATGCAAACAGATTCTGTTGAAAAGGCTGCCGGTGTTGGTGCTATTGGGTTATGGGCCGCAATGCACGGCTGGCTTGGTTGGCTTGTTGTCTTGTATGCTGCCTGTATGATGCTGGATTGTCTGACCGGCACAGCACAAGCCATTAAAAATGGCGAATGGAGTTCCCATAAAGCCAGGCAAGGCTTGTGGCATAAAGGTGGGAGCATCATTATGGTTTTTGTCAGTGTCTTAACCGATATTTTGCTTGGATTAACGCTGAATCACATTTCAGGACTTACGCTTCCTTTTAATTATGATATGTTGCTTACACCCATCGTCCTGTTTTGGTACATTGTATCCGAATTGGGGAGTATTCTGGAAAACGCAGAAAAGATGGGAGCATCGATTCCTCCATTACTAAAAAACGCTATTGAGAAAATGCGTGACAGTGATAATGATAAACATAATACTTCTGTGTAAAATTCATATCATAAAGTTATTGCAGGCGTTGACTTTAAATGGGCGTAAACAAAAATAGCCACCCGCCGGTCATTGAACCAGCGGGCGGCTATTTTGCTTATTGGTGGATTCCACTATTTCATCGATAGAAGTTTTGTAAAAGAATCGGAATCTCGTTGAAATCATTTACCCATATAATCTCAACACCTAAACGGGCAAAGTGATTGGATGCCTTCATCAAATAATGCACTTTTTATTATGTCTTTTCAATACTTCCAATACAATTCTTTTTCTGAAAGACTCTATAGAAAGAAAGTAGGAAAAGCAGTCAAATGTCTTTAATAATATTCTACAGATAGCCGTTCATCAAAGAAATTCAGCATTATTCATTAATGATGTTGTCATCTTCCATACAATTCCGTCATCCGTGAAATTTCATTTGCAAGCGCAGAAGTACAAGTACCAGCATTCATTCGCCATAGCCAGTTGCACCCAAGCGTAGAGGGCTGATTTATTCTCGCCTCGCTTCCCAACTCAAGCCAATCTTGAATTGGAATAATAACTGTATCACCCACACTGGCCATCGCTACGCGAATAAGCTGCCGTTCGAGTGACCCTCTATCTGTCGAATAGTCTATATACTCTTTGGCATATCGCACATCCTCCGGGGCGGCGGACAGTGTCCATCCGTGTAGTGTATCGTTATCATGTGTTCCTGTGTACACCACACAGTTCTTTACATAAGTGTATGGCAAATAGTTGTTGCTTTCTCTGGTATCGAAAGCAAATTGAAGAACCTTCATGCCGGGAAAACCGCTCATTTGCAAAAGGTCTTTTACTTCCTTTGTTAAAAAGCCCAAATCCTCCGCAATAATGTGTGGATCACCAAATCGGTCTTTTATGGCATTTATAAAGTCTTTCCCGGGGCCTTGACGCCAGCAGCCGTTTTCTGCTGTTTTATCTTTGGCAGGAATGGCATAGTAGCTTTCAAAGCCTCTAAAATGATCGATTCGAACATAATCGAACAGTTCAAAAGACATCGAAAGACGCTCCAGCCACCAAGAATAGCCCTGATCGGCTAAGATGTTCCATCGGTAGGTCGGGTTTCCCCACAATTGCCCTGTGGCTGCAAAGGCATCAGGAGGGCATCCTGCTACCTCGGTTGGATGTCCATCCGTATCAAGATTGAAATATTCCTGATGTGCCCATACATCCGCAGAGTCCAAAGCTACATAAATTGGAATATCTCCGACAATCTGCACATCTTTTGCATTTGCATACTGTTTTAGATTCTCCCACTGCTCAAAAAACATTTTCTGCAAAAAAACATAGAATAAAATGTCATCGTGGTAGTCTCTGTCTGCCTTAGCAAGAGCCTCGAAGTTGCGATTGCGCAGGAGTTCTGGCCATTTCTGCCAGGACTTTCCCATTTGACTGTCTTTGATTGCCATAAAGAGAGCATAGTCATGCGCCCATGCGTTCTCCTTAATGAACTCATTCAAAGATTGCTTCATTGGATAGCGCTGGTAAGCCTTTCGCAGGAGAGAAAATCTGTTATCGTAAAGAATTTTATATTCTATTTTTTTCGATGTATATTCCCATTGAATTGCCGCGCATTCATCATTTGTAAGAAGCTTCTGGTCGCATAACAATTCTAAGTCGATAAAATAAGGATTTCCTGCAAACGCGGAAAAACTCTGATACGGGCTGTCTCCGTAGCTTGTAGGCCCCACAGGTAAAACTTGCCACAATTTTTGATGCGCATCATTCAAAAAATCCACCCATCTATAAGCTGCACGACCAAGTGTTCCGATGCCATATTCTGATGGCAAACTAAAAATCGGTAAAAGAATACCAGCTTTTCTGCTCATATAAGTAACCTCCCAAATAAAAGGGCAGGCGTAACGCTAAACGCTACGCCTGCTTTTATTAACCCTATGTTTTACTTAGAAATTAGGATAAATGTCAATCGTTTCGCCTCCAACAACCGTATAGTTGTTGCCAGAAGACCACGTTGTATCATTGATCAGCGGCTTGAGCTCAAAGCTCTCGCCCTTGCCGATACGTTCCGTTTCATAAACCCAAACATCCGACGAAACATTCAGCATGCTGCGGCCGCTATCCCAAGTAAGCGGATAATCAGAACCACGCAGATACATGGTGTTGCCGAGGCCGACATCATAATGTACGCGGATCGTCGTAACCGTGCGGGCAGGAGGGGCGTAATCAGCAACATTATCAGAGGTGAATACCCATGCCGTCTTTGCCGGAATAGTCAGGTTCAAAACCTTTCCAGTGATACCGCCAGCTTCTACAGTTGCTGTTACAGAAGTGTCCAGCAGGTTCGTCAGCGTGGTTCCTACGGCAAGAGAACTTTCGGCACGCAGGGGGATTGCGCGGGTCTCGTTGCTGGTCCCGTTATTAAACACGGAGATGATTTCCTGGCCGTTCGAATCATCGCGGCGGGAGAACGCATAAATGTTATCTTCAGCCCACATTTCACGCTGCGTTCCCGTCTGGAGACAAGCATATTCTTTACGCAGTTCGGTCAAGCGCTGAATATATTTAAAGGTAATCCCATCCTCATCAAAGCCGGGCATCACTTCACGGTTTTCCTTGTTTGCAATGCCTGCCCATTCGGTGGGGACGCCACCGCCATAGCAGTTCTGCTCGGTGCCGTAATAGACATCAGGAATACCGCGAACAGTGAAAATGAAGGTCAGCGCAAGACGCAGCTTCTGGTAGTTGTCATCAGCCAAGCAGAGGAATCTATCGCGATCGTGGTTGTCGATGAAGGTCACGAGGTGATTGACATCGTTGTATTTGCTATCCTGATCAAAGATGCTCTTCACCGTGGTAAAACTTGCATCATGTGCAAATACTTCTCTAGCCTGGAAGAAAAGCGGAAAGTCCAAAACACCCCATTCGTAATTCGAGAAATCACTAACGTAATCGACATCACCTACAAAGATTTCGCCAAACGAAGGAACACCCAGATAATTTTCAAATTCCTGAATGAAATCCTTGGGAAGCGAACGGGCTGCATCAATGCGAACGCCGTCTGCACCGGTATCCTCTACCCATGCTTTGTAGGCATCTTTTATGGCCTGTCGTGCATCCGGATTATCCTGGTTCAGGTCATCCAAGCCGCCAAGGTCATAGTTCAGAACCTGATTTTCATCGCTCCAGTCAGTAATATCGCCAAAATGATGATACCAATCAGGGTTATTGAACGGCGCTGCAGGCTGATAGCTATCAGAGTCATAGGTGCTGCTGCTACCATTAAAGTAATCCGCAGTGTGGTTCGGAACGACATCGAGAATGACCTTGAGCCCCTTTTCATGAGCAGTAGAGACCAGATTGATCAAATCTTCCTTCGTGCCATAGTGAGGGTCAGCCGAATTGTAATTGTGGGTAAAGTATCCGTGATAACCAGATTCCTCACCATCGCGGCTAAGAAGTTCATTTTCGGACGGTGGGGAAATCCAAATGGCAGTGACCCCCAGATCCTTGATGTAATCCAGCTTCTGAGTGATGCCGTTCCAGTCGCCGCCCTGCGTGTATTTCAGTTCGCCGGGGCGGTACTCAACGCCAAGTGTACCGTTGTTGCTGCTGTCGCTGTCGTAAAAGCGATCCGTCAAAATCATGTAGATGATGTCGCTCTCGTCCAGGACAGACTTCTTTTCTGTGATTTTCTGAATGTCGGTGTCGTTGATTGCATCCGCAGGTGTAAAGTCGGAGCTTTCTTCTGCGGTCGCAATCTGGGAAGTATCACCGATATCCTGTGCAAATGCGGTCGGTGCAAATACAGCCGAAATCGCGAGTGTTGATGCAAGTAAGGCGCTTAACGCGCGCATATTTAATGTCTTTTTACTTTTCATGGTTACCTCCTTTGGTAACTGTCATTAGCCTTTGATGCCTCCTGTTTGTAACCCGGAAACGAAATATTTCTGGCAGCAGATAAATATAATCAGAACAGGAAGTAAGCTTGCCATAGACATTGCGAAAACATAGCCCCACTGTGTGAATTGATGCTGTCCAAAGAATCCAGAAATAGCAATCGGCAGCGTTCTTTTAGCATTATCGTTGATAACCGTCAAGGCCCACTGATATTCATCCCAGGCAGTAAGAAAGTTGAAAATGCTTACAGACGCAATTGCAGGACTTGCCAGCGGCATTACGATTCTAAAGAACACCGTAAAAATGCTGCCACCGTCAACGTATACAGCTTCATCGAAGTCCCTGGGAATGCTCTCAATGTAGTTTTTGATCATAAACGTGGAGAAGGGAATAACCCACGCCACATAAAACGGAACCAATCCCAGCAGCTTATTTGTCAGCTTAAAGTAGGTTGCGAGTTGATATTGCGTAATTATCAGAGTAGTACCTGGAATAATCATTGTCCCGATAACCAAGGCAAACAGAACCTTTCTTCCTGGGAAGCGGAATCGTGCAATACAAAAGGCCAGTGCGCTCGCAATAATTGCTGCAAATACGATAGTCAGAATGGCTACCACAAGGCTGTTCAGGAAGTTCAAATAGAACTTTTCCTGATTGAATATGTAGACGTAGTTCTCCAGCGTTATCTGGCTAAGCTTCGGGAAAAAGTGCGGCGGATACTCATAAAGTGCTCCATTTGGCTTCAGCGAAGTGCTGATCATATAGATCATAGGCAGGACAGAAAACACACCGCCAATGAGCAGAAGACCATAAAGAATCACATTTCGAATCGTTTTTTGCTTATTTATGGTATGCATATATGCTCACCTCACTCTACAGAGTCACCTTGCTGCATAGCCTTGAACTGAAGGATTGCCAGCAGAATCAATGTTACCGCGACAATGAACGAAAGCGCTGCTGCGTATCCGAACTCACCGGCATTAAATGCCTTATAGTACATCCAAGTCAAGACCGTTTCAGTCTTGTGCATTGGTTTTCCGCCCGTAATCATCTTAATGGATGTGAACGCATTGAAGCCGCCAATTGTCAGCATTACAAGCGCAAACAGGATTGTTGATTTGATGCACGGAATCGTAATATAAAAGAACTTGGCAATACTTCCGCATCCGTCCATCTCAGCTGATTCATACAGCTCTTGCGGAACACTTTGCAATGCGGCCAAAAACACAACCATGTTCCAGCCTACACCTTTCCAGATACCAAGCAGAATCAGGACGAACATGCCGCCTGCTCTTGTATCCAGCCAGGGAATGTTGGCAGTTGATATGTGAATCACATTCGTAATAAAGTAGTTCAACATACCTTCTGTATTGAAAATGTAGCGGAATACCAGTGAAACAATAACCCACGATGTAATTACAGGGATGTAATACACAATGCGAAACGTGATACGAAACCGGGGAATGGAATTGATAAATGCCGCGACCAGAAGTCCAAGAATCATCTGTCCAGGAACTGTGGTTATCGTATAAATGATTGTATTGACAAACGCAGTTCTAAAGGTTTCATCCGACAAAACATCAATGTAATTCTTGATCCCACAGAACGGGTGTTCCAGCATTGTTCCGAAGTCCCATTCGAAGAAACTCATGTAAAACAGCTTCGTAATAGGATAAATCGTAAACAATGCGAAGACCATTACTCCCGGCAGCAGAAGCGCTCCGATTTGGAATTTGTCACGCTTTGATTTGATTCCCATCGCTATATCCTCACTTTATATAGAGCAACCGCCGAAAACAGTTGTCTAACTGCGGGAAAAATGTTATAATACATTTACTCCGCCAATAGTGCATCTACCTTCGTTGCCAAAGCATCCAGAGTTTCCTGGACATCGGCACCCTCACTAATAATGGAAGTCATTGCAGTAGTGAGTTCGTTATCAATTTCGCTCCAAGAGGCTACTGGCGGGCGAGCCTTTGCAGTGGTAATGGCATCCAGGAACGGTGCATAATCAGCATTGGCAACGACATCGCTATCCAGCGCTTCTTTGTTTACCGGAATCTGCCCGCACTTTGCCATTTCTTCTTCGGCAAAATCGCTGGTCATAAACTTCATGAATTTCCATGCGCCTTCTTTATTGGCAGTGTTGAACATGGCAATGTCTTCGCCGCCCAGAACGGAAATGGAACCAGCCGATCCTGCGGGGACCTCACAAGTGGCGTACTTGAAGTCAGGATATGCGCCCGCCAGCTCGGAAGTCTTCCACGGACCTTCCAGCAGCATCATGTAACGACCAGTGCCGAAACCATCCGTCATCGGAATATCACCACTGTTAAAGCCAGTGAATTCGCTGTTCTTGTACATATCGGCCAGCATTTTCACAGCGTTCACAGTTGCTTCGCTGTTCAGATAGCCAGTTGCTTTCGTGTAGTTTTCATCGGTGATTTCGCCGCCGTTGCTCCAAATGTAGGGCAGAACATTCCAGCCCGCCAGAGCCGGCTCATCCAGGCCCCAGACTTGTTGACCGTTCGCGTTCGTTCCAGAAAGCTTCTGGGCAGCTGCAAGCATATCGTCCATTGTCTTCGGGGCGGACAAGCCTGCATCGTTAAACGCTTCCTCGTTATAGAACATGATTTTCGTGTTCGTGTTCAAGGCCAGCGCATAATAGCTTCCTTTGATTTGTGCAGTGCTCATTGCACTGGGAAGCAGTTCGCTGCTAACCTCCTCAAAATCGCTCATTTCCTGATCCAGGGGCACCAGAATATTCATCTTCTGGAATTCCGGTACCCATGCAATGTCCAGGCGGGCCACATCCGGCAGCGTCTGAGAGCTTGCACTGATCAGAATCTTGTCATGAAGGTCACTCCAGTCATGAGAAACTGCATTGACCTTATAGCCGGGATTCTCTTCTTCAAATTTAGGAATGAGAACATTCATCAAGGTCTCATTCTCTGCGGACTGCGCACTGTAGTGATGCCAAAAGTTGATCGTAACCGTATCACCGTTGGTGGAATCATCTTTTGCCTCTTCACTTTGTGCCTCGGAAGTTTGCTGAGCTGGGGTAGTGCTTGGTGCTTGTGAAGATCCGCATGCCGTGAATGCCGTCAACATCATTGCAGCGGAAGTAGCAAGTGCCAGCACTTTTTTTGTGGATTGCTTTTTCATTGTGTTACACCTTCGCTTTCTGTTGTTAATATTTTTACGGAACACCCTGATGTTATCCACATTTCTTCATCAGAGCATTTCGTTTCGGAACAAAGTTCGTTTTGCAGTGCAGAGAATGCTGCATTTTCGTTAAATAAAACCGTCAGTGTTTTGTCAGTTGGTCCTTTTTGAGGTGGTATTTGGATTTCCTTTGTGCCGGTGTTAAGAATGATAATTGCCACATCATTATCGACGCTACGTGAAAATGCGTAAACACCATTTTCATCGTCAACATATAATGTGTGGAAGTTTCCCTCTTGAAGAACGTTGCTGTTTCTTCTGCACTTGATTAGCTTTTTATACCATTCCTTTGTGTGGAGATCCTGCTTTGACTTATCCCATTGCATTGCCTGGCGGCATAGCGGGTCGTTATCCCCGGTTATGCCAATTTCATCACCATAGAATATTGCCGGGCAACCAGGCAATGTCATTTGAAGCGCAACTCCTAAACGCAGCCGTGCAATGTCATTGCCACAAGAGAATAGGAACCGGGCCGTATCGTGACTATCCAGCGGATTGTACATCCGCAAATTCGTCTCTTGCGGATAAAGGGAGAGCATCCGATTGATGCGCTGATCAAATGTGGATACAGATATTTTATCTTTTGCGATCCAATCTGTTACGGCATCCTTGAACAGATAATTCATCGCACAATCCAGGCGGTTTCCGCTTACAAGCCTATCTGCATCCCCCCATGTTTCACCGAGGATAAGAGTATCGGGATATTTTTCTTTTACTGTAGCAGCAAAATGTTCAAGGAATTTTGTTGGCATTTCATCTGCTACATCTAATCGCCATCCATCAATTCCAAATTCTCGTATCCAATATAGTCCAACCTCTGTGAAATAGTTCTGGACCGCCTCGTTTGCCAAGTTTAACTTGGGCATCCATTTATAGTGTCCTACGCAGTCATAAGTACAAGGATCTGTTTTGATGGGATACGATTGTACAAAAAACCATTGGGCGTATTGTGACGCTTGGCCTTTCTCAACAACATCCTGAAAATAAGGAAAGTAAAAACCACAATGATTAAATACGCCATCCAGTAAAATTCGGATGTTCAATGCATGCGCTTCAGTAATAAGTGCATGCAATTCTTTTTCCGTTCCGAACTGAGGATCGATTTTATAGTAATCGACCGTATCATATTTGTGATTCGAACTTCCTTCAAAAATCGGTGTCAGGTAAAGGCAAGTAATACCTAAATCCGAAAGATACGGAAGTTGTTTGATGATTCCGGGAATATCGCCACCCATATAGTTTTCACGAGTGGGGGTGCTTCCCCAAGCAACGGCCTGCTTGGGAGACAGTGCATTATCGCCATTACAAAAGCGTTCAGGGAAAATCTGATAATAAATTTGCGATGCGGCCCATTTAGGAGCCCGAAAGCCATCAGTCGGATTCGGCCAAAGAAATTCAAAGAAGCTTTCGTTCATGCCTCGAAAACTTTCATCAAATCCGTTTCTGCCATACCAGATAGTTTCTGTGCCTTTTTTCAGTTCAAAGCAATAGCGAATATATGCGGCAATGCTTTTCATCCTGATAGATGTTCGATAGCAATCTCGTTGATCATCTCTTAATGATACGGAAAGTTTCTTTCGATGGATTTTACTGGGATCTTGTTCATATCTTTCCCAGTATAGTAATGTAACTTCATCGATGTCTTTTGCAGCTGTAAATAGCTGCAAGATAAGTTCGTTCCTCGATGCAGGGTAAATAAACTCTTGCGTTGGTCGGTGATTAACCGCTGGCAGATTCATAGGGACAACCTCCTTGTTCTCTTTGTGTGGACCTACGTTCAATCATTCTTGTTGACAGTAAAATCTGGCGCAAGCTTGACGTAGGATTCTCAATTTGGTTAATCAATATGTCAGCGGCTTGGACTCCTAATTCGTAAGTGTTTACATCCAAGCTCGAAATCGAAGGCTCCATCACTTCTGTGATTGTCGTATTATCGAAGCAAACGATGCCAAATTCATTGGGAACGTCAATCCCCAGTGCTTTTGCTGCTCGCATTGCTCCCAACGCAAGCAAATCATTGCTACAAATAACCGCATCGGGCGGATTCTCCGATTTGAGTAATTCAACGACCTTTCTTTTGCATTCATCAATTGAAGAAATTTGATGAATGATCATTCCTTGATCAAACGGGAGTTCACAATCTTGCAATTCACGGCAGTACCCAATAACACGATCCTTATTAAAAAGTTCCTTATCACCATTTGTGATGAGTGCGATTTTACGATAGCCTTTTTGGAACAAATGCCGTACCGCCAGCGAACCGGCTTGCATATTATTTATATCTACCCAACTGATTTCGTTTTCGGTATGCTCGTGGCGTCCTAAAATCACACAGGGGAATTTCTGTTCATTAAGGCGTTTGAGGAATGGCTCGTTTGCGATTGATTCAGGAATAATTACTCCATCGATTTTTTTCCCCAAGACCAACCTTTCTACAGAATCAATCCCCCCAAATGCCTCCGCGCCATTTGTGATGAGCAGATTATAATCGTTTTTATGGGCAGTGGTCTCAATTCCAAAAACTGTATCGTTGAAAAAATTGTTCGAATATGCTTCTGTGTTTTCTACATCGATAACAATTGCAATCGTATGTGCGCTGCCTGTCGCAAAACTTCTTGCAAAATCGTTGGGAACATAATGTAGTTCCTGCATTGCTTTTTGTATGCGTTGTGCAGTTTCGTCTGAGATTACACCTTTATTATTTAGTACGCGCGATACAGTTGAGGGCGATACCCCCGCGCGATGCGCCACATCCCGGATGGTTGCTGCCATATCCTTCCTCCCGTGCAATCGGTTTACTTATACAATTTCAGAAAACAGATAATTTCCAAGTCTTTTTTGTTAAAAACAGACATCTTTCGCAGTGCATATCCATACACATTGGAACTGCGTTGCAATCTTTAATGCAACCGCTTGCATTAGCTAAAGAATAGCACTCGCCCTATAAATTGTCAATATAGAAAATTAATTTTGGATAAAAAGCCAAAAAGACGGCATTGCTTTTGTCACAATTACCACTGAACTTGTGCGCCTCGTGCTAATTTTTTCGCTATTGCGCAACTCAGCGTATGTTTTTCTTTACAATTTACATTCCGAAATACCTCATTGCGTCTGTCCTGCTTCCGTTTACATGTACCTCTAAGTGCAAATGGCTGCCTGTGGCTCGCCCAGTGTGGCCGACATAACCGATGACCTGCCCGGCCTGCACTTGTTGGCCGGTGGTGACACAAATGCTGGAGCAATGGGCGTATAGCGTTTCCAGCCCACCGCCGTGGTTAATTTGGATGTAGTAACCGTAACTGCCGCCCCAGCTGTCAAGGCCGTTGGCAACAGTGATCACGCCATCAGCGGCGGCAAGGATTGGTGTACCCTCGGCACAGGCGATGTCGGTGCCCGTGTGGGAACTGACCTCTCCAGTGATTGGGTCCACACGGTGGCCGAATTGCGAGGTAATTGTACCCGCAACCGGCAGCGGCCATTGCAGGGTGCCTGTCGGAGTACGGGTGCTGTCCGGGTTCATAAGTTCTCCACCGCCCTGTGCAAAACCGCCGAGCAATT
>ERZ772889.1213-NODE-1213-length-24293-cov-91.505941_pt1 | contig 24293 bp, 26 predicted proteins | sample MGYA00512127_ERZ772889 | MGnify/ENA primary metagenome ERZ772889 (study PRJEB29015, sample SAMEA2737689) | human gut metagenome | biome: human gut; feature: human-associated habitat; material: faeces | place: China | collected 2012 ...
GCTAAAAAATATCGTTGAGGTGTAATTTACACCCCAACGAATATTATAGAACCATTAATTTATAGATAATACATATAGAAAAGACTATACAAATTAAATAAAATTTGTATAGTCTTTGTTTATTTTTTGATTTATTAACATGCTATAAATATTAGAAGCATATATATCTATATCAAGTGATAGCTTTTGATATTTGTTTAAATATGATAAAGTTTTATTATTTAAAGATGATATAACAGGTATATTTGAAGTATTTGATATATGTGATAATAAATCTTTTTTATCATGATTAAAAGCTAAAATATGAGCATAATTAGAATTGTTTTCTTTAAGTAAGTTAAAATCATCTTTAGATATATTAAGCAAAATATTAACTAGTATTCTTTTAATTCTACTTAATTCGTATCTTTTTGATTTTGTTTTAAAAAGAAATTCATCATATGAATATGAATCACAAATTTCTTTTTTTAGCTTATTCTCAAATCCTTCACTTACTCCATTTATTTCTTTTAAATCATTTTCACTCATTGATATTATTTTATACTTTAATATTTCAAAAAAATCATTATTGAATATTATTTTATTATTTTTTAAATATTTAGATACATTCTCAGGAATGTATTTTTGTATATCATTTAAGTTACATTTATTTTCTAAAGCTTTACGTATGCTTGTACTGCTTGTATAACAATTTTCAAGTATATGACTATTAAAATTACTTTCTCTATGTATAGCAAAAGGAATAATGTTTGAATTTAAAACTTTTAAAGTCTTTAAATATTCAAGTGCTAAAATGTTATTTGGAGATAATATTATATTTATATCATCTTCATTTAGAAATTTGTTTAGTGAGTTATTTCTTGCTTTAGCAAAAGAAATACCTTTTTTTAATTCATTTTTTATTTCGATCCATATTTCTTTATCTTTATAAATTAATGTTTCTGAAATTAATTTTAATCTTTCTATATTGTCAGTTTCTGCGCCAAAACATATTGCGTCAACATTTAAATCATTTAATATACTTACAGATTTGTATGCAAAATTTCCTGCATCAGATGATGCAAATGCACTTGGAATTTCTATTACTAAGTCGACACCATTTTGTATAGCTTGCTTTGCACGTTCAAATTTATTTATTATTGCTATATTTCCTTGTTGTGTAAAACTTCCTGACATTATTACTATAACCGTATCACAACCAGTAATTTCTTTTGCTTTAGATATGTGATATATATGACCAGTATGCATAGGGTTATATTCTGCAATTATTCCTAAAACTTTCAAAAATCTCTCTCCTTATATTGAAAAATGTACAATATTATGGTATAGTACACGTATATATATATATATATATATAAAGTTTAGCACAGTAAAATGTAAAATTCAAGTAAAGAGGTAGAGAATATTGGAAAATTTAAAGAAAGTAACTATATATACAGATGGAGCATGTAGCGGAAATCCTGGACCTGGAGGTTATGGAGCTATATTAATATATAACGGAAAAGAAAAAGAAATATCAGGAGGAGAAAAAAATACAACAAATAACAAGATGGAGATGATGGCTGTAATTAAAGCACTAGAAGTGTTAAAGGAAAAATGTGATGTAGAAGTATATTCTGATAGTGCATATGTTGTAAATAGTATAAATAACAAATGGGTATATTCATGGAAAAAGAATAATTGGATAAAGTCAGATAAAACAAAGGCAAAAAATATTGAATTATGGGAAGAATTAATACGCCTTATATCATTTCACAATGTTAAATTTATAAAAGTAAAAGGTCATGCTGATAATGAATATAACAATAGATGTGATAAATTGGCAGTCGCTGAAAGTAAATGTGTAAAATAAACAAGTTCTAAACTCATCATACAAGCATAATATGTTGTATGGTGAGTTTTGTATGTTAGATTATATAAAAGAGTATATTAATAATAATTTTAAAAGCATTGTCCTTATTTTTTCATGTCTAATTATTGGACTTGTTGTAGGAATAATTACATTTAACTTTATGCCAGGTGGTACAAAAACAGAGATTATACAGACATTAAATAATACATTAAGTAGTACAAAGAGTGAAAATTTTGAAGGGATAAATGTAATAAAGAATGGTATGATATCGAATGGTATTTTAGTTTTAATACTATATTTTTCATCAATAACATTAATTGCACCTGGGCTTGTATGTATGACAAATATATTTAAAGGTTTTTCTATTGGACTATACATTCCAACATTATTTTGTGTATTTGGCTTTGGAAATGGAATAATTGCATTATTTTTACTTGTAATAATTCCAAATTTGATATATATACCAGCATTTATTTATTTATCAATAAATTCAGTTTCTTTTCATTATGAATTAATTGAGGCAAAGGAAAATGGGGGAAGTATTAAAATAACAATAAAAGAAATGTATAAATTAATCCTTGGATTCTCCGTAATAGCACTTTCTGTAATAATAGAACAACTACTTTCTTTAGGTGTTATACATATGTATATAAAGATGTAGATGTCATGATTTGTCTCCTTAAATAGTTAAAAGATTATAATGTATAAAAACATTACATAATTTTTATTAAAACCCTTGCAAAATTATACTAAATAGTGTAAAATATACATGATGGATGGAGGAGCAAATCATGAAGATTATTATTGACGAATTTATTGAAAATTTAGAACAAAGACAAGCATCACAAAATACGCTTGCATCATACAAAAGAGACCTTATTCAGTTCAATGATTATTTTGAAGCACAAGGTAAAAAAATATTTGATTTAACTAAAGATGATATGAAAGAATATGTAAATCATCTAATTGCTGAAGGTAAATCAAATTCTACAATTTCAAGAAGTGCAGCTTCAGTAAAGAGTTTATATAGATACTTAGTAGGTAAGAAACTTGCTGAAGTAAATATAGCAACTGATGTAGAGCTTCCAAAAGTTAGCAGAAAAGAACCTATGATTTTAACAGATAGTGAAATAGAAAAGTTACTTGAACAACCTGATACAAGTGAACTTAAAGGACAAAGAGATAAAACAATGCTTGAAATATTATATGCAACTGGAATAAGAGTTACAGAACTTATTTCACTTAGAACAGAAGATGTTAACTTAACTAATGGGTTTATAAAAGTTAAAAAGAAAAACTCAGAAAGACATATTCCTTTAGGAAAATTAGCTTTAAAATGTTTAAAGGAGTATATGGAAAATGTTAGACCATTACTTATTCGTAGTGAAGATGAAAAAACTTTATTTATAAATACAAATGGTCAAAAAATGACTAGACAAGGTTATTGGAAAATTTTAAAACAATATAAAGATCAAGCTAAAATCGATAAAGAGATAACTCCTCATACAATAAGACATTCTTTTGCAGTACATATGTTAGAGAATGGTGCAGAAGTAAAAACAGTACAAGAGCTATTAGGACATACAGATGTTGCATCAACAATGCTTTATACACAAATAGCTCATATGGGTACAAAAGATGAGTACATGAAGACTCATCCAAGAGCAGATGAACTTTAAAGTAAATGAAATATATAAAATTAAAACAGGGAACTAATTTTTAGATTGTTTCCCTGTTTTGTGCTTACTTTAAGTAAAAAATATGATTATAATTCGTTAATTTATTTTGCTTTAAAAATACATTGATTATTATTCAAATTAATGATATATTATATTTGAATATAGTAAAAATAAAAAAATTATATTAAAATAGCTGGAACTTTATACATTAGTTTGACTAATTATGTAATGTATGGTATAATAGAAATGCATTGAAATGGAGGTAAAAATATGACAAGTTTAAAAAAACGTAGTAAAATAATATTTGTCATTGTAATAATGTCTTGTGTATTAGTTACTTTTTTATGCACAGGATTTGTAAAGGCAACAGCAAGACCAACAGTAAGAATAGGCAACATCTCAAATTGCTCTCAAGGAGATAGTATATCTTTCTCTGTAGAATTTTCTGGAAATAATCTAGTAAACGGTGGAAGCATTCCTTTTAATGCTTCATATGTTACTGTTCATGGCTTTAGCGCAAATGTTGGAGTAATAAAAAATACATATAGTAGGTATACAGTAACTCTTAACAATGTTAGAGGAAATTCAAGTGGAAATTATGTTGAGATACGATCAGGAGCTGCAATAGCAAATGATGGGCTTGGATCAGCATATTCAGCAACTACATATAGCAACTCTTTTAGTATTGGATCAAATGATACAGTAGCACCAAGTATTTCACTTATAGGGCCTAATATATCTTCTGTAAATAATGGTGGTACAGTTACATATATTGTTAGATATACTGATGCTTCTGGAGTTGCAAATGTAAATTTATATCAAAATTCAGTAAAACTAAATGGATTTACAGCTAATGTATCAATTAGTGGTAGTGGTGAAAATTCAAAAGTAGTAGAGAGAAAAATAACATTAAGTAACATACAAGGATCAAATGGAAGTAAGTATATTTCCATAGTTGCTGCCACAGCTTCAGACTATAACGGAAATAGGACAATAGGTGTAAATTCTAGTCCATTTAAATTAGTAAATAGAGGTGCAGTAAATTCATCAGGAAGTTCATCTAGCTCAGGTCAAAATTCAAATGGAAATGGTGATCAGAATAACGATTCTGCAAGTGAAGAAACCAAAGAAGAGAATAATGAGGAAAATAAAGATAAACCAGCTGATTGGGTACCAAATCCAAAGACTGGTAAATATTAATAAAGGAGGTATTACTATTAATGGGTGAAAATAATAAAAGCAAAAATAAAATAATTATAATTTGTATTGTAGTAGTTATATCTCTTGCAATAATTGGATTAGGTTTAAGTATATATTGGAATTCAAAAAATAAATCTAAAGATCAAAATAATGAACAAACAAGTGAGGAATATGACATTGAATCAAATAGAAATTTACAAAATGAAATTATAGCTTTAAATGCAACGTATCCTGATGCGGTTGCTTGGCTTAAAATTCCAGATACATCAATAGATGCACCTGTATTTAAAGGACTTACCAATGAAGACTACTTTGCTAAAGATAGAGATAGTGAAGAAAAAAAATATGGTGAACTTTTCATGGATTACAGATGTAATTTAAATAATATGGATAATATGGCACATTTTATAATTTATGGGCATAACCCAGAAGATACAACGTATTTTTCTGATTTATTCAAATATGAAAAAGAAGATTTTTTTAAAAATCATAAAACAATATATATGTCTACTATAAACGGAAATTATAAATGGCAAATATTCTCTGTTTACAAGACAACACCAGATTTCTTCTATATAGATGTAAACTTTGATACAGTAACAGAGTACTCAACATTTTTAGATAGTTTAAAAGAAAAAAGTATGTATAATACAGATATTGATGTTAACTCAAATGATACAATCCTTACTCTTTCAACTTGTGACTATTCTGTAGATGATGGTAGATTTGTTGTACAAGCAAAATTAGTTAAATAATAAAAAAACAGGTAAAAACCTGTTTTTTTTATAGCTCTTGATTTTTTATGTAAAGTATGCTATAATATAGTTGTAGGGTTATATTTAAATTATTAAATTAAATTTAAAAATAATGATTTTTCCAGATAATTATGTGGGGAGACATGATACTTTGGGGAAATTTTCATATATATTACATTAAAATATTTACTAAGGAGATTATAGTTATGAAAATTAACAAACTTGATGAACTTAAAAAACAGTTGAAAAGACTTAGAAACCAAAGAGATTTTTTACTTTTTACTGAACCAGAATCAAAGGAGATTGAAGACATAAATAAAAAAATAAGTGAGTTGGAAAATGAAATTAAACAACTTGAAGGAAATTCTGGAGATGAAGAAGAAAATAAAGGTAATGAAGGCAGAAAAGATGAGGTAACAGTAAACTATACACTTTCTGAAAAAATTAAAATCGCTGAGGAAAATTCAAACTTTTTCAAAGAGAAGATTGGATACATTTCTGAAAAGATGAAAGAAATATGTGAGCAACTTGATAGTGCTGTAGGAGATGAGTCTAATTCCTTGAAAAATAAGCTTCTTGATTTAGACCAAGAGAAGAAGTCTTTGGAAAAGAAACTTTCAGATAATGATGTACTCATGTCTAAGCTAAAAGATTTAGACAAATGCATAAAAGAGTACGAAGAAAAAATAAAGGATTTAACGAAAGAAATAAGTGATAAGTTTGCAGATTACAAATACAAAGTAAAACTCGGTGAAGAAGAGGAAGTAAAAAGGCTTTCTGAAGAAGAAAATAAACTTTCTAATGAAAAGAAAAAGTATGAAACTCTTCTTGAGGAAGTAAATAAAGAAGCTGATGAAATTGAAGTAAAACCGGAATTTGATACTTATAGTAGGGAAGCTACACACGAGAGTAGTTTTAATTTCAAGAAGATATTTGAAAAATACGGCAGACTTATTATTGCAGTTGCAATAATGCTTGTAATGGTCATTGCAATTGTATTTACTATGGGAGTTGTAAATAATAGCCCTAATCCAAAACAGCAAGTAATTTCATCTACAACTGTACCTGTTACCAAGTCAACTGTAAAAGTAACAAAACCAACAACCACTGCTGCTACTGAGCAACCCACAACTAAAGTTGTAACAAAAAGTGAGCAAAGTAATATGGGTTCTAATAATGATGAACCTGCAAACGGTAAAGGCGGCGGATATGGCCAAAGTTATGAGGAGTCAGAGTATCATAATAATTATAGCAGTTCAAATAACAGCAATTATGATACTCATGAAAAAGATAAAGACATGAGTAGTGATAAAGACTCAAATAAAGATGAAGGCATAATCGGAGGTAATGAAGGTTATGATGCAAATATTTCTTCTGACAAAGAGAGTCCATCTCCTGAAAAAAAGTTTGAGGAAGATCATACTCTTCCACCAACCATAAGTCAAGAGGAAATTAACCAGTACCCGACAGTAGCTTTAACTCCAAGAACGGCTGCTGCCGATAATCAGGCAGAATAACTCTCCCCTTCAGTTATTCTGTATATATAATATCCCACAATTAATTTTGTGGGATATTTTTTTGTTTTCATAAATTTCAACATTTTTTTCTGATTTAATATGATATACTCTTGGTGAGGTGGTACAAATGAGGTATAATTATAATGATGGAAGTTTAAAAATAGATTTGGATGAGGAACTTGATATGAAAGCGTGTAAAACACTAAGAACGGTGATAGATGGATATATAATGAGATATCAACCACGTGAATTTATAATAGACTTAAGTGATGTTAAATTTATGGATAGTAGTGGAATAGGACTTTTAATTGGAAGATATAATTTAATAAAATTTATGGACTCTAAAATGATAGTATTAAATCCAACACATAGTATAAAAAGAATACTAGAATTATCAAAAGTTTCAGATAAAATTCTTGTGAGGTGTGATTAATGGAAGAAATAAATAGAATGAAAATAGAAATAAAAGCAGTGCTTGAAAATGTTGCAATAGTTAGAGTAGCAATTTCTAGCTTTATTTCTACGCTAGATATAACTATAGATGAATTAATGGATATAAAGACTGCTATATCTGAAGCTGTTACTAATTCAATAGAACATGGATATGATGAAGTAGATGATTTAGAAAATAAAAGTGTAATTGTAAAAGCATATATTTATTCTGATAATGATGATGTTATAAAAATAGAAATAGAAGATAAAGGAGTGGGAATTGAGGATATAGAAACTGCCATGCTTCCTACATATACATCAAAGCCAGAATTAGAACATGCAGGCATGGGTTTTACTATAATGGAAACATTTATGGATGAGGTATTAATAGATTCAAGTAAAAATGAGGGAACTAAAGTTACTCTTACAAGAAGAATAAAAAAGAAAAAATCCAAAGTAGTATAAAAATAAAAAAGGTATAATATTTTGTTATAAAATATAAATAAAAGTTGAAGATACAAGTATATTTTGATATAATATACTTGTATTTTTTAAGGAGAAAAAAATGGAAAATAAAGATATATGTAAAAAATATTTAGCACATGAAAATAGTGTTAGAGTAGTTATTTGCGATGTGACAGAAATGATAAAGAAATCAAGAGAAATTCATAATTTATCTAATACTACAACTGTCGCTCTTGGAAGAACACTTGCTATGACTACAATCATGTCTTCAATGTTAGATGAAAAAGATGATAGATTAAGTATACAGATTTCAGGTGATGGGCCAATTTCAAATATAATTACATGCGGAAATGGAAATTTAGAGATAAAAGGATATGTAAGTAATCCTGAAATTGAATTAAAAAATGTAAATGGTAAATATAACGTAGCTGGAGCAATTGGAAAAGGAATTTTAACAGTTATAAAAGATATAGGGTTAAAAGAACCATATATTGGAAAGTGTAATTTAGTTTCATCAGAAATTGCAGAGGATTTTGCGTATTATTATTTAAAATCTGAACAAACACCATCTATTGTGTCTTTAGGAGTAAACTTAGATAAAGATGGAAATGTTTTAAAGGCTGGCGGATATTTTATACAACCTTTACCAGATACAGACGATAAAGTTATAGATATTCTTGAAAATGCAAATACTGGTATAAAAAGTGTAACATCTATGATGATGGATTTAGAAAATATGTTGGATGTTGCAAAACTTATAACAGCAGATGAAAAGGTAGAAGAAGTTTATACTAACACACCTAAACTTTTATGTGATTGCAATGATATTAGAATAAAAAATGCGATTATTTCTATGGGATATGATGAAGCAATTGATGCTCTAAAAGATAATAGCGGTATTATAGAAGTAAAATGCAATTTCTGTAATAAAAAATATCAATTTAACGAGGAAGATATAAAAAAGATATTTAATAGATAGGTAAAAATATGGAATATATTATAGATAAAAGTAATGTTAAAAAAAGACTAGATAAATTTATTCTGGAGCAAAATTTAAAAATAACTAGGAGCTATATTAAAAAGTTAATAGAAGATGGAAATATAACAGTAAATGGCAAGATAGAAAAATCAGGCTATAGCCTAAAGGAAAAAGATGTTGTAAAAGTTATTTTAAAAGATGATGTACCACTAGATGTAAAGGCCCAAGATATTCCTTTAGATATATTATTTGAAGACAATGATATTATAATTGTAAATAAACCTAAGGGGATGGTTGTCCATCCTGCAAATGGAAATTACGAGGGTACACTTGTAAATGCTTTAATGTATTCTCATGAAGGAAAGCTTTCAGGGATAAATGGAAAAATAAGGCCTGGAATTGTACATAGAATAGATAAAGACACTTCAGGAATTTTAGTTGTTGCTAAAAATGATAAAGCACATAAAAAACTATCTGATGTATTTAAAGAACATGATATAAAAAGAGAATATATTGCATTAGTTAAAGGGATAGTTAAAGAAGATAATTTTACAATTGATCTTCCTATAGGAAGAAGTATAAAAGATAGAAAAAAGATGGCAGTAACGAATAAAAATAGTAGAAAGGCCATTACTCATATTGAGGTCTTAAAAAGATTTTATGCTTCAAACGTAACTCTTGTAAAAGCAACTTTAGAAACAGGTAGAACTCACCAAATACGTGTGCATATGTCATATATAAATCATCCATTAGTTGGAGATGAAGTGTATGGAAAAAGGGATGGTAAATTTAAAGTTACAGGACAAATGTTACATGCAAAAACTTTAGGCTTTAATCACCCTATAACAGGTAAATATGTTGAGTTTGAAAGTAATTTACCAAATGAATTTTTAAATATTATTGATAAGTTAGAAAAAAAAGAAAATGCTAGCCAATAATATGCTAGCATTTATATAATATATAAACATAAGCTTATGATAATATAATATATGAAATATCATAATGCTTTGTGATAGGAAGTGGATAATGATTAGGTTAAATAAGTATATTTCTGAGTGTGGAGTATGTTCAAGAAGAAGTGCTGATACTCTTATTCAAAGTGGAAAAGTAAGTGTAAATGGAGAGGTTATTACAGATCTTGGAGTTAAAATTGATGAAATATCTGATACTATAGCATTTGATAATAAAATAATAAAAAAGGAAGATAAGCTTGTATATATAATGTTAAATAAACCTAAAGGATATGTTACAACAAGTAAGGAGCAATTTGGGAGAAAAAGTGTATTAGATTTGATTGATACAAATTTACGTGTATATCCAATAGGAAGATTAGATATGTATACGGAGGGTCTTTTACTACTTACAAATGATGGAAATTTTGCAAACGAAATGATGCATCCTAAAAATAAAATTGAAAAAACATATATTGCAAAAGTTAGTGGAAATATAACAAATGAGAAAATAGAAATGTTAAAAAGAGGCGTAGATATAGGAGGGTATGTAACTAAACCTGCAAAAGTAAGAAAAATACTTGATAAAAATGAACTTGAAATCGTAATATCTGAAGGAAAGAATAGACAAGTTAGAAAAATGTGTAATGCCGTAGGACTTAATGTTATTAATTTAAAAAGAACAAAAATTGGAAATTTGAATCTTGGAAAGTTAAAATTAGGCAGTTATCAATATTTTGATAAAAATATAATTAAAAATAATAATTTATAATAAAAAATGCTCTCTATTAAAAGAGAGCATTTAAATTAACTCATTGAGCTTATTGGCTGATAATAGTCATAGTTTCCAAAATGAATACATAATTCACCATCACATTCATCACTTAAGTTTATACAAAATGAAAATGTTGAACCATTTAGGCTAGGTGATGAAATAATTGGTGTTCCAGATGTGGCAGATATAGAAACAAGGTTTAGCAATTCTTCATCGGAATATCCATCGAATGTACCGTTGGCTGTACAGATAAATAAATTATCATCTGTTTTAATAACAGAAATATCATCTACAGATAATATTTTTTCCATGTATGTTGCTGTTTCTGTTTCAAACGATACAGTAGGAGAAACTGTTGTTTCAATTTGTTTGCTTGTTTCTGCAACTTGTGTTGTTGGTTGTATAGTTGTGACAATTTCAGTAGAAGGCGCTTGAGTTGTACTTTCTTCTTCTTCGATGTAAGTATATTTAGTTTGAGTATCCTTGTTGTAATGTTCATTGGTAATAGGATTTGTATATTTTTTTTCTTCCTTAATTGTAGATATTGATGAAGAAGTTGTTGTTTCATCTTTTTTTTCTACTTTTTGTGAGGAAAGGGATACTACCACAATACCAATTACAATAATAACAACTAAAATACAAGAAGATATAATAGCAAGTTGATTTTTTGGTATTTTTTCATAAAATGGTATTTTATAAGATGTATTTTTTTTATCATTTTTCCGCGTGTTTTTTGTACAGAATTCTTCTCCATTAAAATTATCTCCGTAATCACTATTGGATTTTGGTAATTTTATTTCTTGTGTGTCAACTTTATCTAGTCTTTTACTCATGTTTTCCTCCAAATTAATATTAATATATTTGTATATAAAGTTTTATGCAGTAATATTATACAATACATTACATAAAATGTCAACAAAAAAGGTCATATGCATTATACATATGACCTTAATATATTTGTAAAATATAACTCTGTTATATTTTAATGTTTTCTTTTTCTGGCAGCCTCTGATTTCTTTTTTCTTTTAACACTAGGTTTTTCGTAATGTTCTCTTTTACGTATTTCGGCAAGGACACCATATTTTGCACATTGTTTTTTAAATCTTGCTAATGCATTGTCTAAACTTTCATTATCTTTAACTTTTATTCCTGGCATATTGTTTCCCTCCCTCCGATTGGATAATTAACACAAATGTTTTATATCCTAAAAATTTACTATTAAATTATACAATAGTTTAGAACATATGTCAAGTAAACATAAGAAAAAATTGAAAAAACAAGTGTAAAAAAATAAAAAAAGATAATATTTTAATTGACTAAACATTATAATTAATATATAATTATAATGTTAAAGAGGGTAGATAAAATGAATGATGAATACAAAAATGAAAGAAAAAGGTTTATAAATAAGGCTGTTATTATTTCAATAATAGTTATATTTTCAGCAATTGTAATAGGTGCAATGACGCTTGTTGCTGTGTCTTTAATCAAAAATACTAAGACTTCAAATGGTGAAGATATATCAAAATACATGACAAGAATAGAAGATGCAATAAAGATGGTAAAAAGTAAGTATATTGATGATATTGATACTGAAAAACTTGTTGATGGGGCAGTTGCAGGTATTGCTGAGGCAACAGGTGATCCATATACAAGATATATGGATGAAGAAGAATATAGCCAAATGTTAAATAGTGGAACAGAAACATATGGTGGCCTTGGAATTCATATCACTTATGATACTAAATCTGAAGGAATTATAATTCTTGGAATTATGCCAGATGCACCTGCATTAGATGCAGATTTAAAAATAGGGGATGTAATACTTAGTGTAGATGGAACTGTTGTAAGCCAAAAATCTTTCTATGAGTGTGTAGATAAATTAAAAGGAGAAGCAGGTTCTGAGGTAAAACTAATAATAAAGAGAGATAATGATACACTTGAAAAAAATGTTAAACGTGAAGAAATAATTCCTAATAATGTTGAATCAGATATAATGGATGGAAATATAGGATATATTCGTATCTGGTCATTTGATAATAATGTGTATAAACAATTTAAAACTGAATATGAGAAATTAAAAAGTAAAAATATAACAGGACTTGTAATTGATGTAAGAAATAATCCAGGTGGACTTGTATCAGATACAGTATCAATATTAAAAGAAATGCTTCCAAAATGTGATATTGTAAAATTAGTATATAAAGATGAAAGTGAAAGAGTATATAAATGTGATGGAAAAAATCAAATTAATATACCCGTAGCAGTTCTTGTAAATTCTGGAAGTGCAAGTGCATCAGAAATACTTGCAAGTGCAATAAAAGATTCTAATACTGGAGTTTTGATAGGTACTAAAACTTATGGGAAAGGTATAGTACAAGAAGTACAACAATTAGATGGAAAAGGAGCATTATCTATTACAGTTGCAAAATATTATACTGCAAGTGGAGTGGAAATACATAAAAATGGTATTGAACCAAATATTACTGTAGAATTACCTGAAGAATATCAAAAATCTTCAAGTGTTCCAAGAGATAAAGACACTCAACTTATAAAAGCTATAGAATATATTAATTCTAAAAAATAAATGTAACAAAAATGTCATATTAAAATGAAAATAATTTAGATAAATATAACGGACTAACTATTTCATGAATGTGTTTACATATTTATGAAATAAAAGCCCGTTATATTGCTTTTTTTACTTTGACAAAACTAATATGAAGTGGTATAATCGGCATAGAGAGGCATATAGGTGATAGGATATGGTTTCAAAAGATTCATTACTTAAAGTAAAGCAAGATGTTGAAAGCTATGTTGGTCAAGAAATACTTATTAAAGCTAATGTAGGAAGAAATAAGTGTGTGTGTAGAAAAGGGATTATTGATAGCACATATCCGAATTTATTTGTGTTTAAAGAAAATGAAACTTCTAGTAAGTTATCATATAGTTATGCTGATTTAGTTACTAACAATCTAGAACTTAGTCTACCTACAGGTGAATCACTTACAAATTATGACTTTTCAACACCAAAGTATACTAGGTTATAAGAGGCGAAATATAAGAGGGAACTGAACGAATTTTTTTCGTTCGTTTTTTTGCTATATCAATTTTTTTGATATGGCGTTTTTTTTGTAAAAAAAGTAAAATAATAATACTGAGGTATTGTATATGAAATATGAAAAAATTTCTAACAACTCTAGTAGATATATTATTACATGTTATTTGTTAATTGCAATTATTTTAAATATATGTTTGGGATTTTTAACTATAATAAGTGATATAGTTTTTGAAGTAAAGTTTAAATTAACTTTAAATTTTATATTTTTAACAATTAATATTTTTTTGTATATATGGGCATTTTTAATTTCAACAATTGTTATAAAAAATTATAAATTTACAGTGACACATAAAAAAATTGAAGTTATAAGTGGAGCAATAATAATATCAAGAAAAATAATGCTTGTAAATAGAGTGTATAAAATTGAGATAAAAAGAGGAATAATAGGAAGAATTTTTAAAGTAGCAAGTGTAAGGTTCTATAGTAGTGGGGGATGTGTTAATTTAAAATATGTTGATTATAGTATGACTTATGATATTGAACAAACTGTAAAAAAAGGAATGAAGGCTATATATGGAAGATAATAAATTTAGACTAAGTATTCTTAGTATTTTTGATAATACATTAAAACTTACATGGCTTGCTTCTCTTCTTATTATAACTAATTTTGCAATAATAGTTAAAAAAATAAATGAATTTAATTTAAATATTAATATAAATTTACTGCTTATTATTTCATTATCTTTATTTATAATTGTAGTTTTTATATACTATTTAGTAATATATAGGATTTCTAGATATGAAATAACTAATGATATGGTAGTTACTTATAAAAACATATTTGTAAAAGACAGAAAAGAAATATTAATTAAAAATATAGCTAATATTTGCGTAAGTCAAAATATTTTTGAAAGAATATTTAAACTAATTAGAATGGAAATATATGCAAATGAAAGAAATAAAATGTTTTGTGATTTTGAAGTAATACTTAATAGAAAAAATTATGATAGATACATATTACCATTTCTAGTAGATAATGATTTCAAATATACAAATAATGCAGAAGAAAGTTTTATTAAATTTAAAATAAGAGAGATTGTAAAACATAGTATTTTAAGTATTCCTATTTCATCTATTATTATTATTATAAACTTTATAATGTTGCTATTTACAATGTTTCAAAATGGTAGTTTATTAAAAGAAATTTCATATAATTTTTTAGGCCTAATAATTACATTAGTAGGTTTCATATTTCCTGTAATATATAGTGTCGCTAAAAATTTAATAAAATATTTAAATTACTATGTAAAAAGAAAAAATAAAAATATATATGTATCATTTGGTATTTTTACAAAGAAATTGTATATTATACCAGTAAGTAAAATAAATGGACTAATAGCAGATGTATCTTTACTTTGTGCTATATTTGGATGTTATAAATTAAACGTTATAACATCAGGAATTGGTGATAGCAAAAATAAACTTTCAATGCTTTTTCCAATTATGAAAAAGAAGAAGTGTATAAATATTTTAAAATTGATTTTACCTGAATATGAAATTCCTTTAAAAAATAAAAATCAAGCCTCAAAAAGTTTAGTTGTATTTGGTACTAAAATTATTATTTTAATGCTTATGTTAGTAATTCCATGTATATATATAAATATAAAAATAGCTTTACTTATTTCACTTTCATTACTTATTTTAACGTTTATAATATATTTAATAAAAAGAATTGTTATTTTAGATAAATATATATGTGTAATAAATGGTATTTTTTTAAAAAGATTACAGATTATACGATATGAAAAAATTGAAAATGTAAATATAAGAGATGGAATAATTTCTAAGCAAATGGGAATTTGTAAAGTGTATATAAGTATTTTGGGAAATTTAAAAAATGGTAAAATTTCTTCTGGATATATTAAGAGAATTGATGCAAAAAATATAGTGGCGAAAATGTCCTCATAAAAAGTACTTTATAAATAAAAATATATAAAGGCTTACCATTTAAGTTATAAAGTGGTAAGCCTGAAAACTCAAGGAGATTATATATATAGTTTATGTTTATCATTAAAGATAAATATCTAATGTTGAATAGTAAATATTCAACTAATATATAGTATGTTAAATATATAAAATTTGTGAATAGAATGCATATAATTTTTTCACTTACATATAGTGTAGTATAAATATATGAGGGGGAAATTATATGCAAATAACATCACAAAAAAAGAATTTAAATCTAAATAAATGCTGCATAAATGAAAGTGTAAGTGAATGGATGGAGCAAGATATTATAGTGCCAGATACTAAACCAGATGCATTAAAAATAGTATACGTAAATGTTACACCATATGTATCTGATGTAGAAGTTATGGAGGATAGGCTAAAACTAGTTGGTAAATTAAATTATTTCGTTATATATAGAGTAGATGATGAAAAATTTAATACTAGGGGGCTTTTTGCAAGTTATCCTTTTACTCAAAATTTAGAAGTTAAAGGAATTTCTAAAGATATGAATGTAACAGTAATTCCAAGTGTTAAAAATATAATATATGCACTTCCAAATGAAAGAAAAATATCAGTTAAAGCTGAAGTATGTTTTAGGGTAAGGGGAAAGTGTACAATAAATGTAAATTTAATTAATTCTTTTGATCCAGAAGAAAATATTGAATGCAAAATGTGTACAGGAAATTTTAGCAATATATTACAACATAAAAAAAGTATTATAGCATCAAAAGATGATGTAATGCTTCCAAAAGATGCAGAAGATTTTTTTGAAATATTAGATTTAAATACAAAAATAAAAAATACAGAGTATAAGGAAAGTTATAACAAAATAATGGTAAAAGGAGATATTGAGGCTTGTATGTTATACCTTCCAGATTCAGAAGAAAAAAAGGTAAAAAAGACAAAACTTATGGTCCCTTTTTCTGCTATGATTGAACTTGAAAATATAAATGATAGATCTAAATTTGAAATTGAATATAATTTACAAAACTTTGATTTAAAACAAAAATCTGATATTGAAAGTTCAAAAACAATGAGTGCAGATTACAGAATAGAAGCAGATGTTACAATGTTTGAAGATGAAGAAATAGAATATGTTGATGATTTTTATAGTCAAACTCGTGAATTAAATTATGATAGAACAGAATTAAATGTTGTAAAAAAAGATTTTGTTATAGTTAAAAATATTGAGCTTAGAGAAAATCTTTCTAATATATTACCGGAAAATACTAACGTTGTTGACTATACATTAGATTCTAACTCTATTAATTCAACTATAAATCCAGATAATAGTGTTCATATAGAAGGAAATGCAAAAGTAAATATAATAACTCAAAATACGGAAAATAGTGAATTAGAAACAAAGCAAGTTGATGTATTAGTAAATGCAGATGTAACTCTTGAAAATGTTACATCTGATGCTAAGATAACAGTTGATATTTCAAATAATGGAATAAATCTTACACAAAGTGGAAGAGATATAGATATTGATATGAATATTATGGCAAAATGTTATGTTGAAAATGTTGCAAATATAAACATTATAGATAAAATAGATGGTGATAAATTAGATTTAGCATCTTTAGATAGTATGAACATATACATTGTAAAACCAGGAGATACACTATGGCATATTGCAAAAAAATATAAAACTAGCGTTGAGAAGATTTTAAAGACCAATGAGGATATTTTAGATCCAGATAAAATTAATGTTGGCCAAAAAATATTTGTAATAAGGTAAAATGAGAGCAAAGTATTATGCTTTAACTTTAAGACAAATGAGTTTTAAAAAACCATTTGTCTTTTTATTTATTTTTATATTTCTTTTAATTGTTATTTTTTATACATTTAGTAATAAAATAAGGCCAGCAATACTAAAGGTATCAGAAAATAGTGCAAGAAATATTGCAGTTAAATGTACAAATGATGCTGTATATAAAAATATTGAAAATGTAAAGTATGAAAATTTAGTAACAATTAATAAAGATAATAATGGCAAGGTAACTTCACTTAGTGCTAATTCCCTCGAGATAAACAAATTAACAACAAGTATAACAAATGATGTTGAAAAAAATTTGCAAGATTACGAAGAAGGAAAAATTACACTTCCTCTTGGTATAATATTTAGTGAAAATGTTGTGAGTGGATACGGTCCAAAGATTACTCTTAAAACTTTTCCTTTAGGAGATGTAAAGGGTGAAATAAAATCAAAGTTTGAAAGTGCTGGAATAAATCAAACAAGGCATAGTCTTATTTTTGAAGTTACATCAGATGTAAAGGTTTTGGCACCTTTTGTATCAGAAATACAAGAATATACAAATAGTGTTGTAATAGCAGAAACTATAATTGTTAGTGATACTCCATCATCGTATTATAATATAAGTGGAGTAGAGAATATAGATAAAAAAGATACACTTGCTGTTGTAGAATAAATTTTAAATGAAAAGAATCCAATTATTAAAAACTAATAATTTGGATTTTTTTTACTTGACACATACCCTATAGGGGTATATAATGTATTTGAGGTGAAAAAATGAGTTGTAAAAAATGTGAAGAAAAAAGATTAACTCATAGGAGCAAGGATGATAAAAAGTATATAACATCTAGACTTAATATAATTGAGGGACAAGTAAGAGGAATAAATCAAATGATAGAAGATGACAGATATTGTGGTGATGTTTTAATTCAGATTGCTGCAGTAAGTAAGTCTCTTCAAAGTTTAGGAAATAAAATTCTGGAAAAACATTTAAAAACTTGTGTGGCAGATGAAATTAAAGATGGAAATATAGACATAATAGATGATGTAATGCTTTTAATCAAAAAATTAAAATAAAGAGGTGAAGTGCTATGGAAAAACTTAAGTTTGACATTAGTGGAATGACATGTAGTAGTTGTGCGTCACATGTAAATAGAGCAGTAAGTAAGTTAAAAGGTGTGAAAAATGTAAATGTTAATCTTCTCTTAAATAATATGGAAGTTGAGTTTGATAATAAAATTCTAAAAAGTGATGATATTATTCAGGCTGTAGAAAAAGCAGGATACGGTGCAAGTTTAGAGGGTAATAAAAAAGAAAGTAATAAAGATACTGAAAATAAAAATGAAAAAAATAATTTAAAACTTCTTAAGAGAAAACTTATAGTGTCAATATGCTTTTTAATTCCGTTAATGTATATTGCTATGCATCACATGTTACCCACTCCAAGGTTTATATCTAATATATTTGATGGAGATGATAATATATTTACGGAAGTATTTACACAATTCTTGCTCCTTATTCCAATTGTGTATATAAATAGAACGTATTTTTCTAGTGGCTTTAAAAAAATATTTATGAAAAGTCCAAATATGGATTCCTTAATTGCAATAGGAAGTACAGCAAGTATTGTTTATAGCCTTGTTTCGATGTATGTTATAGGATATGGACTTAGTACACAAAATCATGAACTAGTCCATAGATATTCTATGAATATTTACTTTGAATCAGCAGGAACAATTCTTACTTTAATTACACTTGGAAAATATTTAGAAGAAAAGCAAAAAGGAAAAACAGGAGATGCTGTTAAAAAATTAATTAATTTAGTACCAAAGAAGGTAACTGTTATACGTAATAATAATGAAATTGTTATAGATACTAAAGATGCTCTAAAGGATGATATTTTAGTAATAAAACCAGGAGAAAATATAGCTGTTGATGGTATTGTGGTTCATGGAACTACTACAGTAGATGAGTCAAGCATAACAGGTGAGAGTATACCTGTCCAGAAAGTAATAGGAGATGTAGTTACATCAGGAACAACGAATTTGCATGGAATGATTAGAATACAAGCAACTAAGGTAGGAGAGGATACAACTGTTTCCAATATTATAAAATTAGTAAAGGAAGCAAGTAGTACAAATGCACCAATATCAAGACTTGCAGATAGGGTAAGTCTAGTTTTTGTACCTATTGTAATTGGAATTTCAATTATTTCATGTATATTATGGCTAATTAGTGGACAGAGTTTGGAATTTGCATTAAATATAGCTATTTGTGTTCTAGTTATAGCATGTCCATGTGCATTAGGCCTTGCCACTCCTGTAGCTATAATGGTTGGAACAGGAGTTGGTGCAAAACATGGTATTTTGATAAAGTCCGCTGAGAGTTTAGAAACACTTCATTTAGTAGATACAGTTGTTTTAGATAAAACTGGAACTATAACTTATGGAAAACCAGTAGTTACTGATGTTATTTCATTTACTAATAACAATGATTTGTTAAAAATTGCAGGAAGTTTAGAAAAAAATTCTGAACATCCATTATCCACAGCAATATTAAATAAAATAGAAGAAGAAAAAATTGATACATTAGATGTAAGTGATTTTAAGGTAATACCAGGAAAGGGTATATGTGGCAAAATATTAAAAAAAGAATATATATGTGGAAATTTAAAGTTTTTAACTGAAAATAACGTTAATGTAAATAATGAAATATCATTAGTAGTAGATAATTTACAAAACGATGCTAAAACTGTTCTTTATGTTGCAGATAAGAGCAGTATAATAGGTATAATTGCTGTAAAGGATGTTGTAAAACCAAGTAGTTACTTAATGATTAAAAATTTAAATAAAATGGGAATAGATTCAGTAATGATTACAGGTGATAATAAATATGTTGCAAATTCTATAGCAAAAGAAGTTGGAATTAAAAAGGTTGTATCTGATGTTTTACCTGATGATAAGGAAAAACAGATAAGAAAATTACAAGATGATGGAAAAAAAGTTGCATTTGTTGGTGATGGAATAAATGATAGTCCAGCACTTGCAAGAGCAGATGTTGGAATTGCAATTGGAAATGGGACAGATATAGCAATAGAATCAGCTGACGTAGTATTGATGAAAAATGATTTAATGGAAGTGATTACAAGTATAAAGCTTAGTAAAAAGGTTATATCTAATATTAAAATGAATTTATTCTGGGCTTTCTTTTATAATTCTGTTGGAATATTTATAGCATCAGGAATTTTGTATCCAAAGTTTGGAATTACATTGAGCCCAATGATAGGAGCACTTGCTATGAGTTTAAGTTCTGTATGTGTTGTTACAAATGCCCTTAGAATAAATAAATTTAAGGTAAAATATGAGGAGGAAAGAAAAATGGAAAAGAAAATATATGAAAAAAATGTATATATAGAAGGAATGAGTTGCAATCATTGTAAAATGAGTGTAGAAAAAGCTTTAAAAAGTATAGATGGAGTGGAAAATGTAGCTGTTAAGTTAGATGATAAAAAGGCAAGTATAACATCAACAAAAAGTATAAATAATGATGAAATAAAAAAGGTAATTGAAGATATAGGATTTGAGGTAAAAGATATAATTTAAGGAGGGGAAAATGTTAAATAGATTTTCAAGAACAGAACTTTTAATTGGAAAAGATTCTCTAGAAAAATTAAAAAATGCAAAGGTTGCAATATTTGGAATTGGTGGAGTTGGTTCATATGTTTTAGAAGGATTAGTTAGAGCTGGAGTAGGAAATTTTGTTTTGGTTGATAAAGATGATGTTGACATTACAAATATAAATAGGCAGATAATTGCCACAACTTCAACAATTGGTAAACCTAAGGTAGAGGTCGCTAAAAGTAGGGCTTTAGATATTAATCCAGATATAAATATACAAATATATAAAGAATTCTTTACACCTGAAACAAAAGGAATAGTTGATAAAAGTTTAACATATATTGTTGATGCAGTAGATAATGTTACGGCAAAAATTGAACTTGCTGTTCGTGCAGATAAGCTAAATATTCCAATTATCTCAAGTATGGGAACAGGCAATAAACTTGACAATACAAAATTTGAAATAACTGACATATCTAAAACTAGTGTATGCCCACTTGCAAAAGTAATTAGAAAAGAGTTAAGAAAAAGAAATATAAAGAAACTAAAGGTTGTATACTCTAAGGAAGAACCTATTAAAGTAAAAAATATAGATACAAAAACAGGTAAGAATACTCCAGGAAGCGTTTCTTTTGTTCCATCTGTGGCAGGACTTACTATTGCAGGAGAAATTGTTAGAGATATTTTAAAAATGAAATAAATGGTATAGAAGAGTTTTAAGAAAAATTAAGTGAAATTATTGAAAATAGTGAACAAAAGCAGAAGAGAAAATATCTCTTCTGAAATTCAATTAATTGAACAAAAATTTAATTAATCAAATGTAGTAGTATTATATGCAGAAAAAGCTGGAAAATACCAGCTTTTTCTGAAAACAATTATACTGCACGTTGTGCATGTTAATCTAATGTACTTATAGTATACACTATATTTTTTATAAAGTCAATACTTTTTTTATTCTTTTTGGTAAACATAATAATTTTGAATTCTTTGATTTATTTCACTAAAATCTTTATTATTTATATAGCAAGGTTTACCTTCTTTATAATAAACCTCAACAATTCTCTTATAACTTAAATTTTCCAAGCATTCTATTTTGACTGTTGAGTTATTTAAACAAGTCAGGTCATAATGGAAATATTTTATATCATCGTGACACTTTGTGCTTAATGGTATAAAAGTACAAATTTTTTTATCTGCAGTATGCCTCCATAAAATGGCAGGTCTTAATTTTCTGAGTTCAGAACCAACTCCATATCCAAAATTAATCCAATATATTGCTCTTGGCCTAATAAATTTAAAATCCAAATAACCAGAGTCATTATTGTTTAAATCATATTTGTCATTCATCCATTTATCAAATATTAGATTATCGATTGTGTTTTTAGATGTTTTTTCAGATATAGTTTTTATGTAATAATCTTTTATTTCCCTGGATATTCTTTTAAACTCAGCATCTTTAATTGTTACAGTTTTTCCCTTTATGTATAAGGCATTTATAAAATCATTATATTTATATTCTTTAATATTTTCTATATTATAATAAAAATTTATAGAGCTCAAATAATTTAAATTTTTTTCTTTTTCCTTAACTATTTCTATTCCTATAAAATGTTTTGCAGATATATTATATATAATTAAAATGTTCTTATTTGATTTTGTTGTATAAACATTTTTAAAATGAACTTGTAAACCTCTCATATTTATCACCTAAATTTTATTGTATCTATTATAACACTGTATATTCAAAAACACAATAATATAAAAATAAATTATAATAGGTCTACTATATTAAGGAGTGATAAAATTAAGAAATATAATATATTACTATTGCTTAATAAAAAAGAAATTAATGAATTTGTACTAAATAATAAATTAAGTAGTAAAAAAGTAATAAGTTTAAGTCAAAAAATAGATGAATTACAAAATAAATTAGGGCAGACTTAGTTCTGTTCTTTAGTTGTAAAAAAGATAGTAAGATTTCTCTTATTATCGGCAATATAATGTATCTTTTGGTTATTATCACGTATTAAATGTAAATAGGCAATAAATAATACAAGAATACTGTAGTGTCTTATTATAAATTAATTTGTTAGTTATCACAAAAATTTTTACTCGATTTTAATCAGTTTTATAAAGCTTAAAAATAAAACAAATCCTACAACCGTGTTTGGTTGTAGGATTTTAATAAATTTATACAATTTAAAAATATTATCTCTTTGAAAATTGTGGTGCTTTTCTTGCTTTTTTAAGACCATATTTTCTTCTTTCTTTAACTCTTGAATCTCTTGTAAGTAATCCGTTTCTTTTTAATGTAGTACGAACTTCTGGATCAGTTGTTGCTAGTGCTTTAGCAATACCATGAGCAATAGCTCCAGCTTGACCTGCAAATCCTCCACCATGAACGTTAGCTTCAACATCATATTTTTCAATCATATCTACTACTTTAAAAGGTTTTAATACAATAGCTTTTAAAGTATCAAGAGTATAAACTTCATTCATATCTTTTCCGTTTACTGTTATTTTACCAGTTCCTGGAATTATATTTACTCTAGCAATAGATGATTTTCTTTTTCCTGTTGCGTATATATATTCTTTTTTTGACATTTTTATATCCTCCTACTAAAATTCCCATATTTCAGGTTTTTGAGCTTGGTTATTATGCTCGCTACCTTTATATATTTTTAATTTTGTTATCATAGATCTACCAAGACTATTTTTTGGAAGCATTCCTTTAACAGCTAAAGTTAATGCTTTATCAGAACTTTTTGCCATTAAGTCTTTGTAACTAATTTCTTTAAGTCCAGTCATATATCCTGAATGATGTCTATAATATTTATCATTTAATTTATTTCCTGTTAAAACAATTTTATCAGAGTTTATAACAATTACAAAATCTCCACAATCCATATGTGTTGAATAAGTTGGTTTATGTTTTCCTTTTAATAATCTTGCAACTTCTGTAGCTACTCTTCCAAGAGGTTTATCAGCTGCATCAATTACATACCATTTTCTTTCTATTTCTTTAGCTTTTACGCTATGTGTAGTATTATTCATTTCGAATTTCCTCCTAATTTTTTAATAATAAGCTAAACTTTCCGGGGTTTAGTTATGCTTATTACATGATACCCATATATTATACATAATAATATCTTAAAAGTCAATAAATTATGTAAAAAAACTTAAATTATGCTGTTATGTTACAATAGATGTGAAACAAAACCTATATACAAAAAGTGATTCAACTG